>JGI994J12354_10003260_pt1 | contig 15265 bp, 20 predicted proteins | sample IntmicLarv3ML3BL_FD_12354 | JGI IMG/M metagenome (IMG submission 12354)
AACCGATTGGACGGGAAAGGTCATCCACAAAAAGAAAAGAGGCTTCCAAACGAAAAAGGAAGCCTTGCAGTGGGAACGAGAGTTTATAAATCAGTCAACGGGAAGCTTAGGCATGACTTTTGCCGATTTTATCGAGCTGTATCTCGCTGATATGGAGCAAAGGCTGAAACCTTCTACTGTTGCCAACAAGCGTTGGGTGATTGATTTGAAGGTAACGCCTTATTTCAAGAAAATTCCGCTCAGCGAAATTAAGCCCACTGATGTACGCAAGTGGCAAAACAAGTTGACCAGCTATCGTGATGAAAACGGCAAGCCTTATTCTCAAACCTATCTTAAAACCATAAACAACCAACTTACGGCTATATTCAATTACGCTGTGAAATACTATGGGCTTAAAGAAAATCCCTGTCACAAGGCAGGAGGCATGGGCAAGAAAAAGGCTGACGAGATGCTTTTCTGGACGAAAGATGAATTTCAATCTTTTATTGAAAGCATTAAGGACAGAACTGCAAGCTACACAATTTTCACGACCATGTATTACACAGGAATACGCGAAGGCGAGATGCTTGCTCTGACACCAGCAGANATCGATTTTGAGAAAAAGATGCTGACGGTCAACAAGAGCTATCAACGGCTAAATGGTGAAGATGTAATCACTTCACCAAAAACGCCTAAGAGCAACCGCACCATTCCCATTCCTGACGGCCTATGCAACTGCTTGAAAGAGTATATGTCCCATTGCTTCGGGTTAGGTGCAAACGACAGGCTTTTCCCTTATACAAAAAGCTTTCTGTACCACGAAATGGAGCATGGCTGCAAAGCCGCAGGGGTAAAGCGAATACGCGTGCACGATATCAGACACAGCCACGCGAGCTTATTGGTCGAAATGGGATTTTCACCATTGCTGATTGCAGAGCGTCTTGGTCACGAAAAGGTACAGACTACAATGGACACCTACAGCCACCTTTATCCGAATAAGCAGGTCGAATTAGCCAAGCAGCTTGACGGCATCATGCCATAAGCAAACTGGCTACAAAAAACGCTCCGAATGTAGCCAGTTTGTAGCCAATAAAATAGAAAAGTCCCGAAAAATGCTGTAAAATCAACACTTTTCGGGATTGTAATAACACTAAAATCTTATTCCCACTCTTTTCCGGTGGTTGTGTTGTGTGTTATCAGCCTTGATTTTCCAAGGCATTTTGTGACTGTATTTGCGTTAATTTATTAAAGATGTTTGGGTGGTAGTTTTTTTGGAGTCAAAAAGGAGTCGGATTTCGTTTATTCGTTTGGTAGCATTTCTTGTATGAATTGTATAAATTTGCAGGCTAATATATATTGGCTATATATTTCCTCAAAAGTACTTTCAATAGTCTATACATGAAGTTACTTATTGTTCATCATCTCCTCCGCCTGCTTCGGAAACTTCCCAATCAGCCACTCCAGCACTTTTAACTGGTCTGCTCCTGTTGCCCTGCGGATTTGTATCAACAACTTTTCATGTGACGGCCTGTCCATCGTAAGGTTAGCCGCGCCCTCGTTGCACACACTGCACAGCGCACGAAGATTGGCGGGGTCATCAGTGCCGCCCATGCTTTTATCAATGATATGCCCTATATGTAGGCGTGTTTTTCTCGAAGGGTCGTAAGGGTGCGGCTCTCCGGCGACTGCACCGCACATCTGACAGGTAAATCCATTGCGGTCAAGCACATATGCCCGTGTTTCTTTGCTTATTTCACGCGCAAATGCCGGTTGTGGCTTGGGGTTCTCAAGTACATATTGCCCCGGCTTTAGCGCAGAACGGTCATGATGGGTCAAAATCTGATACCCTTCCTCATTGCGAAGCTCACGCACGCGCCGCGCCCATTCACTGATGCCGGCAACCTCTCTCAATGTATCAGAATCAAGCACTTGTCCTATATTATCTAAGAAATACTTTCTCAGCTTATCCCTTGCGCCGTTTCCTCTCATAACGCTTTTTCCTCCACCATTTTATTTTGTGCTGTTGCAATCGCTTTTTTTATTGCCTGCCCTATCGCCTTTGCAACAGGCGGAGGGAATGCGTTTCCAACTTGCCTATATGCAGGAGTCTTTTTTCCAACAAACTCCCAATCAGACGGGAATCCTTGTACGATACCAGCCATTTTCACAGTCAATCGTGGGTTGCCAGCAAATCCCTTTGTGGGGGCTTCATCAGCAAGACCTTTTCCATCTACACCGAGTTTTTCCCATGCTTGCTTTGAACGAGTCGGACCGAGGTCAGCTCCGCCGTGTTTTTTACTGCCGCCTACGATGGTAGGTGCAATGTCATTGGCCTTTTCTGCCCATTCTTTAGCACCTTCCCAGCCGTTGCTTGCCATTTCATTATATAAGACATCACCGACGGTAGGCGGCGGCGCAACTACGCCAATAGGCCATGTGAAGTATGGCGCATACGCCTCTTTAAGCGCAACAAGAATTGTGCGCGGGCGTTGTTGTGGCAAGCCGTAATGGTTGGCCTGTACAAGCTTCCAAAAACAAACATAGCCCATTTCTTCCAATTGGCCTTTTATAGAATTTCTGTATTCTTCAAATTTAGGGTCAAATAGACCACGCACATTTTCGAGCATGACTGCCTTTGGGTCACATTCCCGCACTAAACGCAAGGCTTCTGGAAAAAGGTCGCGTTCGTCCTCGTGTCCGAGCTGTTTACCAGCAACAGAAAAAGGCGGACAAGGGACACCGCCCGCAAGCAAATCAATATTTCTGTATTTTTTTGCAGAAAAATCTTTCACATCGCCCTCAATGACATTCCAAAGGGGGCGGTTTTTTTTAAGAGTCGCACAAGCGGGCTTATCAATCTCAACCAGTACGGCGTGCTTGAAGCCGGCCTGCTCAAGCCCTAACGCCTGTCCGCCTGCACCGGCACAAATTTCTATCGAGCGCATTAACCATCCACCTTTCTACTGCCTGTGGGCTGTTTAATCTTAGTTCTTTCGTCTATAGGTTTTCCGGCAGTTGCAGGTATAGCCCAAGCGTTACCCAAACGCCAAGCCCCGGCTATGCGCCCTTCGGAGCATAACACCTGCACTCTGCGGGGCGTTATCCCCCATTTATCAGCGGCTTCTTTCGCTGTCATAAACTCCATCGCACAAACTCCTACAAACAATTATTGTATAGGTTTATTATATTCGCAACCCCGAAGAAATGCAAGGATAATAAACCGCATTTCCATAAAAAGCAGGAGAAAGACGAGAAGCCTCAAAAATCCTCTGCTACTTTATTTCCTGCTCCAATTCGTTAAACTCTTTTGTGCTGAAAAACTCGCCAAGCGTGATGCCCAAGCCGTCACATAGCATCTTAATTGTGACAATCTTTGGATTTTGGCTTTTGCCATACAAGATATTTTTCACAGAAGAAGGCGGCAAGGCTGAGATATTTGCAAGTTTATTTATAGTCAAGTCTCTTTCGGCGCAGAGTTGTAAAATTCTGTTGCGCACAGCGGAAACTGTATTCATCATACCAACTCCATTATCTTTTTCTTTAAGGATAAGATAAATGAGTTGAAATTATAGGCTACGCATGCTACTATTAGTCTATGCGTAGCCTGTTGGGGATGATGATATTTAATGAAAACCTGTTGCTTTTCTGGACATAGAAAACTACCGCAAAACAAACTTGAACGCATTATAAAACGCCTTAGCACGGAGATTGACAAGCTCATCAGCGAAGGCGTTACAGACTTTATATCAGGCGGCGCGCTTGGGTTTGATACGATTGCCGCCTCTCTGGTTATCGCCAAGAAGGAGCAGGGCGCAAATGCTCGGCTCATATTCATGTTGCCCTGCCGCGACCAAGATAGCCTCTGGACAAACGAAGAAAAACGGCTATACCGAAGTTTGCTCCTTGAAGCTGACGAAATCATCTATGTTTCTGAGGAGTTTAGTGATGATTGCATGAAAAAACGGAATTATGCGATGGTTGAACAGGCAGAATATTGCATTTGTTCGCTTCTTCATCGCCGTAGCGGCACATCGCAAACTGTCGATTACGCATAGACTAAAAGCCTGAAAATAATAAACGTTGTCAAATAGGGAGGAAAGTAAGATGAATTTGAGCCTAAAAGCCGTTCCGCTGGTAAATGTTAGCTACAAGGCGGATGAGTTTTTCTTGAGCATTTCCAAAGAGGAATTGTTATCCCAATACGAAAAAGACCGCAAGCAGTTCTGCCTTACGATTTCCCACGCATTGACTATGCTGTGCGCTCCGCATGGCTTTTCGCATGATATGAATGATGAAGCGATACTTGATTTGACAAACTACGTCCAGAGTGATGAAGAAGCCACGGGTCTTGCCTTTGTCGTTGAATATGCCGAAGGAAGCCCCAAGTTAGTCATGGGACTTGAATATTAAAGGAGACTGTGCCGTATGAAAAAGATAGTTTTAATTTGCCTCGCCGCCGTTATATGCTTTTCCTTTGCCGCTTGCAGTAAAAGCGAAAACGATGTGATTGTTGACGTTCCTAACGCCCCCACCGCTCTCACCGAACCGTCTCAAAGCTCCATCGTTGATAATAATGATAGCCCTGCAACAGCTTCTGATGCAGAAGCGATAAAAGAGGAAGCAAACATAGTGTGGGACGCTTTTCTTGAAGTTGTTGCGGTTATGGAAACTGACCCTGCATATTCAACAATAATAAAAGTCTACGAGAATACCGAAACGGTTTATTCCCAACACTATCAAACCGTTTTAGGCAGGGACGCACAAGAATATCTTGACCTTACAAATTATGAAAAATTCCTTTGGTATTCGACATACATAACGCCCCTTATAATCAATGTCAATACAAGCGATTACGAAACCTACTTCGGGACGCTTGCAAAATGGAACTCCAATGTTGTTGGCAATACATATCAGCTTCTGAAAAATCAAGGGGCAACCGAACAAGCCGAAGCATATAAAACTCTCATGGAATGGCAGTATAATTTCTTTGTTGAGCATGGCATGATGTATAATTTCATCACCCAACAAACTTCTGTGGAAGAGAATCCAGATTATGTTATTCCTTCCCGCCCAACTGAATAACGGCAGACACTGAAAATAGTTTCTTTTGGGCTTCATTTTCTGTTATAATTTAGGCTATAAATTTCCTCTTTCGAGAAAGGAAAATGCTTATGTACAAAAACATTATTACAATAAAAAATGATACGCCCAGCAAGAAATTATTATCTATATATGAGATTGCCGCCAACGCCTTTAACAACAGGGCGGGCAGATTGGAAAGCACAAGTAAAAATCCATACATTCTTGTGTTTGAGGGCGGCGACAATTATTACGCTTGCCTTGAGTTGGGAATGTTTGAGTTAAGGGACAACAAAGACTTTATGGACTGTGTGCAAGCATGGCAATGGGTAGACGAGAATCCAGACGAATCTTGCGATATGCTTCAAGTATTTTCTGTATCTTGACAAACATTAAAACAGCAACCAAAAAGCGCCTGCCCTCTTAACACGGGCAGGCGCTTTTTTAGTATGGATTACTTGTATAGTCACGCACATATTTATCATATACCGTCACCAAATCTATAAACAAAGATTTCAATTGTTCTAAATCAGACGGGTATATACATCTAAGAATATTTACGCCGTGAGCAATGTTATTTACATGAATTCCAATGGTATTTAACGCGGCAATAAACGGTGCGGCAAAGTCCTCGCTAAAAAACGGTCGTTCGTGAGCTATCCCAAACAGAATAATCGTGCGTATATATTCTGATTTTGTCATATCCGCTTCGTCTTTTTTTGCGTTGATTAGGGTTTCATCCCAATCTCCTAATCGAATAGAAACACCAACTTTTCTGACACGGTTACTCATAATCAATCCTCCGAAATCGGTGACGATTTATTGTGATTCCTGCCTTCATCGTAGGAAACATGGTTTATGAATGCGGCAAATAGTTCCACGTAGTTCGCCATGAGAGATTGCAACTCTCTTTCATCTATTTCAGAGCTTCTATGCGTCATAAAAGAAATTTGCGATAGCGCGTTTCCAATGCGGTCTATTTCATAGAGAATCTTACTCGTATCCTCTCTCGTAAATGCGGTTTTGGGATATGCACCACCATACAAAACTACATTGCGGATAAATTCTGATTTTGACATATTTGCCGCTCTTGCTTTTTCGTCTAAAATTTTGGCCTCTTCCTCAAGAAGTCGAAAAGTTAAAGTGCGGTCACGACCATGACTGTTTCGATTCAAACTATCATCTCCTTTGTTTTTGAAATAAGTTCCATTATCACGGTGATTAAAGTTAGGAAATTAGTGTTCGCGGCGGCGGACATCGGCGGGGGTATTAGGGGGTGCAACCCCACTGGCAAGCGGGAAATGATGAAACGAAGTGGCATTACATTTCCCTATGCTTGCTAAGGACTAACAAGCGGGCAATGGACATAACGAAGTGTAAGTACATTGCCCTCTGCTTGCTAAGAAGTAATCGCTGGATTTTTAACCCGTTAAAAAAGCTAGATTTTTCTTCCGCACCGCTTAATATTTTTTCTTTTACTGCTCTCTTTTTTTAGCAATAAAGGGAAAAAGCTATTGCCTGCGGCGGGAAATAAATCAACAACGCAACACCGCAAAAGGTGGTGGCAGCTTCCCCAATGGTTTGCGGTGTTGCGTTCTTCTTTTTTATTTCATTTTCCAGAGCCAAGAAGTTCCGCTTTTTACAGACACAATTCCCAATTCCTGCTTGACATTCTCTATGGTGCGTTTTGATACCCCAATCGCTTTAGCCTGTGCAAAAATCGAGGAAGCGGGAACAGCTTCCCCATTTTCGAGAATTTTCTTCAAAAAATCTTCTGCTGTTTTATGCTTATCTGTTCCCCCATAGCCCGCAAGAAGTTCATCAACGGAAATATCATATTCGCCAATCCATGTAAAGCCGTTTTCATCTAATCGAAATGCCATTGTTTCGCCCTCGGCGGCAAGGTTGTTTTTTATCTGTGCAACAGCTCTTACTGTGCTATCATTAGGAACTCTTGCCACGAGCAGGACGCTTCGTGCAATCGCAAAAAAATCTATTGAACCTATCCCGCGATAAGCGGCTTTTGAACCACTACCTTTATTCATGTGCCCTATTAGAATAACAGCACACCCTGTACGTTCTGCTAATGCACCCAACTTCTTTGTCATTTCCCTTGCTTCGTTCGCTCGGTTCATATCTATTTTGTCACCTAAATACGCTTGCAATGGGTCAAGAATTAAGAGCTTTGCCCCAGTTTCTCTAATAGCGATTTCTAAGCGTTCATCATCCATGCTCAAAGATTTTTCGCTATCGTCAATGACCTTGATTCTTGCACAATCTGCGCACACAGAAACAAGGCGGGGCTTTACCGTGTCCGCTAATCCGTCCTCTGCGGTTTGGTAAATAACATTGACGGGCTCTAACTCTACCAGATTTCCCGATTCATCAAAAAACTTTCCTTGTGAAAGCAGTGATACCAAATACAGAGCGAGTGTAGTTTTCCCCTCGCCGGGGTCGCCTTGGATAATTGTCAGCTTTCCAAGCGGAATATAAGGCTTCCAAAGCCACTGAATTTCTACCGCTTCTACTGTGTCCATGCTAATTATTTTTACGTTGTTTTCCATTTCAGACCTCCATATTTTTTATTGCAATCGGAGACCCGCCATGATAAAATAATTCATGTAAAGAGAAAAACTTCATCATGGCAGGAAAGCTCTTGTATTTGCAGATACAGGGGCTTTTATTTTTTCGTTGCAAAATCTTCTTCTTTTACTGCTTCTGTCGGTGTACTAACTTCCATGACCGCTAATAACTGTACCAATAGTGCCTCACAGGCTCTTAACGCCTCGTTAAGAGTTTTTTCGTCCGTCTGTGGTACATTTCCTATCTCTTCTCTCAAACGTCGAATTTCGAGGCTTAAACGGTCACTCTGATACTTGCCGACGATAATCTCAATGCGGCCATGAAGCAGAGAGCGTATAAAGAACTCCCCTTTAGGTAATCCGCTGACCTTAATGCGCGATTCCAACTGCTGGCGTTCTTCGGGAGAAACGCGGAAAGATACGGTTTGATTTCGCCGCCTATCCTTGTCGAGTCCGCTCATAGGTCTACCTTGTACTCTGCGTCGAGTCTTTCCGCCATTTGTGCCTGTTTATTTGGAAACAGGTGAGCATACGTCCCAAGTGTTGTTTCTATACGCTCATGGCCGAGACGCTCGGCTATAGCGATAGGTGTAAATCCCATGTCAATAAGGAGTGCGCAATGCGAATGCCTTAGGTCGTGAAGCCGTATCTTTTTCACGCCGCTTAGTTTCACACCGCGTTGCATTTCATGCTCAAAAAAATATTTTGTGAACGGGAACAGCCTATCTTCTTTCTCTATTCCATAAATGCTACCTATGTAGTCCTGTAAGTCAATCGCTAAAAACTCTGGAATATTGATAATACGGTTTCCTTTTGGTGTTTTGGGCGGTGTGATAACTTCCCGTGAATCTATCCGTTGGAATGATTTGGAGATGGAAATTGTACGCTTGTCAAGGTCAATATCGCCAACCGTGAGAGCCAACAGCTCCCCAATGCGGCAACCTGTCCAATAAAGCACCATAAATCCCATCCACGCTTGCCGCTTATCCATTATGCTGTCTATAAACTGCATAAACTCTTGCTTTACCCAAAATTTCATTTCCTGTGCGTTTTTACTGCCGATAGAACCAGCTTTCAAGCATGGATTAGCTTTAAGGTCGTAGAACCGCACAGCGTAATTACACAAACACGTCAACTGATTTTGAATTGTTTTGATATATGTTAGCGAATAGTTTTGCGCTAATAAAGTGTTTTGCCATTTGCGAATATCAGTGGGCTTGATTTTATTGACTCGCATTTTGCCAAAATACGGCAAGATTTTGAGGTCAATTATGTATTTCTTTGTTCGTATGGTATTTTCGCGCAACCGTTTATCCATATCCTCATAATACAACTTCACAAAATCTTCAAAACGCATATTGAAATCGCCCTGCTTGGTTAATAGAAATTCTCGAAGCCATGCTTCGGCTTCACGCTTCGTGTCGAACCCTCTCTTTGTGGATTTGATTGCATTTCCTTGATAGTCGGTATAACGGTACTGGATTTTCCACTTGCCGTTTGGTTCGCGTTGCGCTTTCAAAATCCATCACCTCATTTCACTGCAATAGCATCTGAATCACAGCCGTAGTAACGCTTATCGAGATAACGCGCTGGCAGTTTTCCGGCAATCACAATATATCCCTCTTTAGCAAGCTCCTTATTTAGCTGGCGAATAAGTTTGTAGGAATGCCCCAAGCTTACCCCTAAAAGCTCACTCAATTCTTGCGCAGTTACATAGAGTTTGGCTTCTTTTTTCATAGTTGATTCTCCTCTCTTATTAGCTAAAAATGTAACGCTATTTATTTTATATCGCCACATTTATGGCGCACAAACTTATTATAGCGGTACATTTGGGGCGTGTCAATCTTTTTCTATGCAAATATAGAAATACATGATACAATAGTGACGGGGTGATACTATGAACATCGGTGATAAAATAAAATACTATCGAACGATTCGAGGCATATCACAAAAAACGCTTGCCCAGCATTCCGGTGTAAGCGAAGGTGCTATTCGTAAATATGAGTCAGGAGAGAGAAACCCAAAGCCCCCGCAATTAACAGCTATTGCAAATGCTTTTGGTATTAGTGACAACGTTTTTTTTGAATTGATTATGGATACTCCTTCATCGTTGTTGCCAATCCTTTATCAGATAGATGAGCTTTATGACATATCCTTTGATGGAGTGCGGGATGAAAAGGGTAATATTGACCCCGAAACGCTTACGCTCCACTTCAACAATTCGGAGCTAAACAAACTTCTCTCAAAATGGGCGATAGCCAAAAGAGCCGTCACTGTCACCACAAGGGACAATTACGACTCTGACGAGGTTTATGAAGCCACGTTAAAATATATGAAAGGTATGTATGAGGATATAAAAGGGCGGTTAATGGATAGTCAGTTAGTTTTGACAGAAAAAGAGTTGAATGCCAAACTTGAAAAAAACTCCCCAAAATAATCTTTTGGAGTCAAAAGTCAGTCAAAACCAAAAAAATAACCCCGAAAACCCTGTATTTACAAGGCTTTCGGGGATTTTGTTGTCTACTCCCACTCGCAAACTTAAAGCTTGCTCTAAACATTTTTGTTTTAGTAATATGATTTCTATTTGCTCCATTTGATTTCAGTTATCCATCGTATATGGTCTTTCTGAAATGCTGTTATCAAAATGTTATCAAGGTTCTGTTATCAAAAAACGCCATTTTTTCGGAATCTAAAATAGCATAGTCTCGCATGTCGGGATGTCCGTTCTATATGCGATTCGCTATTCCTCTTCGTTTGGCGAAATAGCATCTTCATTGTTTGTTAATAGCTCAAGTAATTGCTCCATGTCAATCGATTGATTCGGAGTCGGATCTCCTAAAACAAAACCCTCGGGCATGAATTGCTCCATCAGACTTCTACGTGTTTGAGCTTGTATACGAGTTACATAACTTAGCCCCCCCGATGAAATAGCAGTTCTATAATCATTATAAGCAAAAACCGCATATTCCAAAGCCTTGCCCTCTAAATGCTCTGTGCCATTCTCTTGAAGAAGTTGCCGAAAGAGTCTATCACAAATTAGTGCTCTTCTATAAAATACATAGGCATAATTGACAGAGGGTTGCTCTTGAGCCAACTCAATAATTGCGCGGTTAGCAGCACATAAAGCATCTTCAAGCTTCCCACTATCGGAGAGTAAATCAGCCAGCCTGTTTGCGCACATAGGACAGTTGATTTTCATTTCTAAAGGCTTTTGAAGAACTTTTATTACCTTTTCTACTCCTTCAAGTTTTCCGTATCTTTGTTGATAGACATCTGCTTGACAATGATATGCTCTTTCTTCGGTTGGCAACCATTCAATAAATTCCGCCGCTAAATCATCTGCTTCTTGAATATTATTGATAGCCAAATAATAATCTACTGTAAAATCGAAAGCTCGCCAATTCCACAAGTTTTTGGGAATACTCGTTAACCTTATAACTGCCTTTGCTACATCTTCGTAATCACCAATATTAGTCCCGTACTTCACCCAATCCGCAAGAAGATCAATATTATTCTCAAAATAAACTATGCCAGCCTCACAAATTAGGCATGCTTCTTTGTATAGATTTTGGCGCGCAAGTTCAGCAGCTAAATTATGATAATCATTTTGATCACCACGCACCATTTTTTGTCTAATTTCATTTACGATGTGTCTTGCGATTTCTGGAGCATTTTGCGGCACTGGTTTTGTTGCATATACAGACTCAATTTTATTATGCGCATCGTATACTGATGCTATCGAAGTTAGAATCGTACCAATATCTTGTTTGTTCGATGATATTAACCAGCTATATTTCTCTTTAAAATCATCCATTTCGCTCGTAATAACAATGGATTTGTTATTAATATCACAAATATGCTCAGAAGATTTAGTTGCCAACTCAACAAGCAACTTTTTTTGTTCAACGCCAAGTTCATCCTTTATTGTTTCTCGGAAACTGCCTGTTTTTGCTACGATTCTTTGATCGATAGAATCCGTCAAATCTTGTCGGTGTAGTTGCAATTCTTTCTTCTCAAACTGTATACTGTTGAATAATTCACTCCTTAGTTGAGATATTTGTGCCTTTTCATCTATTAGTTCTTTCTTGATATTTTCTCGAATTTTGTCAATCTGCCCATCAATATCTTTTAGTCGGTTCATTCCCAAAAAAGCTACGAAAAAACCTCCTACAGTTAATAGGACAGGTACAACAAATTGTAAGTAATCAATGTTCTTAGTGTTCGAAGCATTTGCACCTTGTAAACTTGATATCCATGAACTGTCAATGAATACAAGAGAAAACACAATAAGTAAAGACATAAGTAAAAATGTTGCGCCTAAAAAGAACGCCATATGTCTCCAATATTTCTTGCGCTCCAAACGATGTTGTGCTTCAAAATGCTCAATGCGGTTTATCAACTCTGATGTATTGTTCTCGGGATTCGTCGCCGTATTATTCATATCTCCATTCCTCCCAAAATATCATAATTAGAGAAGCTTTCATCATAAAGGATTTAAGAGTATAATGAGCGTCTAATAGCATCTCGATAGACATTACCTTCGGGCAAATTCAATGCTGAGAAAGCTTCTTGTATCTTGTAAACAGTCGTGCAGTGTTCCTCAATCACATCTAATGACCGTATAATGCCGTCTTTGCTATCCTCCTCAACATAATCATAAGATACAAAGTGGATAGAAGCTGGTTGGCTTGGGAATTTTGGGATTCTATCTTTGCCTCCCAAGCGGTTTATAACTCGTTCGTAAACCGGCTGTGGGCAAACGAAAAACAGTCCGGTTTTACAGAGCTCTTCTCTTTGCAGGACTTGTCCTTTATAAATCAACTGAGGAATAATTCTCTTTGAAACATTTTCCCAATTAAGTCCAACTGTATCAGCAACGATTTCACGCTTATTAAGCAATGCTTCTCTTGTCGTACGATAATTGCCTGTTGTATCTATCGTCTGCACTTCAATAGCTGTGAACTCTTTTAACTCGCCATCACTGTCCAGTTTAGCAAGAACCCAATCTACAAAGTATGAACCTGTGCCTTTTCTCTGTGGCAATCGCAATTCGCCACCCCAACCATGGCCAAATACTGCAATTGCGCCATTTTCTTCTTTTGCCTTATTAACGGCAGCCCGCCCCGCATACAGATTCAGCTTCTCATTGAACGCATTATAAGCGATAGTATGTAGCATTTTATAATTTTCCGCATAGATACGGTTTGGGCAACAGATCAGTCTTTTGTCTGACTGCACATACACCTGCTATCTCACGATCCCGTGAAAGCACTTTTGAACATTGGCTATTGAGAAAAGGGCATTTTCTATTCGCCGCTGATTGTAGTGACGTTGCGGATTTATCCTCTGACCGATATCCGAAAAATTCTGCTATATATCCTGCCATTTTACTCTCCATCCTCCAATATAGATTTTATTGCCAATCCAACCGCATTTGCGAGCAGAGGAGGAACTGCATTGCCTACCTGTGCAAACTGTTGCGCTTGAGTTCCAGTAAAAATAAAATGGTCAGGGAACGACTGGATTCGAGCAGCTTCACGAGCGGTAAATGAACGGTCTTGTGAATAATGAAAATATGCTCCCCAATGGGGATCACATTTTGTTAAAATAGTTGAAGCAAGTCCATCTGGGTCTACTCGACCATACCTCTTCGTATGATCCGATTTTCTTGCCTTTTTCATTCCTTTCGGCAAAAGCTCGTCCGGAATTGATGTCCAATTTCCACCGGGCCTAATATGTTCCATCCGCTGTAAGTTTATAGCAGAAAGCCGTGGAGCTTCATGGTTGATTACACCCGTAGATCCGACTCGTGAGCGCCGCTGATAGTCGTTGCTTGCTTCGAAACAATATTCTTTGACCTCTTCTCCACGCTCTCCATTTTTTAATGGAGGTAGATCACCAATTGCTTGTTGCACAGTAGTGAATTTTGCATCAGTTTCAGGATTAGGCATTTTCAAAAGAGACTGACCATTAAAGGTTGCAGTGAAATTCGGTCTAATTGGCGCATGAAAAGTAGGCTCTGGAAATGCTGCCGCAGGCAAGTTTCGTCCTCTCAAGCCAATGATGAATGTTCTCCACCTCATTTGAGGTACACCATAATAAGCAGCGCCTAATATTCTAACATCAGCACCATAACCCAACTCGGCCAAAGCATCTAAAATTGCGTGAAGTGTAGCACCTTCTTCGAAAGATACTAACCCCGGTACATTTTCAATTAAAACCGCTCTTGGTGCGAACGCATCAACAAATCGCAAATAATCCTTGAACAAATGATTGCGTTCATCAAGTGCACTTCGTACAGGTGCATTTATGGAAAATCCTTGACATGGCGGCCCTCCCGCAACAAGGTCAAGCTCTTCGCGTTCGATATTTAGCGATTTTCTAATTTCATTAGCATCTAAATCACGAATGTCTGCTGTTGTTACATTTGTGCTCGGATGATTCCGTTTATAGGTAGCGGCATATTCTTCCACTATTTCATTGGCAAACAGACCATGGAAACCTGCCTCAGATAACCCTTCGGAAAGGCCGCCGGCACCGGCAAATAAATCTATACACTTCAAATCCAATATGGACATATTCTTGCATCCTTCCTCAACACAGATGTGCGCTACTCGACCTCAGTAACTTCCATGATTTCTGATATATCACAACTGAGAGCTTTACATATTTTCAAGAGTATATCCGTCGTAACATTTTCGTTTTTGCCAAGTTTGGCTATCGAGGCGTGACTTATGCCAGCCGCTTGACACAAATCTTTTTTCTTCATATCGCGATCTATTAATAACTTCCACAACTTTTTATAGCTGACAGCCATATTCTCACCTCGCTAAATATGCTACGAAAATTATAACTCAGAAATTCAGCGTTTGCAACAACGAAATTCAGCGTTTGCAACAACAAACTCTGCAATCACTGAAATTTATGAAGATTGCGAAAGAAAGGGCGTGTGCCTGCGAACACCCTTCCTTTCGCAATGTTTTCTCATCGAACATCACGCATTTGTTGCTGCTCCTTCTTCCCACCCAGCGAGTGTCCGAGGCCGTGCTGTTCCAAAATGGATTTAAGAATGCTATTATGCTGTCGCAACTCTTTGTTTTCTTGCTGTAGTTTTCCCTTGTCGAGTTGTCCACGGATGGAATGATATTCATTGAGTTCTCTTGTGAGAGAAGATATAGTTGCAGTCAATTCTGAAATCTTAGCTTTCAAATTTGAAATCGTCTTTTCCGCAGCATCAAGCAACTTTTGTAGCTTACGCTCTTTTTTCTCCTGAACCACATATTTTTTCGCAGCTGTTGTCAACGTCTTATAATCCTCTTGGCTCAACGATACCTTTGAAGAAAACGGAACAGGCTTTGCTTCAATCGCATCCACAGCCTGAACATCAACCTGTTTTTGCTGTAATTTACCGAGAGTTTTTTCAATGGCCTTTACTTCTTTTGAGCGCTGAACCTTTTTGAAATCCAGCACGTTCAAGTGTTCATCATGAGTGCCAAGCTGCTCCCACTCAATATCGTGGCGCTCCATCACCTGCGAGAGCTGTTCCTTCTCCGAGCGTACCCACTGGCTCCACTCGGTATCACCACGAGCGCCACCAGTAAAACCTTGTTCGGCAAGAGCCTGTT
>JGI994J12354_10003261_pt1 | contig 15260 bp, 11 predicted proteins | sample IntmicLarv3ML3BL_FD_12354 | JGI IMG/M metagenome (IMG submission 12354)
TGTTTGTCATGAACATCATTCATACACTCAACCTGAAGAAGTTGAAGACTTCGTTAAAAAGACAGGTGTTGACTCTTTGGCAATTTCAATTGGTACTTCTCACGGCGCTTTCAAATTCAAGCCAGAACAATGCACATTGAATGATAAAGGTCTTTTAGTACCTCCTCCATTGCGCTTCGACATCTTGGCTGAAATCGAAAAACGTATTCCAGGATTCCCAATCGTATTGCACGGTGCATCATCTGTTCCACAAGAATATGTAAAGACAATAAATGAAAACGGTGGCAAGTTGGCAGCAGCAGTTGGTATTCCAGAAGAACAATTGCGTCAGGCAGCAGAATCAGCAGTTTGCAAAATCAATATCGACTCTGACGGACGTCTTGCAATGACAGCGGCAGTTCGCGAAGCATTCGTAAAGAATCCAGCTGAATTTGACCCACGCAAATACTTAGGACCAGCACGTGACGAGCTCAAGAAGCTTTACTCACACAAGATTACAAACGTACTTGGTTCAGCAAACAAAGCATAATTTGCTTTTTGCCTAAAAACTTTAAAAGCGAGAGAATCTTCTCTCGCTTTTTTGTTGAAATTGTGTGGGGTTTTTGTATATCGTGTCGGAGTACATTTACAAAAGAATATTATGAAACCTATAACCTTAACCTTTCTGATATTTGTGATACTAAGTTCGAGTCTTTTTGGTGGAGGAAAGCCAAATATTCTTTTAGTCTTTAGCGACCAGCAAAATACTCTTACGCTCGGTTGTTATGGCAATGAGTTTATGAATACTCCTAATCTCGATAAGTTGGCAGACGAAGGGATGCGCTTTGATAATTCCATTAGCCCTTGGCCGATGTGTACTCCTTATAGAGCGATGTTAATGACAGGCAAATACCCATTTAAATCTGGAGTAGCAACAAATACTGTTGCGCCTAAAGAAGGTATCCCAATGATGGGTGAGATTTTCAAAAAAGCTGGGTATCTTGTTGGGCTCACAGGTAAATGGCATATTTGGTTTGGCGGACATACAAATATTCCCGAAGAATATCGAGGTGGATTTGTTGATTATTGGAATGAAGTCTACCCTAAAGAATATCAAGTGGACGGAAAATTTGCAAAAAACAAACTTCCAAAAGAGCGGGTCGAAGAATTTGGCGAACACTACTTCGCTGACGTACACGCAGATAATGCAATAGAGTTTTTCAATCGTGCGAAAGAAGAAAATAAGCCATTTTTGCTTGTAGTAGCTTGGAATCCACCACATCCACCATACGAAGCGCCCAAAAAGTTTTTAGAAGCAAAGCTTGTAGATTCTATTCCTGTGCCAAAAACTGTAAATAATCCATCTCCAAATTTCCCAGGTGGTGCAAAATCTACATCAGTTGCAAAAGGTTTGGAAGATATTTATGACGATAATAATATTCTAATAGAGAAAGTCTTGCGTCCATACTACGCTGCGTGCGAGGCTTTGGACTATGAGTTTGGCAGAATGATGCAAGCCCTTAAAGATTTGGGAATGGAAGAGAACACAGTTGTAATTTACACGTCCGATCACGGCGAGCAGGGTGGAGCGCATCAATTGACACAAAAATTTAAACCTTTTGAAGAATCTATTAAAGTTCCTTTTATTATAAAATATCCTAAATTCATAAAAGCTAAGTCATCGACGGATAGGCTTATGACTCCAATGGATGTTATCCCTACATTGTTATCTTTGGCGGGCGTAGAATATAACGAGAGCGATTACGATGGCAAAAGTATGATAAAGACTTTGGAATCTAAAAAAGACTCAAATGCTTCCGACGCTGTTCTTATAATGAGCGTTGATAGCTGCTGGCGTGGTGTTCGTACGAAGCAATATACTTATGCTGAACGACTTGGTAAAGCTTGGATTTTGTATGATAATATCAAAGACCCGCTGCAAGAAGTCAATTTGGTCAAGAATTCCGATTATGCAGAAACTTTAAAAGAGCTTAAAGATAAAATGTTTGTGCTTTTGGAAGAATCTCAAGACCCGTACTTTAAGTATTCTACTGATATTAAGAACCTTCAAGAAGCAACCGTTCTTTCTTATAAAGATAGCTATTTGAAATTCAAAGAAAGATACCCCAGAGCAAATAGTCCAATTCACGCAATTTACAAAAAGTTCGATGGAGATAATATTAAAGCTGAATGATTTTTATGGAACATTTATTTACAAAATCTAATCTTATGAAAAAAATCCTTATTACTCTTGCGCTTTTAGTTTGCGCATCTGCACTTTTTGGTGGCGAAAAACCAAATATTTTGATAGTCCTTAGCGACCAGCAAAATACACTTACTCTAGGCTGCTATGGTAACGAACATATGAATACACCCAATATTGATAAGCTTGCACAAGAAGGGATGCGTTTCGATAATTCTATCAGCCCTTGGCCAATGTGTACTCCTTACCGAGCAATGCTTATGACTGGCAAGCACCCATATAATAGTGGTGTGACTCGCAACGACTTATCACCAAACGAGGGCATCCCAATGATGGGAGATATTTTCAAAAAAGAAGGCTATTTGGTTGGTAATATAGGTAAATGGCATCTTTGGTATGGAGGACATTCGGATATTGCAGAAGAATATCGCGGTGGATTTACTGATGCTTGGCACGAGATTTTTCCTCAAGAATTTATGGAGAATGGAAAGATTTCTAGAAAGAAATTCCCAGAGGGCAGATATGAAGAATTCGGCGATATATACTTCGCTGACGTACACGCCGATCACGCAATAGATTTTTTTAAGAAAGCAAAGAAGGAGGACAAACCATTTCTAGCAGTAGTTGCTTGGAATCCACCACATCCGCCTTACTTTTCACCAAAAAGATTTGTAAAAGACCGTCCATTAGATAGCATTCCATTGCCTAAGACAGTGGAGGTTCCTGCTCCAAATTATCCAGGGGGCGATAAATCTACTTACACAATAAAGGGACTGGAAGATATTTATGATGACTATGATGCGTTAAAAACAAAAGTCTTGCGTCCATACTTTGCGTCTTGCGAGGCTCTCGATTATGATTTTGGCAGAATGATGCAAGCTCTCAAAGATTTGGGTATGTACGATAATACAATTATCATCTACACATCTGATCACGGAGAAATGGGTGGTGCGCATCAATTGACTCAAAAATTTGTTCCTTATGAAGAGTCGATAAAAACTCCTTTTATTATTAAATATCCTAAAGTTGTAAAGTCTAAGTCAGCGACGGATAGATTTGTTAGCCCTATCGATATAATTCCTACTTTGCTCGATTTGGCAGATATCAAGTACGATGAAAAGTCTTATGATGGCAAAACTATGCGCAAAACTTTGGAAGCTAAAGAAGACTCAAATGCTCCCGATGGAATCTTGATAATGAGTACAGAAAGTTGTTGGCGCGGAGTCCGTACAAAACAGTTTACTTATGCTGAGCGTGTCGGACGTCCTTGGCTTTTATATGATAATAAGAATGACCCATATCAAGAAAACAATTTGGTAAATAATTCTGATTACGCAGACAAATTGAAAGAGCTTCACACAAAAATGAATGAACTCTTGATTGCTGCAAACGACCCATATATCAACTTTCCTAAAAACGCAGCAAAACAACACGAATCTATACGTCTTGCATATTGGGATAGCTATATGAAATTCCGCGAAAAGTATCCAGATGTGCGAAGTCCGCTTGAAGGAATTTATCAAAAATGGCTGAAAGAAAATGCTAAAAAATAGTTAGGATTTTTTTCGCGAATTAAAAATTTCTGCACCAACGCAATAAATAAAGAGGCAGAATCAAAGTTAGAACTCAACATAGGCAAAATAACGAGTCTTCTCATCGTACACTTTGATCCTGCTCTGTTTTTAATATCGACATAAACTTAATTTTATTTAGTATTTTTTTCAACAAAGAAAGGAATTCTAAATGATAATTAAGTATAAAAAAATTGTGGTCTGTGCTTTGCTTTTATTTGGATTGCTTGTTAATTGCTTTGCGACAGGCGAAGCAGAGCTTCAGTTTATAGAAGACCCTAATCTTGTATTGTCTTTTGATAATACGAAATCGAAATTTGTTTTGAAATTTGAATCAGGGTTTTCAGAAATAAATAAAGTAATGTTTGAAATAGGATTTTATCTTATGTTTAGAATTACTTATGAAGATGGTGGTTGCACAATGCAAGCATTCCGCTTTGCGAATATATTTAGAGAGCCTGAATTTGTAAAATACGATTCAAAAGATTTAAAGAAGGGAATCTATTTGAATCATATTTCAGAGACATTTTTCAAAACGTTAGCGGGGAAAATAGAGAGTTTGGAATTAGAAAAACTCAAAGAACTTGAATTAACTTTAAGTTTTTCTGATATGACAAAAACTGACAAAAAAGAAAATATCGAACGAAACGCACCTAAAATAAAATTGTCGAAAGAAGAAATTTTTTACGCATTCAAAATTTATAATAATCCACCTAAAAGAAACTCTTTCGCCGCCAAAAAAACCGCAATAACTTTTGTGAAATAAAAACTAAAGAAGAATTGTGAAAAGTTAAAAAATCAAAAACAATAATAGCGTTGAATAGTTAAGATGAAGCGGACATTATATACAATCAAATGAAAAAAATAATTATAATAGCATTATGTGTTTGTACGAATCTGTTTGCGCAAATTCCAGAAAAAGTAAGCAATCAAACTATTCAAAATCTCTGGATTACAGGCTATCAAGCGTGGTTCAGAACGCCCAATGATGGAGGTCAATTTCCAAGTTGGCATCACTATTTTCACGGCGCTCCAAAAGTCGAGAATTGGACTATGGATTTTTGGGCTGATGTTTCTGAATATCCTAAAGACTCTCTCACTGCGATTCCAGATCTTTATTTCAAAGATGGCACCCCTCTTTATGCGTATGCATCAAATCATCCTCAAGTGATAGACACTCATTTCAGATGGATGAAAGAGTATGACATTGACGGTGTATGGCTTCAATATTTCACAATAAGCAACGATGCAAAAAATAGAGAAAATAAAAATCGTGAAGAAATAATTAAAATGGTTGCTCAATCGGCAACAAAATATGGACGTCTTTGGTCTATTTCTTACGATCCTGCGAGTCATGATGCAGCCACAGTTTATGACGATATCATTAGTCACTGGAAGCATCTTGTAGATTCTGGGTTTACCTCGCAAGACTGCTATATGTATGAGCAAGGTTTGCCTGTTGTGCAGATTTGGTCATTCACGGCTATTCAAAATCCGTGGATTCCTATAGATGCTGAGATAGGAAATAAGCTTATAGATTTCTTTAATCAAGATGGAAAATATAAAGCCTTTTTAGTTTCAGGTGTGAACTGGGACTGGAGTGGCGTTAAAGATGAAGCATATAAAGAAATGTATGCAAAGTTCAAAGCAGTGATTCCTTGGAATGTTGGCAATTTTTCAAAAAATGAAAAAGGTGAATTATCTGCAAGTATGAGCTTTTGGAAGTCTGATATGGAACGTACTGAAAGTCGTGGTACCATTTGGATTCCTACCCTCTATCCTGGATTTAGTTGGGAAAATCTGCAACGCGTCCGCAAGAATCCAGAGAGTGCAGCGAATATGGCAGGTCGGCGCAAAGGAGAATTTTTATGGGAACAATTCTATAAATGTAGCGAAATCGGTGCAACAAGCTTGTGCTTGTCGATGTTTGACGAAGTGGACGAAGGCACTGCTTTTTTCAAAATTGAAACGCGCGAGCTTGATCATATCCGTCTTAAAAACAGTGATGGAATGCCTGCAGACTGGTGGTTACGTCTTGTTCGCGAGGCTCACAAATATCAACGCGAAGGCAAACCTTTACCAAAAGAAATTCCTATCAAGCCTTAGTTTCAAGATAAATATTTATTTTAGTCTTGCATAGACGAATAGGTTTTTGCTCTTATTAGGTCAAGGTTGGGCACCATGCAATATGATTTTCCGCGAACCCCGCCAGATTCGGAAGGAAGCAACGGTAGTAGAAAATATATGTGCCGTGGTTCGCCTAACCCCTTCTCACTTTTAAAAAGGGCATTTTATTTTATAAGAATTCTTATAAAATAAAATGCCCTTTTTGTTTATATTTATTTCCTTATTGAAAATCTCTATTAGTAGGGTTTTGCCCTACAACCCACGAAGGCATTCTGCCTTTCGAAACTCTGAGCAAAGGCTTCGCGCCTTTGCAAACTCGGCAGGGTATTTTTCATTCACCTGCACCTGAGAGTAGTCAGAGTCTGCATAGATGTTCACACGCATTGCTACGCAATTGCTTAATGCGTTAGATTTGTAAAAATAAATTAGCCCGTGAATATTGTGTGATGTTCGCGAAGAGGACGCTCCGAATGGGCAATGGAAGCAGGCACTGCCTGCTTTGGATTGCAAAGGCGAAACCAGCCTTTGCTCGAGGACTAGGGGGCAGACGCCCCCTAAAAAAAGAGTTTCGCATTAAAAAGAAGAGAAAATAAATAGATGCAAAGAGTGGATTTTTTTAAGAAGAGCTTCTTAAAAAAATCCACTCTTTAAATTTTTTTTAAAAATAATGTTGACGAGGTGAGGGGTTTTGTTCAAATTCGACCGTTCTAATGAAAATAGGGATAGAATCTCTGTTTTTATTTGACGAGTCTGCCTCGGTAGCTCAGTTGGCAGAGCACGTCCTTGGTAAGGACGGGGTCGGCGGTTCAAATCCGCTCTGAGGCTTAATTTTTTATTCACAATCAATAATACAACAAAGAAAATATCATGGCTAAGGAATCATTCGTAAGGACGAAACCACACGTCAATGTTGGCACAATCGGACACATTGACCATGGCAAAACTACATTAACTACTTCTATTCTTAAGGTGCAGTCTGACAAGGGCTTGGCCGAATTCAAGTCTTACAAGGACATCGCTAAGGGCGGTACTGTTCGTGACGAAACTAAAACTGTTACTATTGCAGTTGCTCACGTTGAGTATGAAACTCCTACTCGTCACTATGCTCACGTTGACTGCCCAGGTCACGCTGACTTCGTTAAGAACATGATCACTGGTGCTGCTCAAATGGATGGCGCTATCTTGGTTGTTTCTGCTGCTGACGGCCCTATGCCACAAACTCGTGAGCACATCTTGTTGGCTCGCCAAGTTGGCGTTCCTCAAATCGTTGTGTTCTTGAACAAGTGCGACTTGCTTGACGACGCAGAACTTTTGGATCTCGTTGAAATGGAAGTTCGCGAACTTCTCAGCAAATACCAATATGATGGCGATAATATCAAAGTTATCCGTGGTTCAGCTACTCAAGCTTTAGAAGGTATCGAATTCGGTGTAAAGTCAATCGACGCTCTTATGGACGCTATTGACACTGAAATCGCAGAACCTGAAAGACCAATTGACAAGCCATTTATGATGAGCGTTGAAGACGTATTCTCTATTACAGGTCGTGGTACAGTTGCTACTGGTCGTATCGAAAGAGGTATCGTTAAGGTTGGTGAAGAAGTTGAAATCGTTGGTCTCGGTGACACAATGAAAACAACTATCACAGGTGTTGAAATGTTCCGCAAATTGCTCGATCAAGGTCAAGCAGGTGATAACGTAGGTTTGTTGTTACGCGGTATTGAAAAAGACCAAATTCAACGCGGTCACGTTATTGCAAAGACTGGTACTTTGAAGCCACACACTAAAGCTAAAGCGGAAATTTACGTTTTAACTAAAGATGAAGGTGGTCGTCATACTCCATTCTTTACAAACTACAGACCTCAATTCTTCTTCGGTACAGCCGACGTTACAGGTGTTTGCAAACTCCCTGAAGGCGTTGAAATGGTTATGCCAGGAGACAATATTTCTATCGATATCGAATTGCAAAAAGCAATCGCGTTAGAAAAAGGTCAACGTTTCGCAATCCGCGAAGGTGGTCGTACAATTGGCGCAGGTCGTATAAGCGACGTTGTTGCTTAATTGCAATAGACTTTATAGTGCAGAGTTTTCCTATCAAAAATGGGAAAACTCAGCATTGTTTTTAAATCAAAACAAATAGGGGTGTAGTTCAATTGGTAGAGCAGCGGTCTCCAAAACCGCGTGTTGGGAGTTCGAGTCTCTCCGCCCCTGTAAGTTTTAAAAAGGAATTTTAAATGACAAATCCATTCAGCAGAGTCAGACAATTTTATAGAGAAACAGTCGTAGAACTTAAAAGAGCTAGTTGGCCAAATTTTAAGGAAGTTCGCGGTTCAATGGTTATGGTATTCGTATCATTGGCATTGCTCGGTGCTTTCGTTGCGTTGGCAGACTTTTCTATCTACAATGTAGTTGCTCTATTCTCGGACATCGTTAAGTCCAAGTAAAAATTTAAATAAAGATTAAAATGTCTTCGGAAGTTCAAGATAACAAAAAGTGGTACGCGGTACAAGTTCGCTCTAATATGGAGCAAAAAGTGCTAAAGTCTATGCAAAGTCAGATAGACACAAAAGATATGTCTGCGTACATATCTAAAGAAGACATTATTATGCCTGAAGAACGTGTTTCGGTCTTCAAAGACGGCGCAAAATCAGAAAAAACTCGCAAACTCTATCCAGGATATATCTTCATTAAAGTGAAGCTCTATGAAAAAGACGAAGAAGGTAATGATAAGCTTCAAGAAGCTCCCTGGTACTTCATCCGTGCTATAAATGGTGTTATCAATTTTATGGGTGGAAAAGAACCTATCGCCCTCAAGAAAAGCGAGATTGACAGAATTTTTGAACAGATGAAAAACTCAGCAGAAACAGTTAAGTTGGGTATATCTTTCAATGTGGGCGACACAGTCAAAATCAATGAGGGTCCATTTATGAGCCTAACAGGTCTCATCGAAGAAATCGACTCTGAACACGGCAAACTTAAAGTTAGCGTTTCGATATTTGGTAGATTTACTCCTGTCGAACTCGACTACAAACAAGTTAGTGCAATAGAAGAATAATTTATTACAGCCTCTAAAAAATATAGATATCAAGGACAAATAAAATGGCAAAAAAAATAGTAAAAGTAGTAAAATTGCAGTTGCCCGCAGGCGCTGCTAATCCGGCTCCTCCAGTGGGTCCTGCTTTGGGTGCTGCAGGTGTCAACATTATGGCATTTTGCAAAGAGTTCAATGCTCGCACAAAAGATCAAGCAGGTATGATATTGCCCGCAGTGATTTCTGTCTACCAAGACAAATCATTTTCTTTCATATTGAAATCACCTCCTGCATCAGTTCTTATCAAGAAGGCAGCAGGCGTGGCTACAGCTTCGGCTAAGCCCAATACTGATAAAGTTGGCAAAATCACAAGCGCTCAAATCAACGAGATTGTTAAGCTCAAGCAAAAAGACTTGAATGCAATTTCTCCAGAAGCAGCAGCTAAGATTATCGCTGGTACTGCACGTTCTATGGGTATAGACGTTGTAGCATAATATTTAACCCAAATTAACACCGCACTGCAATTGCAGGAGACATAAAGTCATGGTAAAAAGAAGTAAAAAATATAAACAAGCTATTGAGAGCGCAAATCTCTCAGCTGCGCTTCCTATCGAAGAAGCGGTAGTGGCATTGGAAAAAATGCCTAAAGCTAAATTTGATGAAACGCTTGAGTTGTCTTGTAAGATTCAACTCGACCCTAAACAAAGCAATCTCAGCATTCGTGGAACAGTACGCTTGCCTCACGGTAGCGGCAAAACTGTAAAAGTTTTGGTTTTCACAGAAAATGCGCAAGCAGCTCTCGACGCTGGTGCAGATTACGCTGGTTTAGAGGATATGCTCAAGAAAATTGACGGCGGTTGGTTAGATTTCGACGTCGCAATTTCTACAACATCGGCTATGAAAGATGTTCGTAAAGCAGCTCGTGTTCTCGGTCCTAGAGGTATGATGCCAAATCCAAAGAGCGGTACTGTAACTGATGATATCGCAGTTGCAATTAACGAAGTTAAAGCTGGTCGTGTTGAGTACAAAATGGACAAAACTGGTAACGTAAGTATCGTTATTGGTAAACGTAGTTTTGAAGCTAATAAAGTTGTTGAAAATGCTCAAGCAGCATTGGCATCTTTGGTAGCAGCGCGTCCTGAAACTCTTAAGGGTAAATACATCACATCAGTTACATTGTCTGCGACAATGAGTCCTGGCGTGAAAGTAGCTAACAATCAAGAGAACGCATAGGAGATTTATAGAAAATGAGACCCGAAAAAAAATATCTCGTTAATGAAGCTGCATCTTATGTAGCAAGTTCTGACTATCTTTTCTTGATTAACTTCACAGGTGTTACTGTTTCTGCGGCAGCTGAGTTTCGTAAGAATCTCGCGACTAAAGAAGCACAATTTCACGTTGTTAAGAATTCAATCTTGGATATAGTCGCTAAAGAAAAAGAATTACCTGACCTCAGCGAATTTTTGGCAGGACCTACTGCGATTGTTTCAGGCGGTAATTCCGTAACAGAAGTTGCGAAAATCATAGTTGATTTCTTGGGTACTTCTGAAAAGAGCGACGTTAAAGTCGGTATCTTAGACAAGAAACTCTTGACTAAAGCAGAAATTCAAGGTTTGAGCAAATTGCCAAATCTCGATGGTATGCGTTCAAAGCTTCTCTCTGTTATCTTGCTTGCAGGACCTCAGGGAATTCTCAATGTTATCAAAGCAAAGAGCGAGAAGTCAGAATAATCTTTCGTTCCCCGATCTTAAAGTCGGGGGATTTAAAAACTTTGCTTGGAACTAACTTCCGAGCGCCAACAAATAACTAAATGATAAACTTAGGGTGCAATCTGTACCTTAAACGTCCGAGAGGACACTAAGTATTCAAAGGAAAACAATAAAATGGCAAATATCACAAAAGAACAAGTAATCGAATGGTTAAGCGCTTTGTCAATTCTTGATGCAGCAGCTTTCGTAAAAGAACTCGAAGAAAAATGGGGCGTAACAGCTTCAGCTCCAGCAGCAGCAGTTGCAGTAGCGGCTTCAGCAGCTCCAGCAGAAGAGCAAACTGAATTCACAGTTATCTTGAAAGACGGCGGCGCTAATAAAATCGCAGTTATTAAAGAAGTTCGCGGCATAACAAACTTAGGCTTGAAAGAAGCTAAAGATTTGGTCGAAGGTGCACCAAAACCTGTTAAAGAAGGTGTTACTAAGGACGAAGCTGCTGAAATCGAAAAGAAGCTCAAGGCAGCTGGCGCAACTGTTGAAATCAAGTAGTTCAAGTTTTAAATTTGAATCTCAAAATTTTGACAAAAATTTAAAAATCTCGGCGAAGCAAAGCCCCAAAATTGGTGGCTTTGCTTGCCCTTTTTCACATAAAGAGAGCAGATTGTCTCTCTAAAAAAAACAGAACAAAGTTGCTATTTTGCGAACTAGAGCAGGATAGGAAATTTGCAAAAAAATAATAGAAAATTTAAAAAACATGTCTGAGCGAAAGAACTTTGGTAAATTGCGCGAGGTTATTGGTCTGCCCAATCTCATCGAAAACCAACTTAATTCCTATGCGGAATTTCTACAAAAAGACGTTGCCCTAAATAAGAGGGCTATGGTTGGTCTGCACGCAGTATTCAGCGAAATATTCCCCATTACAAGCTACGATGAAAAGATAAAGCTTGAGTATGTTTCGTACAGATTTGACAATCCTAAGTATACAGAAGTTGAGTGTTTGCGCGAAGGCACAACATATTCTGTATCTTTGTATCTTACATTGCGTCTTAGCGAAGGCGATAAGTGCAAAGAAGAAGAACTTTTTATGGGCGAGTTGAATATGATGACTACTCGCGGTTCTTTCATTGTCAATGGTGCAGAACGTGTTGTTGTGAGCCAGTTGCACAGAAGTCCTGGTATTTGCTTTGAAGAAACTTTCCACTCATCAGGCAAAACACTTTTCTCTTTCAGATTAATTCCTGACAGAGGCACTTGGGTCGAAGTTCAATTCGACCAAAACGATTTGTTGTATGTCTATATAGATAGACGTCGTCGTCGCAGAAAGTTCTTGATTACAACATTGCTCCGTGCATTGGGCAAAGGCTCTAATGCAGAGATTATGGAGTTGTTCTATACAGTCGAGAATATGACTACTAAGAAGGCTGAGAAGATGGAAAATGTTTCCAACTACGTTCTCGCAGAAGCAGTCACAGACCCAGATAGCGAAGGCAAAGGTAAAGTATTGTTGAAACAGTACGAAACTTTGACAAAGACAGCTATTTTAGAATTCCAAAAAGCAGGAATTGCATCTTTCAAAGTTATCGACACAACAGTTGATGACGGCGTGATTGTTCGTGCTATCAAGAAAGACCCTTCAAAGAACGAAGAGGAAGCGCTTAAAACAATCTACAAGCAACTTCGTCCAGGCGAACCTGTTAATGTTTCTAATGCAAGATTGCTTTTGAAGAGAACATTGCAAGATCCAAAGCGTTATGACTTTGGCAGAGTAGGTCGCTTTAAGATTAACCAAAAGCTTGGTTTGACAACTCCGCTCGACGTAAGAGTTTTGACTATTGAAGATATCGTAGAAAGTACTCGTTACTTGTGCAAACTTCGCAAGGGCGAAGGTTATATTGATGATATCGACCATTTGGGTAGCCGTCGTATACGTACTGCAGGCGAATTGTTGGCAAATCAATGCCGTATGGGTTTGGCTCGCACAGAAAAACAAGTGCGCGAGCGTATGAGCCAATCAGAGCAAAATGCTGAATCTTTGACTCCAAGCAAACTTATGAACACAAAGTCTATGACTGCAATGGTTCGTGAGTTCTTTGCTAGAAATCAATTGTCTCAGTTTATGGACCAAATCAATCCATTGAGCGAACTTACTCATAAAAGACGTTTGTCTGCATTGGGTCAAGGCGGTCTTAGTCGCGAGCGCGCAGGATTTGAAGTTCGTGACGTTCATCCTTCTCACTATGGCAGAATTTGTCCTATTGAGACTCCGGAAGGTCCAAATATTGGTCTTATCAATTCACTTTCTTGCTATGCTCAAATCAATGAGTTTGGCTTTATCGAAACTCCATACAGAAAAGTTGTAAACGGTAAAGTTCAGGATAAAGTTGAGTACTTGAGCGCTGACCAAGAAGAAGGCAAAATCATTGCTCAAGCTAATACTGAGCTTGATAAAGACTCTAAAATAGTTGGTAAAGCAATTGTTCGTCAAAGAGACGAAGTTTTTGAAGTTGTGCCAACTGAAGTTGACTATATGGACGTTAGTCCAAAACAATTGGTTTCTGTCGCGGCAGGTTTGATTCCATTCCTTGAACACGACGACGCTAACCGTGCTTTGATGGGCTCGAATATGCAACGTCAAGGTGTTCCATTGTTGAAGACTCAAGCACCTATGGTCGGTACTGGTATCGAAGGGGCTGTTGCTAGAGACTCTCAAACAGTTATTGTTTCTTTGTCAGCTGGCAAAGTTGCTTGCGTTGATGCGACAACTATTGTTATCACTCCTAATGGTGAATTGCCTAAGAAGTCAGACGGCGAATTTAAAGAAGACAGGGAAAATGGCGTATATATTTACCAATTGCGTAAGTTTATGCGTTCAAATAATGCTACTTGCTTCAATCAAAAACCGATAGTTAAAAAAGGTCAGTCCATCAAGAAGGGTGACATTTTGGCTGACGGTGCTTGTACAAATGGCGGTGAATTGGCTCTTGGTAAAAACGTTCTCGTAGGATTTATGCCTTGGAACGGTTACAACTTTGAAGACGCTATTTTGCTCTCTGAAAAAATTATTAAGAACGACGTTTTCACATCTATACATATTGAAGAGTTTGAGTGTACAGCGCGTGATACAAAGTTAGGACCAGAAGAAATCACACGCGATATTCCAAATGCAGGCGACGAAGCCTTGAAAGATTTGGATCGTTTTGGTGTGATTCGCGTTGGTGCAGAAGTAAAACCTGGAGATATCTTGGTTGGTAAAATTACTCCAAAGAGCGAAACAGAATTGGCTCCAGAAGAAAAGCTTTTACGTGCTATCTTCGGTGAAAAAGCAGCGGATGTTAAAGATACTTCACTCATTGTTCCATCTGGTACAGAGGGTATCGTGATGGATGTTAAAACATCTACACGCGTTGATAAAGACGAAGAAAAATTAAGCACAAGTGATATACGTCGTCGCGAACGTAAGATTAACGAAGAGTACAAGGCTCAAGCAGATAAACTCAAGGAAGAGCTTACTGAGGCATTGTCTAACGTTCTCTTAGGTGAAAAAATTCCTTTGGATGTTCGCAACAACGAAACTCAAGAAGTTATTATTCCTGCAAATCGCAAGATTACAAAAACTCTCTTACGTCGTTTGGCAGCTATTTCAAAGAATATTGAAATCGACCCATCTCCTGTTCGTAACAAGATAATGGAAATTATCGAGAACTATCAAATCAAGTTTATCGAAATCGAAAACGAGTGCGCTCGTAAGCTCGATTCCGTTCGTACAGGCGCAGGCGAAGGTCAAAACACTATCAAGAACGTAAAGGTTTATATCGCTGCGAAACGTAAGATTCAAGTTGGCGACAAAATGGCTGGACGTCACGGTAACAAAGGTGTTGTTGCACGTATTGTTCCTGAAGAAGATATGCCTTACCTTGAAGACGGTACACCTGTTGAAATCTGCTTGAATCCGATGGGTGTTCCAAGTCGAATGAACGTAGGGCAGGTTCTTGAAACTCACTTAGGTTGGGCTTGTAAAAAGCTAGGCTTGAAAGTGGAAACTCCAATTTTCGACGGCATAAGCGAAATGAGTATACGTCAGTATCTCAAAGAAGCTGATTTGCCTGCAAGTGGTAAATGCCGCTTGAAAGACGGTCACACTGGTGAATATATGGACCAAGATGTTGTGGTAGGTTATATCTATATGATGAAGCTTAATCACTTGGTTGCAGATAAGATTCACGCTCGTGCAGTTGGTCCTTACAGTCTTATCACTCAACAGCCATTAGGCGGTAAAGCGCAATACGGCGGTCAACGTTTTGGTGAGATGGAAGTTTGGGCGCTCGAAGCTTACGGTGCTGCTTATACTCTACAAGAGCTCCTCACTGTAAAGAGTGACGACGTTCAAGGTAGAACCAAGATTTATGAGCAATTGGTCAAGGGCGATAACTCCTTGCAAGCAGGTACACCACAATCTTTCAACGTTTTGATGAAAGAAATGCAAAGCTTGTGCTTGGATGTTAAAGCAAATTCTCGTGATGACGATTTTTCACCAGAAGCTGTATCTGAAATCTAATATAAAAGGAATTTAAAATGGAAGACAATAAACAACAAGTAAGAGACCTTCTAGGATTTGATAACGATGCAGGTTTTGACAGTGTTTC
>JGI994J12354_10003262_pt1 | contig 15250 bp, 13 predicted proteins | sample IntmicLarv3ML3BL_FD_12354 | JGI IMG/M metagenome (IMG submission 12354)
CTTCGTTTTGCGATTCGTGAGGGTGGCCGTACAGTAGGAGCCGGAGTGGTAACTGCTCTGGTTTAAGGATAATAGGGAAAGAGTAGCTGATTTTTGGTCGGCTACTCTTTTTTTATCTTGTAATAAAAAAAGAGAGTTTGGGATGAAAATTCTTGACACCGGGGTAGTTGCTATGCTATGGTAGGCGGGTAGCATTTTGATTATAGCTAGATGTGAGTGAAAGAGGTGACTCTGATGCGCGTAGGAATTACGATGGCTTGTACTGACTGTAAACAACGTAATTATCAGACAAGCAAGAACAAAAAAAATGATCCAAACCGGATTGAAATGAATAAATTTTGCAAATTCTGCCAAAAACAGACTTTGCATCGTGAAACAAAATAATTTCAATAGTGTTTGGTCAGGTGGACGGGAGTGAAAGACATGGCTGGTCAAGAAACGACTCAGAATAAAGGGGTTATAAGTAATATACCGAAAAACTTGCGAGAAACTAAGGGCGAGTTTAGGAAAATTACCTGGCCAACTCGGCGGGAAATGGTAGCCTACACTGTTGTGGTTATTTTCACAGTAGTTTTGATGGCTACGATTATTTGGGGGATTGATGTAGTCCTTAATTTCATTATCCGTCTGATTCTGAGAAAATAAACGAAAGTGGTCATTTAGGAGGCTGATTCATGTCCGAAGGAAAGAACTGGTATGTAATCCATACCTATTCAGGATATGAGAATAAGGTTAAGGCAAATCTGGAGAAAAAAATCCAGTCTCTTGGATTGGAGAATATTATTCACAATATTTTAGTACCAATGGAAGAAGAAGTAGATTATAAAGATGGTGCTAAAAGAGTAGTTTTGCGAAAAGTATTTCCGGGATATGTTTTGGTTGAAATGATAGTAACAGATCATTCTTGGTATGTGATTCGTAATACTCCGGGAGTGACCGGATTTGTTGGAAGCGGGACTAAACCAACGCCGCTAACTGTGGCTGAGGTGGAATCTATTCTAGGTAAGATGGGTATAGATAGTGCCAGCCGTGCAAGTATTGATCTTGTGCCAGGTGAAGCAGTGCGCATATTAGGTGGTCCTTTTGCGAACATGGCGGGAACAGTACAAGAAATTGATGTAGAAAAAGCGTCAGTAAAGGTACTCATTGATTTGTTTGGTCGGGAAACTCCGGCAGAAGTGGCTTATTCTGAAATTGAAAAAGTCTAAATCTGTGGAGATCCGTTCAAAATCCTTAATATTAGTTAGGGAATTGTGGGAGGGGAATACCCGTTTCACCACATTTTGTAGGTAAGGAGGTGTACCTAAAATGGCAAGAAAAGTAGTTAAGGTTGTAAAATTGCAGGTGCCTGCGGCAAAAGCATCACCAGCGCCACCTGTAGGTCCGGCTTTAGGGCAAGCAGGGGTTAATATTATGGCCTTTGTAAAAGAGTTTAATGAGCGAACTGCTGGGCAAGCCGGTCTAATTATTCCGGTTGAGATTTCGGTATTTGAAGATCGTTCTTTTTCTTTTATTACCAAGACGCCTCCGGCAGCAATTCTGCTTTTGAAAGCGGCAGGAATTGAATCCGGCTCCGGCGAACCGAATCGTAAAAAAGTTGCAAAAGTGCCTTCTGCTAAAATTCGTGAAATTGCTGAAAGCAAAATGGCTGACTTAAATGCAGCAAATGTAGAATCGGCAATGCGGATGATTGAAGGAACTGCTCGCAGCATGGGCATTGAAGTGGTTGATTAAAAGACTGCTTCGTGTGGGAGGTTAATTATCCGATATTACCACACTATAGGAGGAACAATATGGCAAAGCAAGGAAAAAAATATTTAGAAGCTTCGAAGTTGATTGAGGCCAATAAAGTTTATGAGCCGGAAGAGGCAATTCAGGTTTTGAAAAAGACAGGTACTGCAAAATTCGATGAGACTGTTGAAGTTGCATTCCGCTTGGGAGTTGATCCTAAGCACGCGGATCAGCAGCTCAGAGGTGCAGTTGTGCTTCCTCACGGTACAGGCAAAAGCAAACGAGTGTTGGTTTTTGCTAAAGGGGAAAAAATTAAAGAAGCCGAGGCTGCGGGAGCAGATGTTGTTGGATCGGAAGAATTAATTCAAAAGATTCAAGGCGGTTGGTTCGATTTTGATGTGGCTGTTGCGACCCCGGATATGATGGGTGTTGTCGGACGATTGGGTAAAGTATTAGGCCCTAAAGGCTTGATGCCGAATCCGAAAGTTGGAACAGTGACTTTGGATGTTGCGCAAGCAGTTCAAGAAATTAAAGCCGGTAAGATTGAATATCGGACAGATAAAGCCGGAAATGTTCATTTGCCGGTGGGTAAAATTTCTTTTGATGAAAATAACCTGCTTGAAAATTATTTTACTTTGGTAGACACGATTGTGAAGGCAAAGCCTGCGTCTGCTAAAGGACAATATATTCGTAGCATCACTCTTTCCAGCACAATGGGTCCCGGGATTAAAGTGAACACATTACGGGTAATTGGCAAAAAAGACTAAATACTACCAGACTGCAGACAGCAGGTCATCAATGATTTGATGGTAAAGGATTTTATCCGCCAGCCGAGGTCGAATGAGCAGAAATACTGCGACTTTCGGCGCTTGAATGGCTGGGAGTCGCTTTTTTGTTGTTACATAAATATTTTATGATGAGGAGGTGACTTTAAATGGCAATCACAGCAGAGAAGAAAAATCGTGTTGCCGAGATGAAAGAAAAACTTTCTCAAGGCAAAGGAATTGTACTAGCAGACTATCGTGGAATTAGTGTAGCTTTGGATACGAAACTTCGTCGTCAAATGCGTGAGGCCGGTGTAGAATACCGGGTGGCTAAAAATGCTTTTACTCGTATTGCGGCTGAAGAACTCGGGATTTCCGGTCTGGATGAACATTTGACAGGACCGGTAGCTATTGCGATTTCCTATGAAGATGCAGTGGCACCGGCAAAAGTTTTGGCGGGATTTTCGAAAGAAAATAAAGTGTTGAAACTAAAAGCCGGGATTCTTTTTTGGGGAAGTGAATGCGCTGGCGGAGCTTCCATCCAAAGAAGTATTGCTTGCAAAACTTATGGGCAGCATGAACGCACCAATCAGTGGCTTCGTAAATGTACTTCATGGGAATTTACGAGGATTGGTTTGTGCACTTGATGCGATTCGTGCTCAAAAGGAATCTGCATGAAATCAAAAACTATAAAATAATCTAAAAATAAAGAATAAATTGGAGGAATAAAAAATGACTAAAGAACAATTTCTTGAGGCAATTGAATCCATGACCGTGTTGGAACTTTCTGAATTGGTAAAAGCAATGGAAGAAAAATTCGGTGTAAGTGCAGCAGCTCCAGTAGCTGTAGCAGCAGCTCCGGTAGCCGGCGGTGCCGCTGCAGAAGAGCAAACTGAGTTTGATGTAATTCTGACTGATGCAGGTGCAGGAAAAATCAACGTAATTAAAGTTGTTCGTGAAGCAACCGGCTTAGGCTTAAAAGAAGCAAAAGAAGTGGTTGACGGCGCACCAAAAGCTGTAAAAGAAAAAGTAAGCAAAGCGGATGCAGAAGCTTTGAAAGCAAAACTTGAAGAAGCAGGCGCTAAAGTAGAAGTGAAATAATTTCACTAAAAAATGCACGCTTCCCAAAAGTGAGACAAAGAAAAAAGGCCTCCTATCTTTTTAAATTTAAGATAGGAGGCCTTTCATATGCCTGGAATAAAAAGAATAAAAGCCTCTGGAACTCTATAAGTGAAGGAGTGCTGAGTGCTTTTGAAAAAAAAAGAGTTTTTTTGCGCTTCTACAAGGCGCATTTATTTTTATTAGTTACAATGTTTAGATTTTTGCAATTATATGGATGTTGGAACTTTTTTATTGACTGTGAATAATTAAAGTGCTAATATGATAGGATACCACTAATATTACGATGCCCGTATTATCCCTTGTTTTGACAGGTGTGGTCTGTATCAGAGGAATAGTTGAGCTTGTGTTGGTGAAACCATTTTGAGAGGTGAAGTAATTCATGTTTAAACCCGTTTCGGTGGGCAAGCGAACTCGTTATAGTTATGGAAAAATTCATGAAGTTCTGGGAATTCCCAATCTGATTGAGACTCAGAAAAATTCCTATGAATGGTTTTTACGAGAAGGTTTGCGGGAAATTTTTAAAGATATTTCTCCTATCCAAGATTTTACCGGGAATTTAATTCTTTCTTTGGAAGATTTTAATTTGGGGGAGCCTAAGTATTCGGTGGAGCAATGTAAGGAGCGTGATGTGACTTATGCGGCTCCGATGCGAGTTACGGTTCGACTTGTAAATCGAGAAACCGGAGAAATTGAAGAGTCTGAAATTTTTATGGGCGATTTTCCGTTGATGTCGGAGAATGGTACTTTTATTATCAATGGCGCTGAGCGTGTAATTGTAAGTCAATTGGTTCGTTCGCCGGGTGCTTATTATGAAGAGAATATAGACTCTTCAGGGAAACGGCTGTATAATGCGACGATTATTCCGAATCGCGGTGCTTGGCTTGAATTGGAAACCGATGCGAATGATGTTGTTTTTGTTCGGGTGGATCGAACGCGGAAAATCCCTGCGACGGTTTTGATTAGAGCCCTGGGTGAGGCCACAAATGAGGGGATTGCTGAATTATTCGGAAACCATCCAATGATTATGGCGACTTTGGAGAAAGATAGTACAACCAGTCGTGAGGAAGCGGTGGTGGAGGTTTATAAGAAACTCCGTCCCGGTGAGCCGCCTACGGTTGAAAATGCGGAACAACTGATACAGTCATTGTTTTTTGATTCGAAGCGTTATGATTTAGCTCGAGTAGGGCGTTATAAATTGATGAAAAAATTAGGCTGGCGCAGACGACTTTTGGGTCGAACTCTGGCGGCACCTCTTTTGAATCCTCAAACCGGTAAGAGCATTGCTAAGGCGGGGACTTTGATTACAGATGCTTTGCTTCAAGAGTGGGATGAGAAGGAGCTATTTAAAGGTTCGGAATTAGTGGCGGCAACCGTAGAACGACCTGATAGTGAAGAGACTGTAAAAATTTTGATGGTCTCTGATTTGCCATATACGGATCGTACGATTACGCGGGAAGATATTTTTGCCTCAATTAACTACTTGTTGGCTTTGGCAAAAGGGATTGGTATGACTGATGATATTGATCATCTTGGAAATCGGCGACTTCGTTCGGTTGGCGAGCTTTTGCAAAATCAATTCCGCATTGGTTTGTCTCGAATGGAGCGAGTTGTCCGTGAAAGAATGACGATTCAGGACACTAGTGTTCTGTCGCCGAATCAATTAATTAATATTCGCCCTGTTGTGGCGGCGATTAAAGAATTCTTTGGGTCGAGCCAATTGTCGCAATTTATGGATCAGACTAATCCATTGTCTGAATTGACTCATAAACGGCGATTGAGTGCGTTGGGTCCCGGTGGTTTGAGTAGGGAACGTGCAGGGTTTGAAGTTCGTGACGTCCATCATTCTCACTATGGCCGTATGTGCCCAATTGAGACACCGGAGGGTCCGAATATTGGTTTGATTGGTGCATTGTCGACTTTTGCTCGTGTGAATCCTTTTGGATTTATTGAAACTCCTTATCGGAGAGTAGGTAAAGAAAATGGTAAAGACGGCAAAGTCGAGGTTAGAGTCACGGATAAAGTTATTTATTTGACTGCAGATGACGAAGAGGAAATGGTAGTTGCTCAGGCGAATGAGCCGTTGGCAGAAAATGGCGAATTTATTCATTCGATGATTATGTCTCGTTATAAAGATGAAACTTTGGAAATGGAACCGAGCAAGGTTGATTACATGGACGTATCGCCGAAACAAGTTGTGTCGATTGCAACTGCTCTGATTCCGTTTTTGGAGCATGATGATGCCAACCGGGCGCTGATGGGCGCTAATATGCAGCGTCAGGCAGTGCCGCTTTTGCGTACTCAGGCTCCGGTTGTTGGAACTGGGATTGAATATAAAGTAGCTCGGGATTCCGGGGTTGTTATCTTGGCTAAGAATGCCGGAACTGTTGAAAAGGTGACCGGTTTTGAGATTCAAGTTCGCTCTGATGGTGGGGTGATTGATTCGTATCGTATGATGAAATTCTTGCGTTCGAATCAAGGAACTTGTATTAATCAAAAACCTGTTGTCTATAAAGGTGAGCGAGTAGAGGCAGGTCAGGTTCTGGCCGATGGCCCATCTACTGATATGGGCGAACTTGCGTTGGGGTACAATGTATTGGTTGCTTTTATGCCTTGGGAAGGCTATAACTATGAGGATGCAATTCTTTTAAGTGAAGATTTGGTGAAAGAGGATGTCTTTACTTCTCTTCATATTGAGGAGTACGAGTGTGAATCTCGAACAACCAAATTGGGAGAAGAAGAGATTACCCGAGATATTCCGAATGTTTCAGAAGACGGTCTTAAGGATTTAGATGAGCGAGGTATTATTCGAATCGGGGCTGAGGTTCGCACCGGGGATATTTTGATTGGTAAAGTCACGCCAAAAGGAGAAACAGAGCTCACTGCTGAAGAACGGCTACTGAGAGCAATTTTTGGTGAAAAAGCCCGTGAAGTGAGAGATACTTCGTTGCGGGTTCCTCATGGTGAGGGTGGAAAAATAGTTGACGTAAAAGTCTTTAATCGAAAAAATGGCGATGAATTGTCACCGGGAGTGAATGAACTGGTTCGGGTTTATATCGCTCAAAAACGTAAAATTTCCGAAGGCGATAAAATGGCCGGTCGACATGGAAATAAAGGGGTCGTTTCGCGGATTTTGCCGCGAGAGGATATGCCATTCCTTTCAGATGGCAGACCTGTGCAAATTGTGCTCAATCCATTGGGTGTTCCTTCTCGTATGAATATCGGGCAGGTATTGGAAACACACTTAGGTTGGGCCGCTCATGCGTTGGGCTTGAAGCTTCGTGAAGATGGAAAAGAAGTGCTTAATAAATTAACATCCAGTGGTTATGATTTGGAAAAAAATGATGTACCCAAACCGGATAAGGCTGGCGTTTGTGTTGCGACTCCGGTATTTGACGGTGCAACTGAACAAGAAATTTTTGATACACTAGACTTGACGGGACTGGATTTGAGCGGAAAAAGCGTCCTTCGAGATGGGCGAACGGGAGAACCACTTGAAAATAGCGTAACTGTTGGTTATGTATATATGTTGAAATTGGCTCACTTGGTTGATGATAAAATCCATGCTCGTTCTACCGGACCGTACTCTTTGGTTACTCAACAACCATTGGGTGGTAAGGCTCAATTTGGTGGGCAACGTTTTGGTGAAATGGAAGTTTGGGCGCTTGAAGCTTATGGTGCTGCCTATACATTGCAGGAATTATTAACAGTAAAATCCGATGATATTGTAGGCCGGGTAAAAACATATGAGGCAATTGTCAAAGGCGAGAATATTGCTGAACCCGGGGTGCCGGAGTCCTTTAAAGTCTTGGTGAAAGAGCTTCAAAGTATCGGATTGGATATTAAAGTATTGACTGAGGATTCGCGAGAAATTGAAATTCGTGATACTGATGATACTGTTGGAGAGGTCATCCGTGATTTAGGTATGGATTTGGATCAGGGGGTAATTCCTCAAGGTGAGCCCCTTGCTTCAGACGAAACCTCTATTGTGGGAGAAGGAATTGAAGATCGCTTGACTATTTTAGATGATTTATCTGATATGGATATTGGTGCCTCCAATAGCGAGGAAGAATAAGTGGGTCATCGAGAAAAATCAAATCATACAATTCATGGAATGAAGGGAGATGTTCTCCATTGTTGGATGTAAATAATTTTGATTCCATGCGAATCGGCTTGGCTTCACCGGAACTGATTCGTGATTGGTCTTATGGTCAAGTGAAAAAACCGGAAACTATTAATTACCGTACGTTAAAACCAGAGCGAGATGGACTATTTTGTGAGCGCATTTTTGGCCCTACTCGTGATTGGGAGTGCCATTGCGGAAAATATAAAAGAATCCGTCATAAAGGAATTATTTGTGACCGTTGTCAGGTAGAAGTGACTAAGTCAAAAGTTCGTCGTGAGCGGATGGGACATATTGAATTGGCAGCGCCGGTATCTCATATTTGGTATTTTAAGGGAATTCCGAGTCGGATGGGGCTTTTACTGGATATACCACCGCGTTCATTAGAAAAAGTACTGTACTTTGCTTGCTATGTCGTATTGGATCCGGCAGATGTTCCTGCTCAGCATTTGGCTAAAAAGCAGCTGTTGACGGAGCAGGAATATCGAGATGCTCGTGATAAATTCGGCAACGATTTCCGGGTTGGTATGGGAGCAGAAGCGATTAAAGAATTGCTTCAAGAGGTGGATTTAGAAGCGCTCGCACTGCATCTTCGCAAGGAATTAAAAGAAGTTAGTGGGCAGCGTAAAATGCGAGCTATTCGCCGTTTGGAAGTAGTAGAGGCATTTCGCCAATCCGGTAATCGGCCGGATTGGATGATTTTGGACGTTGTGCCAGTAATTCCACCGGAACTCAGACCAATGGTTCAGCTGGATGGTGGACGTTTTGCAACTTCTGACTTAAATGATTTGTATCGCCGGGTGATTAACCGAAATAATCGATTGAAACGACTCCTTGATTTGGGTGCCCCTGATATTATTGTGCGCAACGAAAAACGGATGCTTCAAGAAGCAGTGGATGCATTGATTGATAATGGGCGTCGTGGTCGGCCTGTAACCGGCCCGGGTAATCGACCACTAAAATCATTGAGTGATATGCTCAAAGGGAAACAAGGTCGTTTCCGACAAAACTTACTCGGAAAACGTGTTGACTATTCCGGACGTTCGGTTATTGTTGTTGGCCCGGAGCTTAAAATGCATCAATGTGGACTACCAAAAGAAATGGCATTGGAGCTTTTCAAGCCGTTTGTAATGAAAAAATTGGTGGATGGTGGATTTGCTCAAAATATTAAGAGTGCGAAAAGGATGGTTGAGCGGGTACGTTCTGAGGTTTGGGACGTTTTGGAAGATGTGATTCGTGAGCATCCGGTTCTTTTGAACAGAGCTCCTACTTTGCATCGATTAGGTATTCAAGCTTTTGAGCCGGTTCTTTCAGAAGGTCGAGCAATTAAAGTACATCCTTTGGTATGTACTGCGTATAATGCTGATTTCGATGGAGATCAGATGGCTGTTCACGTACCACTTTCGGCGGAAGCACAAGCTGAGGCGCGATTGCTAATGCTTTCGGCTCATAACATCTTGTCTACTAAAGATGGAAAACCTGTAGTAACTCCGAGTCAGGATATGATTTTGGGTGCCTACTATTTGACAATTTTGCGTGAAAGCGACAAAGGAAGCGGACGTATTTTTGGTAGGCTGGAAGAAGCTTTGCTGGCTTATCAAGTTGGAGAAGTCTCTTTGCAGGCACCGGTTCAAATTCGTATTCCTGGCAAAGGGCGAGTTCATACCAGTGTTGGTCGAGCAATCTTTAATGAAGTTTTGCCGGAAGAGATTCGCCATTATAAAACATTGGACGACGGTAGTTTAACTCTGGGCACTGTAATGGATAAAAAGGCTTTGGGGAAATTAGTTGCTGATTGCTATCGGTTGTTTGGGAATACAAAAACTGCTGAAACCTTGGATAAAGTAAAGCAATTAGGTTATCATTATGCTACTGTGGCAGGCTTTACTGTTGCGATACCGGATATCATTGTACCGGAAGCCAAAAAAGAAATTGTTTTGGCAACGGATGAGCAGGTTGCACAGATAGATCGCCGTTATCGCCGAGGACTATTGACGAAAGAAGAGCGTCATAAGTTGGTAGTTGAGCTTTGGACGCAGGCGAATGATGAAATCGGTGATAAGCTAATGGAAAGCTTGGGCGAATTCAATCCAATTTATATGATGGCTGAATCCGGTGCCCGTGGTAATCGTTCGCAGATTCGCCAATTAGCAGGGATGCGTGGTTTGATGGCTGACCCATCCGGTAAGATTATTGATGTTCCGATTAAGGCAAACTTCCGAGAAGGTCTGACAGTATTGGAATACTTTATCTCAACTCATGGAGCGCGAAAAGGCCTGGCAGATACTGCTTTGCGGACTGCAGACTCCGGCTATCTGACCCGTCGATTGGTTGATGTAGCTCAGGATGTAATTGTTCGTGAAGATGATTGTGATGTCGAGGTTATTAATTTAAGTAAAGAGCGACAACAGATTATTTCTGAAAACGTGGGCAGTATTGCTGAGCAAATTGATGGACGCATTCTTGCATATGATTTGTTTTCACCAGTAACGGGGGAATTATTAATTGATGCGGGAACAATTCTTGAGTCTGAACATGCTCAGACTCTGTTGGATAATGGGATTATGCGTGTTGTCGTAAATATCATCGAAGATGATTCTGAAGATGAGTGGCTTGAAGAAACTTTGCGTCTAGATAAAGCTGCTGATAATGTGCTGAAGAAGAGCCTAAAAGGCAAAGTGGTTGGCAAAGAACTTGCGAAGCCGATTCTTGATTCGGTGTCGAGTCAAGTTCTGTTTAAGGCCGGCGATAAGATTACTGATAAGGTTTTAACAGCAATTTTGGAGTCTGGAGTCAATGAACTTCGGATTCAACTGAACCAGATTCAAGGAATTGTTGTGGAAGCAATTAGCGAAGGCAATCGCTTAATTGAGCCTTTAGTGGAGCGTATTATTGGTAGAACTGCTGCTGAAACGATTAAAGATGAGAAAACCGGGGAAGTTTTAGTGGAAATCAACCAAATCATTGACGAAGAAACTGCAGAGAAAATCAGCAAAATTCGTAAGCAGGTGTTAATCCGTTCAATCTTTACTTGTCGCTCGAAGCATGGAGTTTGCGCTCAATGTTATGGTCGAAACTTGGCTACAAACCAGCAAGTCGAAATCGGTGAAGCGGTTGGAATTATTGCGGCTCAGTCAATTGGTGAGCCGGGCACACAACTTACGATGCGTACTTTCCACACCGGAGGCGTTGCGGGTACTGATGATATTACTCAAGGTCTACCGAGGGTTGAAGAATTATTTGAAGCTCGAAAACCCAAACGACCAGCAATTATTGCTGAAATAACCGGTACCGTTGCGGTTCGTGAGGCAAGGGGATTACGAAGGGTTACGATTGTGCCGGAAGCTGGTGAAGAACGTGTCTATCAAATCCCTTACGGTGCACGGGTTTCTAAAGAAGTTGTGGAGGGTGCAACGATTGTAGCGGGGGATCGAATTACCGAAGGGGCAATTAATCCTCATGATATTCTTCGCATTGTCGGACTTGAAGCTACCCAAAGGTATTTGGTTCACGAAGTTCAAAAGGTGTATAAAGGACAAGGGGTAGAAATCAATGATAAGCATCTTGAAGTAATGGTACGGCAAATGCTTCATAAGCTTCGCATTGAAGATGCTGGGGATAGCGAATTTTTACCAGGTGAATATATTGATATTACAAATTGTGAGGAATCGAACGCAAAAGTGATTGCTACAGGCGGCGAACCATCAATTGCACGACCTATTTTGCTGGGAATTACCAAGGCCTCCCTAGCAACAGACTCTTTCCTCTCGGCGGCATCTTTCCAAGAAACGACTCGTGTGTTGACTGATGCAGCAATTAAAGGAAAAGTTGATCCATTGTTAGGCTTGAAGGAAAATGTGATTATTGGTAAATTGATTCCTGCAGGAACAGGCATGGGTCGATATCGAAATATTAAATTAAAGCAGCAGGCATAATTGAAAAATGCGAGCCGGTGTTTCTCCGGTTCGCATTTTTATTGACAAAAATAAAATAAAATGCTAGCATTACTGGGTGTCTGACTTTTTTGGGGGGATGAAGATGGAAAATATACCAGATTTGTCATCGAAGCAGTGGGTAACTGGCATCAAGCAAACCCAGAGAGCATTAGAAAAAGGACTTCTTCAGAAGGTGTATATAGCTCAAGATGTAGAGTCTAAAGTTATAGAACCGTTGTTGACCTTATGTAAGGAAAACAATATCCCGGTGGAGGAAGTTTTAGATTCAATGACACTTGGAAAAGCCTGCAAAATAGCAGTGAAAGCGGCAGCAGCAGGAATTCTAACTTAATAATGTTTAAAATTTGCTCTTTCTTTGAAGGACAAACTTTTATAAATTCATGATTCGAAAGGAGGTGCCTTTGTGCCGACAATTAATCAGTTAATACGCAAAGGCCGAGCAGCGCTGACTCAAAAGTCTACTGCTCCAGCACTCAAAGAGTGCCCACAAAAGCGGGGGGTTTGTACTCGTGTTTACACGACAACTCCTAAAAAACCGAACTCGGCTCTTCGTAAAGTCGCTCGTGTACGTTTGACGAATGGTATGGAAGTAACAGCTTACATTCCAGGAATTGGTCATAACCTACAGGAACACTCCGTTGTTCTGATTCGCGGTGGTCGTGTAAAAGACTTGCCGGGGGTACGTTATCACATTATTCGTGGTGCTCTAGACACTGCGGGAGTGCAAAATCGTAACCAGGCTCGTTCAAAATACGGTGCGAAACGTCCAAAAGCGGCTAAAGCCTAGGATGTTGTAGAAAAAGAATAAAGGAGGGGCTCTCATGCCGCGTAAAGGTTCTGTTCCAAAGCGGGACGTGTTGGCGGATCCAGTTTATAATTCTAAGCTGGTAACTCGCCTAATTAATAAAGTGATGCTCAGCGGCAAAAAAGGCTTAGCAGAAGGTATCGTTTATGATTCTTTTGAAGTGGTTCGTGCAAAAACAGGAAAAGATCCACTAGAAGTCTTTGAAGCTGCAATGGAAAATATTATGCCAGTGCTAGAGGTAAAAGCTCGCCGTGTTGGTGGAGCGAATTATCAAGTTCCAATTGAAGTGCGGGCGGATCGCCGATTGTCGCTAGGACTTCGTTGGTTGGTAAACTATTCTCGCCTGCGTAGCGAGCGAACTATGTTCGAGCGCTTAGCCGGTGAATTGATGGATGCTTCCAATAGCACAGGCGGTGCGGTAAAAAAACGTGAAGATACTCACAAAATGGCAGAAGCAAATAAGGCCTTTGCTCATTATCGTTGGTAATCTTTCCTAGTATTGTAAGGAGTGAAAATTGAGTGGCCAGAAAGTACTCATTGGAGAAAACTCGTAATATTGGTATCATGGCTCACATTGATGCAGGAAAGACCACCACTACTGAGCGTATCTTGTTTTATACAGGACGTACTCATAAGTTGGGTGAGGTTCATGATGGTGCTGCCACCATGGACTGGATGGTTCAAGAGCAAGAGCGGGGGATTACTATTACTTCCGCGGCAACTACCTGTGTGTGGGATGAGCACCGAATTAATATTATTGATACCCCAGGGCACGTAGACTTTACCGTAGAAGTAGAGCGTTCATTGCGTGTTTTGGATGGTTCTGTTGCTGTTTTTGCGGCTAAGAGTGGGGTTGAACCTCAATCTGAAACTGTTTGGCGACAGGCTGAAAAATATGGTGTGCCTCGTATTGCTTACGTAAATAAGATGGATACAGTAGGTGCAGACTTCTTCCGAGTCGTGGAAATGATGAAAGATCGCTTGGGTGCGAATGCAGTTGCGATTCAAGTCCCGATCGGCGAAGAAGAAAATTTTCAAGGCATGATTGACTTGATCACTATGCAGGCGATTGTCTATACGGACGATCTTGGGAAAACAAGTGAAAATGTCGAAATTCCTGCAAATTTAAAAGAAGATGCCGAGATTTATCGACAGACCTTAATTGATGCAGTAGCTGAAATTGACGATGAGTTGATGATGAAATACCTAGAAGGTGAAGAAATCACAAACGAAGAGTTGGTTGCTGGAATTCGTAGAGGAACAATTGAGTGTAGGTTGACTCCGGTTATTTGTGGGTCTTCCTATAAAAACAAAGGGGTACAACCTCTTTTGGATGCGGTTGTTGCTTATATGCCTGCTCCGATTGATGTTCCGCCGATTCAAGGAATTCATCCAGATACTGGTGAAGAAGATACTCGCGAATCTCGTGATGATGCGCCATTTTCGGCACTAGCATTTAAAATTATGACTGACCCCTATGTAGGTAAATTGACGTTCTTCAGAGTATATTCCGGTGGTCTGAGCTCTGGTTCTTATGTATATAACTCTACGAAAAGCAAGAAAGAACGAATTGGTCGTATTCTTCAAATGCATGCAAACCATCGTGAAGAAATTGATGAAGTACTTGCAGGCGATATTGCCGCCGGTGTTGGCTTCAAGGATACAACTACCGGGGATACGCTTTGCGATGAGAAGGAACCGATTATCTTGGAATCAATGATATTCCCGGATCCGGTAATTTCTGTTGCGATTGAGCCGCAAACTAAAGCGGATCAGGAAAAGATGAGTACTGCTCTGGGGAGATTGGCAGATGAAGACCCGACTTTCAGAATGCATACTGACCAAGAAACAGGTCAAACAATTATTTCTGGTATGGGTGAATTGCATCTGGAAATTATCGTTGACCGCCTGCAAAGGGAATTCAAAGTAGGCTGTACTGTAGGTAATCCGCAAGTTGCTTACCGTGAAACCATTCGAAAAGCAGTGGAAGCGGAAGGGAAATTTGTTCGTCAGTCCGGTGGTCGCGGTCAATATGGTCATTGTTGGCTTAAGTTGGAACCTCAAGAACCTGGTGCTGGATTTACTTTTGAAAACAAAGTTGTCGGTGGTTCGGTTCCTCGTGAATATATCGGCCCAATTGAGTCTGGCGTAAAAGAAGCGATGGAAAGCGGTGTAATTGCAGGATATCCTGTTGTTGACGTGAAAGTAACTGTTTATGATGGTTCTTACCATGATGTTGACTCTTCGGAGATGGCGTTTAAAATTGCCGGATCTATGGGCTTCAAAGAAGGTGCTAAAAAAGCAGGTCCTGTCTTGCTTGAGCCTTACATGAAGGTAGAAGTTACAATTCCGGAAGAATATATGGGAGATATCATTGGTGACCTGAATTCACGTCGTGGACGTATTGAAGGAATGGAAGCAGTGAGCGGCTCGCAAGTAGTTAGAGCTTTCGTACCACTTTCGGAAATGTTTGGCTATGCGACAGACATGAGGTCTCGCACCCAAGGTCGTGGTAATTATTCTATGGAAGTAGATCACTATGCAGAAGTTCCAAAATCGATTGCTGATGAAATTGCAAGCAAAAAAGGCAATTAAGAGCAAGATTATATAATTAATTATAACAAGCAAAACTAAGGAGGAAAAAAAGATGGCAAAGCAAAAGTTTGAAAGAACAAAACCCCATGTAAATATTGGAACAATTGGTCACGTAGACCACGGCAAGACCACATTGACAGCAGCGATTACTCGAGTA
>JGI994J12354_10003263_pt1 | contig 15242 bp, 14 predicted proteins | sample IntmicLarv3ML3BL_FD_12354 | JGI IMG/M metagenome (IMG submission 12354)
GGACGCGTGTCACTTTTCTTTTTGCGAGAAAAAGAAAAGTAACCAAAAGAAAAACGATACATGGCAAACAGTGGGTTGCAGAGCGAAATTGTTATATTTTGTTTGTCTGCGGACAAACAAAATTATATAAAAAATAAACCAACAGCAAACATTATGCGCCAAGAATAAAAAGGTTTGAAAGGGGTTTGGGGGAAACTTTCCTAAAAAGTTTCCCCCAACGCGTCCTATCTCCCGCCGTTCCTTGTACTAAGCGTTCGCCTGCGGTGATTCCGGTGACAGACACATAAATTCAATTCTGTTTCCGTCGGGGTCAGCGCACCAGCACTGCCAGTTTTTATCTTTGCCCATTGTCGGACCTTCCCATAATAACGGGATTTCTTTTTCTTTGAGCAACGCGGCGGTTGCGTGAATGTCATTTACGCTTATGCAAATATGACTGTATTTTTTATCGCCGCCGTTGAGTTCCTCAGGCTTCACGTAAAACAATTCAATAAATGTATTTTTCGCTAATTTGACATATTCTATCCAATCATTCCCTTTGTCGTCTTTGATAGAAAAAGCGTGTTTAAAACCGAGTTTGTTGCAGTAAAAATCGAGCATTTTGTCCATTTGCGCGGTATTATGAGCTGTGTGTCCTATTCCTGTAACTATGTCTTTCATAATTTTTTACAACCTCTCTTTAATTTTTTTATATTTAAAAATATAGCTTATACTATAATAATGGAGTTGATTTTTTGCTCAGCAAGAGGGAAATCTCTCGCGTCGCGTTTTGTGTTTACTATATTGTCAACGGTTTCTATACCGCTTGTGACTTTACCGAAAGAAGCGTATTCACCGTCGAGATGCGGCGACGCTTTTACCATGATAAAAAACTGTGAACCTGCGGAATTAGGGTTCCCTGTGCGTGCCATACTTAAAACTCCGCGTTCATGTTTGAGATTATTTTCAAAACCGTTGGAAGAAAATTCACCTTTTATCGAATGTCCCGGACCTCCCATACCCGAGCCGTCGGGGTCTCCGCCCTGTATCATAAAATTCGGGATAATCCTGTGGAAAATCAAACCATTATAAAAACCTTTGTTTATAAGATTTACGAAGTTTTCAACAGTTAAAGGGGCAACATCGGGGTATAATTCAGCGTTTATGACTTCGCCGTTTTCCATGGTTATTTTTATGTTTATTACTTTTTCTGTTTTATTCATGTTTAAAGCCTTTCTTTTTTTTATGTGAAAATTATTTTATTTTTCTGCATTCAATATAAAATCTCTTGTCATCAGCTTCACCCATGGAGAAAGTTTTACGCGGGAGAACGCCGTCTTTTGCGATTGCGGGGAATAAATCCGATTTTTGTATCGTGTCAAAAATAAAACCGAGGGAATTATTTTTCTTCGAAAATTCTATCGTTTCGGATTTTCCGTGGACATAATCTATCCTGCCGCTGTTTTGTTTTAAATAATCGTCCAGAAACACCTGTAAATTTTTCACGGGCAAAGCGTATTTCGGGTTGTTTATAAATATTTTTTTCGTGGTTTCACCGTAATATACGTCAAATTCCTGATAGTTTTCACATGACGGGGAATCTTCCGAAATCTCAAATTCTTTTTTCATGTTCTCGATAACATCAAGGGGTTCAACGTCGAATAATACTCTGTAAATAGGCTCAAATTCGAGGGATTTATCGTATATGTTGACTATTTCGGCGAGAGCGTATCTTGCTGGGTGATTTTCGTATTCTTCGGGTTTTATTGATTTTTTAACGTTTTCCCAACATTCTTTCGCTGTCGCGAGTGAATGGTTACCATCGCCGACTGCGAATAAAACGCCGCCGTTTTCGAATTTTCCGAGCGTTTCTTTTACAAAATTTATATTTTGGGTATCGAGATTATACGCCGTTATTTTACCGCTGTTCTGCATTAAATCAAAATCATAGGCTTTTTTTAAATTCGCGGTGTTTTGTTTTAATCCAGACATTAAAATATCATTTTCGTCGTTGTATAAAATCATAACGTGCGGAAGTTCAAGCAGTGCGTTTTCACGTATTTTTATTCTTGGCGGTAAACGTGAAGGGACGGTTTCTTCTGTCGAGCGTATTTTGGCTTTGGAATTTTTATTGTAATCATAATCTTCCAAATCAACCGCGCCTACAAGTCCGTATCTTGTAGTTCCGTTTTTCAGCGCGCGTTCTATATAAAACATAGAATTTTTATAACATACCAAATCTTTTTCGTATTCGTTCATACTGTCGGAGATGTTTTTCATTCTTTGTGTTTGTTCATCGGTTGATTCTGTTTCAAGGTATATTTCGGGAAAAATAAGGTTCAACGCGGATATTTCACCTTTTGTAAATTCTTTTATTTTATCCCAGTAAGAAATATCGGAGGTATACTGGTCGCAGGCAATAACGCCCCATTTCTGCATAGATTCCGCGTTGTCCGCGAATTTCGGCAGAAGTATATCGGTTTCTTTGAAACATATATTTTTTATCATTTTTTTGTGTCCTTTATTTTAAATTTTATTTTATTAAATTTATAATCCCCAGATTTTCTTCGTCAACTTCAATTTCAACGTCGTCGCTGTAATCCACGCCGTCTAAATCAAAGCCGAAAAGATTCAGAAAATCTTTTTTATATCCGTCTAAATCAGCCAAATCGTTTAAATATTCGTCGGTGATTTTTTCCCAGCGTTCCGCGACTTCTTTTTGTACATCGTCACGCATTTCCCAATCGTCTATCCTTATAAATCCGTTTTCGTCGGTTATATTTTCGTTGCTCTGCAATTTTTCAAATAATCTGTAAATCTGCTGAATACAGTTTTCATGCAGATTTTTTTCTTTCATGATTTTAAATAAAATAGAAATATATAACGGTAAAACGGGAATCGCCGCGCTTGCCTGTGTTACAAGCGCTTTATTTACCGATACATATGATTTAACTTTATATAATTCGTTTAATTTATCCGATGTTTCTTTGAGGTGATTTTTCGCCGCTCCGACAGAGCCTTTTAAATATATATCGTGGGTTACGGAAGGACCTATATACGAATACGATATTATCACTGCGTTTTCGCTTAAAATATTATTTTTTGATAAAAAGTCAACCCAGATATTCAAATCTTCGCCGCCCATGACTTTTACGGTGTTTTTTATCTCTTCGTCGCTTGCGGGGTTTACATTCATTTCGCTGAGTTTATAATTCGCCAAGTCAATACTTTTTGATTTATATTCTTTTCCTATGGGTTTTAAAACAGACGAATATCTCGCCCCTGTTTCGGGATCGGTTCTCGCGGGAGCTGCTATACTGTATATTATCATGTCGATTTTTTGCAATTTTTCGTCTGTTTTTACTGTCCCGCAAACTTTTTCTTTTGTCGCGTTTGAAAAAGCGTCGCCGATAATATTTTTAAGATAAAGATTTTTTTTCTCAGCCTCTTTTTGATACGCCGCGATATTGTACATTCCCGCGGTCGCTGTTCTTCCCCTGTCTTTTTGCGCGTTTTTCTCAAATGAAACTCCGATAACGTTTGCGTTTAGCGAAAACGACGCGGTCATCGCGGAAGCGAGTCCGTAACCTGTTGAAGCACCGATTACGAGAACGTTTTTTATACCAGGGATTTCTGTCTTTTTGTTTTTTGAAAGATATTCTATGTTGTCGAGAACATTTTTTTCACAGCCTTTCGGGTGTGCCGTGATACATATAAAGCCTTTGGTTTTCGGTTCTATTATCATTTATTAAAACTTTCCTCTTTCTGATTTTGTTATATTATAAATTATACTATAACAAAAAATAATTGTCAATATAACAATTGTTCATAAAATATTAACTCCTGAAATTATTTTGGTTATAAAATATATACTTGAAATTTAAATGTTAATCGTGTTATAATTTATTATTGACAGATAAATTTAAATAAAGGGGATTTTTTATGAAACTTTATATATGTGAGAATTACCAAAACGCGAAATGGACAAAAAATATATCAGACAAAAAAAAGCTGTCCCTCGCGTTCGTTAAAAAATGTATATGCGATTTTCTGGACGAAAAAGAAAATAATATAGATATTGTCATCTCAAGAAACGAATACGGCAAACCTTATGTTGAAAGTATATATAAAATCATATCAAAAAATAAAAACGATACCGGCTACGACACCGAAAAAATAAAAATAGACATATCCCTTTTCTTTTCACTCTCACACAGTGCGGACATGATTATATGCGCCGTCGCCTGCTTTAATATCGGCGTTGACTGCCAGAAAAGAAACATAGAAAATATAGAAAACTGTAAAAAAATCGCCAAAAGATTTTACACGGAACAGGAAAATGAATTTTTAAATTCTATTTTAGGACAGGATGACCTTGAAAAAAGCGAAGATACCGAAGAAAACTTCGAAGAAACAGTAAAAGAAGAAAGCTATATAAATAATTTTTTCAGGATATGGACAAAAAAAGAGGCTTATATAAAATATACCGGCAAAGGTCTCGCGGAGGGAATGCAAACTTTTTCCGTCGCTTCGAAAACCAAACAGAAAAGCTATCACGGAGAGGTTTATTTTAAAAGAATATCCCTCGCTAATCTTAAAAAAATAAAAAAGATAAGCAAAAACGAAAAATTCAAATATAATATTTATCTCTGCTACAACAAAGATAACAAAAATAACTGGCAGATAAAATATTTTTATTAAAAATAAAACCGGAGGATTTATTTTATGAAAACCAACAAAAAAATTGTTTCTACGGAAACCAAAGCCGTTTCCCAATTCGCAAAAAATTCACATAATATATATATATATATATATATATTGATTCTCGCCTTTATTTCTCTTTCGTTCCTGTCGTGTAAAACCGACACGGTTAAACCAACAGATACCGGAACCACAACGGCAGATTCAGCTGGCAATACGGACGACGGCGAAGAAATCGAAGCCGACGACGGCACGATAAAAGATTCGCTTCCGTCAGACCTTAATTTTAACGGGGAAACTTTAAATTTACTTATTCGTGCAGACAGCAACGTAGACCCCGGCGTTCTTGAATTCGGTGCCGAAACAGAAAACGCGAATATCGTAAACGATATTATATACAGACGCGATAAGGCTGTTGAAGACAGACTGAATATGAAACTCAACGTAATAGTCGGCTCAGGCTGGGAAAATTACGGTCAGGATATAACAAAAATCCGCGCGAGTATATCTGCGGGCGACCAATCTTATGACTTAATCGCGGGATGGTCCGCGAGGATTCCCTCGCTTTCGGTAGAAGGTCTTTTGATGAATCTCCACGATGTGGATTATTTGGATTTTGAAAAACCTTGGTGGAATCAGATAATCGTTGATGAAATGACGGTAAATAAAAAATTGAATTTCGCAGTCGGCGACGGAAACCTTTCACTTCTCGCGAACTGTATGATTATATTCGCGAACAACAAAATACAGCAGGATTACGAATTGCCCAATATATACGATGCCGTATTTGACGGTATATGGACAATCGACTACATGAACAATCTTATAAAAGACGTACACAGCGATTTAAACGGCGACGGTAAAATGAACGCTCAGGATTTATACGGCGCGTATATGGAAGAAGGCAACCGTTTCGACGGATTTTTGCAGGCTTCAAACATAAAAATGATAAAAATGAACGAAGACGGTATGCCGTATCTTGATATGGAATATGAAAAACTGGCTACACTCGTCGATAAAGTTTATAATCTTATATATAAAAACGACGGCTCTTTCACAAATCAGGACCCTTGGAATTATTCTTATGATATGTTCAGAAACAATCAGATATATTTAGCCGGAGGCTGGCTTATTATCGCGAGTGAACTCAGGGATATGGAATCGGATTACAGTATTGTTCCCTATCCGAAATTCGACGAAGCCCAGGATAAATATTATACCCGTATACAGGACGGCGTTTCACTTTTCTGTATTCCTATAAATTCTGACAAATCGGAGCTTGCGGGAGCATTTATGGAAGCTGCGGCGGCTGAAAGTTATAAAAGCGTATCCCCCGCGTATTTTGATGTCGCGATGAAAGTAAAATACGCGCGCGATGAAACAACATCAAAAATGCTCGATATAATCCGCGACGGCGCGTATCTCAATTTCGCGAGCATATACAACGAAAGCATAGGCGGTCCGTGGTTTGTAATGCGTGATTTGATGAGTACGAGAAGCAATAAATTCGCTTCATGGTACGATAAAAAAGAATCGCAAATATCAACCGCTCTCGATAAACTCATAGAACAAATGGAAGCGGCTGATTAACAGTTATTTATATTGAGGAGATTTTCACAGGATATGATTTCGATAGAAAAAAGGCTCGAAATAATTGAAAAGTCACTTGAATATTTCAAAAAAGCGAATATAATTATAACAGACGAAGAAAAAAACAATATAGAAACAGCGGATTTCGGGTTAAACGAAATAGAAAAAACAGGGCTTGAAATTTTGGTTTACGTCAACACAGACAGAGTATGCGCGAAAGAACTCGTAATGCTCCCGAATCAAACCTGTCCCGAACACTGTCACCCCGATATATCGGGTGAAACAGGAAAAGAAGAAACTTTCAGGTGCAGATACGGCAAAGTATATCTTTACGTTGAGGGGGAAGAAACGAAGAACAGAAAAACAAATCCTCCCGCCTCTCCGAACGGAAGTTACACGGCTTTTCACGAGATTGAGCTTGACCCGGGTGAACAGTACACAATTTATCCGAACACAAAACATTGGTTTAAAAGCGGTGAAAACGGAGCCGTCGTAAGTGAATTTTCAACGAAAAGCCGCGACGAATCCGATGTTTTCACGGACGAAAGAATTATCAGAATTACAAAGACGGAGAAATAATTTGTTGCAGGGGCTGACTGCCCCTGCATATTCTCATACTAAAACAGATAAGCAAAGAAGAAACAGAGAAAAGAAGGAATTAAATAAATACATGCTGATATTTAAAAGGCTTGGTTTAAATGATATTGAAATAATAAAACCCTATTTTTTGTTTTCAAAAAACAGGGCTTGCGATAATACCGTCGGCGGCACTTTTATATGGAGGGATTTTTTCTGTATGGAATACGCCGCGTATAAAGAAAGTTTTATTTTCAGCGGAAAATTTTTGGATAATCACATTGTATTCGCCATGCCGCTGGGTAAATGCGCAGAAAATATAATCGATTCGTTAAAACAGATAGAATGTTACTGCAAAAAAAATTGCGTGCCTATGGTTTTATGTATGGCGACCGATGCGGATATGAAAATAATCGGTGAAATATACAAAAACATAAAAAAATCAGATGAGGACAGTTGGGCGGATTATTTATACAACGCGTCGGATTTGGCGTATCTCGCGGGGAGAAAATACAGCGGACAGAGAAATCATATAAATTATTTTAACAAGAATTTTACAAACCATGAAGTAAAGCCGATAAGCCCCGAAATTATTTCCGACGTTCGAAATTTTTTTGAAGCGTATGTAAAAACGCTCAATAAAAATTATCCCGCGTTGGTTGAGGAAACCAAAAAAGTTTTTGAAATGCTCGAAAGTTTTCGTAATTTCGAGATTTACGGACAAACCGGTATAGCCTTGTATATCGACGGAGTTGTCGCGGGGTTCGCGATAGGTGAGGTTATCGGTGATACTTTGTTTGTTCATATAGAAAAAGCCGATTTAAAATACAGGGGCGCATATCAGGTTATAGTAAACGAATTCGCGAAACAAAACACAATAGAAAAAAATATATTATACATAAACAGAGAGGACGACGCGGGAGATGAAAATCTGAGGATTTCAAAACTTTCGTATCACCCGTGCGATATAATAAAAAAATATACGGTGGAAATTGAGATATGAATACACGAATAATGGCGGGTGCTTTTCTTACATATCAAAATAAAGTTTTACTTTTAAAACGCAGTATGAATAAAAAATTAGCTCCCGGTTTATGGTCGTGTACGGGCGGTCATCTGGAACATGAAGAAGTTGAAAATCCAAGACAGTTGAATCATAAAGCGGCGATATACAGGGAAATAGAAGAAGAAACAGGGATTTCACAAAACGACATTTTAACCCTTGATTTAAGATATATAATAACAAGAGTATCACGCGAAGAAGAGAATCAGGAAATACATTTGGTGTATTATTATACCGTTAAATTAACCCGTGAATTTGAGCCGCCGTTTTGCGACGAAGGAGTTTTTCATTGGGTTGATATGAACGATAAACAAAATATATTTGATTTGCCCATGAGCTTTTCGGTTAAAGAAATCGTCAAGCACTGGCTTAATAATCCCGACGATAAAAATATTTATCTTGTCGGTATAAACAAAGATAACAATAAATCTGTTTTTACAGAAGTATAGATATAAATAAACCATAAACGATTCAAAGATTTGAGAGAGGTTTTATATAACATGATAAAAATAAAGAAAGAAAAAACAATAAAATATATATGTTTTATATTATTTTTCACCGCCGTTTTATCGCTTTTCCCCGTGAATATCGCAAATGCGGCAGAGTTGCCGGTTATACAGTCGGAAACTTATGTTTTGATGGACGGTGAAACGGGGCAGGTTCTTCTTGAAAAAAATATGAACGTGCAGATGTATCCCGCGAGCATAACAAAAGTTATGACCGCTCTTTTAGCTCTTGAACGCGGTAATCTTTCGGATATTATAACAATGTCGCGAAACGCCGTTTATTCAATCGGCAGAGGGACTTCGCATATCGCGCTGGACGAAACGGAGAGGCTTACGCTTGAACAGGCTTTATACGGTTTGGCGATTGAATCCGCGAACGACGCGGCGAACGGTATTGCGGAGCTTATCGGCGGAAGTATGCCCGATTTCGCTAAAATGATGACGGCAAAAGCGAAAGAACTCGGCGCGTTGAACACAAATTTCGCGAACGCTCACGGACTTCACGACGTGTCACATTACACTTCCGCTTATGATATGGCGTTGATATTGTCCGCGGCGGTTAAATTCCCCGAATTTCAAAAAATGTTCACCGCCGTAAAATATGAAATGCCGCCCACAAATATACAGCCCGAAACGCGTTATTTCAACAGAAAAAATTCACTTGTCGCGGGACCTAATAAATATGAGGGTCTTATCGCCGAAAAAACAGGCTGGACGAGTGATTCCGGATTTACATATGTCGCCGCCGCGACGCGAAGCGGAAGAACGCTTGTCGCCGTGGTTATGCGTTCTCCGAGTGAAGCGATAAGATGGGCTGATACGACGGCGTTACTCGATTACGGGTTTAACGAATTTACACAGGTAAGCTATAACGCGGCGGATTTTGCGAAAGAGAAGTATGTCGTCGAGTTTACCGACGGAAGTAAAGCGGACATGAAACTAATCCCCGACGGTAATTTTAACTGTCTTATTTTAAAATCGCTGAGTAAAGAGGATATAGAAGTAAAATATACCCTGTCGGTTGATGGTATAAACGATAAAATGGACGGTAAAGCGATATTTTCACTTAAACAGGGAGTATCCGGGTTGATGTATAACGGACTTGGCGAATCAGATTTGAAAATTTCTTTAAATTCAAGCAGTGCGGGACTTCCCGTAAACAATGTATTTTCAAACACCGGAGGACAGGAACAAAATCAGGACGGCGAGAAAAAAACATCAGCGTTTTCCGTAATTTCAAAAATATTCTCCGTAATACTGCAAATAATCGGAATCGTTACTGTTATATACGGTATTTTATATCTCAGAAAATATATAATCGTCGAAAGAAGAAAAAAATTGCAAGCCGCTCACAAACAAAAAAATATGCAGAGAATGAGAAGATTATAACAAATAAAGAGACTGCCGCGCAGTCTCTTTATTTGTCTGTTTTTTATTTTATTTATACGGGATATAATCGAGAGGGTCGGTGTAACTGCCGTCTTTTTTCATCTCAAAATGCAGATGCGGAACGTCATACATTTCTATTAATGCGGTTTCCCCTACCCCGCCGATAATATCGCCGCTTTTTAATTCTGTTCCGACAGTTATATTTTTAGGGAGTAAATCCTGTAAATTCATATATATCGACTGAATATTTCCGTGATGGTCAACAACAACGGTTTTTCCCATCATTGGGTCGTCGTATATCTCCGAGACAACGCCGTCCGATACACATTTTACATTTACCCCGACTTCGCTGTCAATATCAATTCCCATGTGTGTCCTGTAATCGTTCATGGCGATTGAATATTCGGGTATATCCGGATTGTGCGCTCTTGATATACGCCCCTCCACGGGTTTGAGAAAAACCGACGGGACAGACAAAACCTCTATCGCGGTGTCGTCCGGTTCAACTATAATATCCGCTGTTTTATCCGTCAAAGGTTCGGGGTCTGTTACAATTTCCGTGATAACCTCTGTTTTACTTTCGGTTACGGGGGGAATAATTATATTTTCCGTAGGTTTGGGATTTGTCGCGGGGGGATTTGTGGGAGCTTGGGTTTTAGGCTGTGCTTGTGATTCCGTCGTGTTTTTGTTGAAAAAATCAAAGAGTGCGTCCTCGCTGTCGATATAATCTTCTTCATTTAATAAAATATTGCCGTTTTTATTATTTTGATTGTTTTGGGTGTTTTGGTTTTCTTTTTTATTGAATGCGGAATATACGCTTAAAATCGCTATGCTTATAATGCACAAAATTAAAACCGTATAAAGAACTTTCGTTATGTTGCTGCTTCTTGTTCTGAAATTCATAAAATTTTATGACCTCCGTAATTTTTAATGCTGTTTTTTTATTTATTAATATTAATTTAGTAATATTTTTGCCTTTAAATGAAAATTTATACAAAAATTAATATAATCTTACGTAAATCAAAAAAAAAATTTTTATTTTTCATAAAAAAGCATATAAATTAAGTTGTGATTGTAGTATAATATCTATAAATTTATAAAAATTCATGAAATTTTGTAGGAGTGTTCCTTTGAACGATTTTAATAATTCAATTAATCCGGAAGATGATTTTATAACAATCGAGGGTACTATAAGTAAAATTATATTTCAAAACGAAGAAAACGGTTATACCGTTTGCGAAATAGAAACAGACGAGGAGCTTGCCGTCGTCAACGGTGTTATGCCGTTTTTATCCGAGGGTGAGAGTATCTCTGTTATAGGTAAATGGACGCACCACCAATCATTCGGGCGGCAATTTAAAGCCGAATATTACGAAAAAAAACTCCCGTCTTCGAAAAAATCCATAATAAAATATTTATCGTCGGGGATTGTCAGAGGTATCGGCAAAGTCACCGCGAAACGAATTGTCGAACAATTCGGGGAGGAAACTTTTGAGGTTATAGAACATCACCCCGAATGGCTCACCGATGTTAAGGGTATACTCCCATCAAAAGCCAAAGAAATTTCCGAGGATTTCAAAAACCAATTCGGTCAGCGTCAGGTTATTTCTTTTTGTTCGAGTTATTTTAATATGCCGACTTCCGTTAGGATATACAAACAACTGGGGCTTGGCGCGGTCGATATAATAAAAGAAAATCCGTATGCTTTATGCGAGAGTGTTTACGGTGTGAATTTTGAAAATGCGGACAAAATCGCAGGATCTCTCGGTCAGGATAAACAATCGGAAAACAGGATTTACGCGGGGATAAAATATATATTGAGCAGAAACGCGAATTCAAACGGTCATCTTTTTATCCCGTATGAAAATTTAATCCCTACGTCCGCGTCAATGCTCAGAATAGACCAAAAGATTATCGAGCATGTTTTTGATAAACTTGTAAAAGAACGAAAGTTTATTGTAAAACAGATACGAAACAAACAAGCCGTATATGATTTTACGACATACAACACCGAAAAATATTGTTCGCGAAAACTCATCGAGCTGGATTATTATGGTAAATCCATGAGATTTGATGAAAACGAAGTGACATTGCGTCTTTCAGCGATAGAGCAGAGTGAGCATATAAAATATACAAATGAGCAGATGAAATCTGTTTTATATGCGTTAAGAAGCGGCGTATTTGTTTTAACGGGAGGTCCGGGAACGGGAAAAACCACTATAATAAAAGCTCTTATCGGTGTTTTCGCTCAGATGAACAAAAAAATCGCGCTCGCCGCTCCTACGGGACGCGCCGCGAAACGTATGACTCAGGCGACAGGAATGGAAGCGAAAACAATACACAGAATGCTTGAAATGACCTACGAAAACGATATTGAGCCTGTATTCAACAGAAATGAGGAAGACCCGCTCGAATTTGACGTTATAATAGTTGACGAAACTTCGATGGTGGATATTTTTCTTCTGAAATCGCTTTTGAAAGCTATAAACACGGGTACAAAACTTATATTCATAGGCGACTCCGACCAGTTGCCGTCAGTCGGTCCGGGAAATGTTTTGAGGGATATAATACGCAGTAATATATTCAGTATAGTACGTCTCGACACGATATTCAGACAGTCGGAGGAAAGTCTCATCATCACCAACGCGCACAATATAAATTCGGGGGTTATGCCGATTCTTTCATCAAAAGACAAAGATTTTTTCTTTCTTGAACGGTCTTCCCCGCAGTCTATCGCGCATACTGTCGTTGATTTATGCAAAAACAGACTGCCGTCAAAATACGGCGAAGATATAATAAATAAAATACAAGTGCTTACGCCGTCAAAAAAAGGAGTTACAGGCACGGGGAATCTCAATATTTTATTGCAAAGTGAATTAAACCCTGCCGATTACGGTAAAAGGGAGAAAAAAGGTCTCGCGCATACTTTCAGAGAGCAGGACAAAGTTATGCAGATACGCAACAATTATACGATAGAATGGACGCTGAAAGACGGTTCAAACGGTATAGGGATATACAACGGCGATATAGGTACGATAAAATCAATTGACAACATGAATGAATTAGTCGTCATAGAATTTGACGACGACAAAACCGTCGAATATGATTTTCTCACGCTTGACGAAATAACTCACGCTTTCGCGATAACAATACACAAATCACAAGGGAGTGAATATCCTGTTATAATTCTCCCAATATCAAAAGAAGTTCCGAAACTCCACACGCGAAATCTTTTATACACAGCGGTAACAAGGGCGCAGAACATGGTCATAGTCATAGGAGAGCACGGAAGTATAGAATATATGGTCAACAACAATCAGCAGACCGTAAGATATTCGGGATTGTCGGATATACTTGTTGAGGATTACGACGATTATTACAGGAAATAACAAACAAAAAAATTACACAAAGGATGTACGAACACATGGTTAAAAAATATATTTTTTATTTGATACGCTGGCAGTTAAGCACTCCTATTTTGGCGGTTGTTCTTATTGTATTGGCAGACGTGAACGAATGGGTCGCGACGATTATCGCGAATCTCATCGGGGGTTTGATTTTTTTCTGGGTTGATAAATTTATATTCAGAACACTTTCGGACGACCCTCTCTGGGAAATAAAAGACGATGTCGTTTGCGCCGACTGCGGCAGCAGGAGCAGAGGTTACAGAATCGCCGAATGGATGTCGTATAACAGAAAAAATGACAAAAATCCTCAGTTCAGATGCGAAACCTGCAAAGATATAAAAATGCAGGAAGTAAAAAGAAAAATCAAACACATGAAATAAATTATAAAATAAATGCAGGTTGAATTTATGCCGGTGAAAAAAATAACGGAAAAACTTTTAAATATAATATTCCCCGTGAAATGTCTGTGCTGTAAAAAAATCTCGTCGTCATATAACGGAGAGGATATTTTATGCGAAGAATGCAAAAAAATTTTGACCGAAGAAGCCGCTTGTAACTGTACAAATTGCGGAAAATCCCCGAATTTTTGCGAATGTAAAAAAATAAAGCTCGTTGACGGGATTGTTTTCACATATTTTTACACGAGCGACATACTTGCCAAGGCAATTTACGCCGTCAAAAAATCAAATTTATATTATATTAATGAATTTTTTGCAAAAGGTATGTATAATTCGTTAAAATCATGTGATAAAATTAAAATCGGGGGTGTTGACGGGATTGATTTTATCACCCATACCCCAAGAAAAAAGGATTCAATAAAACTTTACGGATATAATCAAACCGCGGTTCTCGCAAAATTAATATCGAAATATACGGGCATATCATATATGCCTGTTGTTGAAGCGTCTAATCTTTATGATACGGAGCAGAAATCTTTGGGCAAAACAGAGCGTGCTTTAAACGTGAAAAATAAATTTACCGTCACAAAAAACATACGTAAAAACAAAGATATTTTAAAAGGCAGGAACATACTTATAATCGACGATGTGGTCACAACCGGTTCGACATTATCGGAATGCGCGCGGATTATGAAAAACATGGGAGCGAAAAACATTTACGCGCTGTGTGCCGCTTCCGTTTTGGTCCGCAAAAACAACAATACTTAAAGTTAATTAGTCAAATTAGTTTGGGAGATTAAAATAATATGAGCAAAGACATGGGAATTGACCTCGGTACGGCTTCTGTTCTTGTTTACGTGAAAGGTAAAGGAATAGTATTCAAAGAACCGTCTGTGGTCGCAATAGATAAAAATACAAATAAAATGCTTAAAGTGGGGCGTGAAGCGCAGCTTATGCTCGGAAGAACTCCCGGTAATATCATGGCTATACGTCCATTAAGAGACGGAGTTATAAGCCAGTACGACGTTACGCTCAAAATGCTTCAGCATTTTATCAGGCGTGCCTGCGGTACGACTTTGTTTAAGCCGAGAGTTATGGTTTGCGTCCCCAGCGGTATAACCGAAGTTGAGGAAAGAGCCGTCGTTGACGCAGCTACTCAGGCGGGAGCGAAGAAAACATATCTTATAGAGGAACCCCTCGCCGCAGCGATTGGCGCGGGGATAGATATATCGCGTCCTAACGGCAACATGGTTGTCGATATTGGCGGAGGAACGACAGACGTCGCGGTTATTTCACTCGGTGCGGTCGTCACTCCCGGTTCAATAAAAGTCGCGGGGGACAAATTCGACGAGGCTATCGTAAAATATATACGAAAAAAATATAATCTTGTTATAGGAGACAGAACAGCGGAAGAAATAAAAATGAAAATCGGCTGCGTCTGGCCTCGTGAAGAAACAAAAATCATGTCTGTAAAAGGCAGGTGCAATATAGAGGGTTTACCGAAAATAATACAGATAAACTCAAACGAAGTCGAGGAAGCATTGGAAGAACCCGTGAAAAGTATCACCGAGATAGTATGCAGGGTACTCGAACAAACCCCGCCCGAGCTTGTCGGGGATATTTCAACCAACGG
>JGI994J12354_10003264_pt1 | contig 15241 bp, 11 predicted proteins | sample IntmicLarv3ML3BL_FD_12354 | JGI IMG/M metagenome (IMG submission 12354)
AGACGTTGCATTGATTCCAAATGTGATACACTTCCAGCCAATACAAAATCTTAACCTAAATTGGATATTTAGTATGGCGGCTTACACGCCGCTTCCCTTTGCTGTTATTATAATTGATATAGCTGCTTTTCTATTCATTTTATTAAGCTATAAATACACGGTCTTTTATTATGGGAGCTACAGCTGGTTTTTTAGTGCATTTCGTACTTTAGGATGTGCTGGTGCATTATGCGCACTTATCGATGTGGCAGCTTGGGGAGGCAGCATTGACTATATATCACTGCTTGACTGGTTTGTATTTGACTTAAAAGACGTTTATATTATTTCTTCGGGAGTTTTCTTTGTATTGGGTATGATTAAAAAGCAGGGTTCGGTAAGCAATGTGGAAAGAGCTGAGCGGGATATAATTGTGTGGATAAAAAAGGGCTTTCCAAAAACTTCGGATTAACAATTGATAAATTAAGCAGGACAAGAAACGNGCTATAAGTATTAGAGCAAGAGAAGTTGAAAACAAAAAAGGAGCAGCTTCGGCTGCTCCTGTGCTATAGGGTTTTCACACCGGCTATTCGCTCGCACATTCAGCATCAGGAAAAGCCATCAGAAAAACTTCATTAGCCGACAGAATTTTCTCATGGAATTCTGCATATGAAATGCTGAGCCGCTTCATCGCTGGAATAAACACATCATAATAACCACTTGTCTGGAGAGAATCTTTCATCTTTGACTGTATCACATAAGCAGGTGAGGATTTGTATTCATCCGATTTTTTAAAGCGCAGGTATTCCTCCAGCATAGCTCTATTCTCTTGTAAATAGCCGTCAATATTCTCTATTGCTTGTAAGGTGTTTATATGCATTTCATTGAAGTTTTGAGTGCTTATATATGACGCTTGCTCATCTAAATAATCCTGTAGTTCCAAAGAGAACTCCGGAGAGGGAATGTTGTCTAAAAAGTTCACTATCTCTGCATACGCTGACTTTTGGGTATCGGTAACAACAGGAGCATTAAGAAAGTGGGCAAAGTGCAAACAGATAAAGCTGCCAAAGTATCCAGGAAATACTTCCATGAGGCGCTGGGTGATGGAAGCGGAACCTTCAAGAGATGTAAGCTCCGTACTAATTATTTCATAGCTCTCCCCGCTGGCTAAACGATCCAGCAGGGTCTTTTGAACGGCAGCCCTGCGGATATCCAATTCTTTTACAACTGAGAAATTCTTAATAACATTACCTGAATTGTCATTGAGGATGATTTTGATTTCTTTAGTTCCAAGACCTAGCTTTCTAAGCACAGCAATTTTCTTTAGGCGGTCAATATCATTAGGGCTGTAATCGCGATATCCATTTTCCAAAATACATGGAGTAACTAAAGCCTGTTCTTCATAATACGTAAGTGCTTTCTTTGTGAGCCCGGTAATTTTACATGTATCATTTATNAGCATTTTTACACCTCCATATTCATCATAGACCACCCCCCGAGGGTANAGTCAAGAAGTATATAAAATTGATTTCATACTNCAGAAAGTTAANAAAGTACCTGCTTTGCATTACGCAGCAGGTACTTTTTTAATATTCATTAAAANNATACTCGTAATTTACACTGAGATTTGAGCCTGAAAAAGTTCCGTCCAGCTTCGTGAGNACCCGCGCATACTCNTCGCTGTCCTCCTCGTAGGGAACCGGCTGGTAGTTGTTGCCGTTTTGCACTCCGCTGGAGGCGCAGGGGATGAGCTTCAGTGCAGTAACCGACACGCCGTCCGCATTTTTAACAAGCTCTAACTTTGCGATGACAGTGTCCTTGTCGCGGGGATTTGTGTTGCCGCCGAAACTCCAGTTTCCCATGCTGTAGAATATGTATTTTCCTTCGTATTCCTCTATAGGCTGGAGGGTATGGGTGTGGCTTCCGTATACAAGATCGGCGCCTGCGTCTATTGCCGCTCTTCCCTGGCTGATCTGGATATTGTTTGGCTTATAGCTGCCCTCATCGCCCCAGTGCAGGGCGGTGATTATAAATTCCGCTCCGGCATCTTTCAGTGCGGCAATGCCTTTTTTCAAATCCGCTGTGCTGCCGAAGCTGTCGGCATATATGCCGATGAGAAGACCGTTAACGTCACAGATGATATGCTCGCCTCTGCCGGAATACCCGATCTCAGCTCCTTCAAGAGCCGCCTTGGTGTCCTCATAGCCTGTTTTGCCGAAATCATCCACGTGGTTATTTCCCAGTGTGACAAATTCGACGCTGCCCTCTTTGAGAATATTGACATATTCCGGAGCGGCTTTGAAAACGAAGTTTTTATTCGCCGGTACATTGTGCTCTGTGAGGGCGCACTCAAGATTTGCGATGGTGAAATCGTCGTCATTCAGCAGGTGAACCGTCTTTTCAAATGGGTAGGCGTAATTGTCTCCCACGACGTTGTTGTATGAGCTGGATATACCAACGTTGTAGATTGAGCTGGCAAGGGTGCAGTCGCCCAGCAGGGAGATTGTGTAAAATGCAGGCGGCAAATCTTCTTTTCCCCCCGGCAGCAAGTGCATCTGTCTCAAGCGTCGGACGCTGAGCCGTAAGGACAAGAGGAACCGCGCCGGAGTCCGCCATATCTTCCGGCGTTTCCAGCAGCCGGAGCGGGAATGAGGACAAAACCGAGCAGAATACCAGCATTAGTATGACAGAGAGGAACTTCTTAACCACTTGACTCCCGACCCCCTTTATATATCTCTATAAGAGCTGCGGGGAAATCTTGCAGGGCGCTACTGCCCTGCCTTCATTGAGAGGTATGCGTTTATAAATCCGTCGATATCGCCGTCCATCACGGCGTTTATATTTCCGTTTTCAAAGTTTGTGCGGTGGTCTTTTGCCAGGTGTACGGCATGAAAACATATGAGCGGATTTGGCTTCCCCATTCAATTTTCATCTGAACGCCTTTGATATCGGAGACTTTCTCAAGGTGCTCGCGCTCCTTGATCTCCGCCAGACGGGATCTCAGCATCTGCATGGCATAGTCCCTGTTCTGGTGCTGGCTGCGCTCAGTCTGACAGGACACCACAATGCCCGAAGGCAAGTGAGTTATGCGGATGGCTGACTCGGTTTTGTTGACGTGCTGACCGCCCGCTCCGGAGCTGCGGTAAGTGTCCACCTTCAGGTCATCGGCTTTTATTTCAATTGCAGAATCGTCCGTTATCTGAGGCATAACCTCCACGGCGGCAAAGCTTGTGTGGCGTCTGCCGGAAGAATCAAAGGGGGATATGCGAACGAGGCGGTGTATGCCGTTTTCACTTTTCAGATAGCCGTATGCGTTCTCCCCCTCAATGGATATTGTGGCGGATTTCAGCCCAGCCTCTTCACCGTCGAGATAGTCCAGTATCTTGTATTTAAAACCGTGGCGCTCCGCCCAGCGTGTATACATGCGGTACAGCATCTCCGCCCAGTCCTGAGCCTCTGTTCCGCCGGCTCCCGCGTGGAAGGAGATAATAGCACCCAGATTGTCGTACTCGCCGGAGAGAAGCGTGGAGAGGCGGATGTCCTCCAACTGTGTCTCGAAAGCTTGATAATCTTCCGTAAGCTCGCCCAGCATACTCTCGTCGCCCTCTTCAATCGCCATCTCGCAAAGAGTGTATAAATCCTCCCACTTGGAGGTGAGGGCATCAAACTTCTGGCACTTGGATTTCAGCTGTTTTGTGCGTTGCAGAACCTTCTGGCTGTTTTGTATATCATTCCAAAAGCCCTCTGCCTCAGCCTGTTTTTCCAGGTCTGCAATTTCTGTTCGTGCCTCATCGAGCTTCAGTGCCCCGCGCAGAGTGACAAGTGTCGGCTTTAGCCCGTTTAGTTTGGTCTTATATTCATCAAATTCTATCATGCTCATGCTTTAACCCCGATCTTCAGAAAGTTCAAAAAAATCTACAAATTAAGTAAATTCTCCAAATAGTATATACAATTTTGCCGCAGTTGTAAATCTTTTTAGTATTGGAATATCCGACACATTATACAAAACAATGTCTGTAAAAATTTGAATAAAGTATGATTTAAGGTCTTTTAATTTCCCTCCGGTGTTGATATAATCATTTGTGAGAGAGTGGGGCGCTAGAAATGCGCCTGAAAATAATGACAGAGAGGGCGATTGAAATTGATTTCACATGGCAAAGAGGTCAAGGTTTTTGCAGGAAATTCCAACCGTGCCTTGGCTGAAGGTATCTGTCGCAGCTTGAGTAAGGATTTGGGGAATTCTGAAGCTACGGCTTTTTCCGATGGGGAAAAGTCCATTTCTATCTATGAACCTGTGCGTGGCGCGGATGTTTTTATTGTCCAGTCCACCTGCTATCCGGTGAATGACCACCTGATGGAACTCCTTATAATGATTGACGCAATGCGCAGAGCCTCCGCAGGAAGGATAACGGCTGTAATTCCGTATTTCGGATATGCGCGCCAAGACCGTAAAGCAAAAAGCCGTGACCCTATTTCCGCCAAGCTGGTGGCAAACCTTATAACCAAAGCAGGCGCCGACAGGGTTCTTACAATGGATTTGCACGCCGCCCAGATTCAGGGATTTTTCGACATTCCTGTTGACAATCTGTTGGGAAGTCCGCTGTTTGCAAACTATTACCAGAATGTGTTCCGCGGCAAGAAGGACGATTTTATCTGTGTTTCCCCTGATGTCGGAAGCGTAGCCAGAGTGAGGACATTCGCCCACAAGCTGGGCGTGAACATGGCTATTGTGGACAAGCGCCGTGAAAAGGCAAATGCGTCTGAGGTCATGAACATCATAGGCGAGGTCGAGGGGAAAAATGTAATTCTTTTGGACGACATGGTAGACACGGCAGGAAGCCTGTGCGGAGCGGCAAAGGCGCTTGTAGAATTGGGCAAAGCCAAGGATATCTACGCCTGTGCCAGCCACGGTGTATTGTCAGGACCGGCGATAGACAGAATTGACACCAGCTATATCAAAGAGCTTATCCTCCTTGACACTATACCATACACCTCGCAGAAGCCCTGCGAGAAAATTAAGTACCTCTCTGTTGCGCCGCTGTTCGCTGAAGCGATTGAGCGCATATATGAAGAGGTATCCATCTCATCTCTGTTCGATTGATCTATTTCAGCAAAAACAGGCGGCCTAGTGCCGCCTGCACCTATATCAGAAACGGATATTGAAAATTATGTTTTTCAGGAAAAAAGCCTCCGGCGTGGAATGGATTATAGTATTCATGGGCAATCCGGGACCGAAATATAACGGAACCCGGCACAACGTCGGTTTTATGGCGGCAGATGTGCTGGCAAAGGACATGGGGGTGCGGATTGACCGCCTGCGGTTTAAAGCATATACCGGACAAGGTGAGCTCGGGGGCAGCAAGGTTTTTCTCATGAAACCTCAGACATATATGAACCTATCGGGAGAATCGGTACAGCCGGCCGCTGCGTTTTACAAAATTCCGCCGGAGCGTATTCTGGTGGTCGGTGATGATGTCAGCATGCCTGTTGGAAAGCTGAGAATACGTGCAAAAGGCTCAGCCGGAGGTCACAATGGGCTGAAAAGCATTATTTCAAGGCTGGGGACTGATGAATTCCCCCGTCTGAAAATCGGAGTGGGCGCTCCAGAAAATACGGAATACGATCTTGCCGACTGGGTACTCGGGACTTTCCAGAATCAGGATGCGGAGAAAATCCGTGAGGTCATCTCCCGTGGAGTAAAGGCAGTGGAAAGTGTTGTGGCAGAAGGTATAGATACTGCAATGAGAAAATTCAACTGAGTGAATCAGCATATACCGCGGTGCGCAGAAAACGCGGTGTATATTCCCGGCTATAGAAGTATAATTGGAGGCTTGAAATGATCAGTTTTTCCGACACACCAGTAATTATCTCCGGAGGAATTCCGGTGGAGACACCTGTTATCTGCCGCGACGGAAGAGAACAAACGATTGCTTATTCAATTCTCCGCGCCCATGACAAGCACGGCGGCGGAGATAAGCTGAAGATATTATTTGACGCCCTAACTTCCCATGATATTACATATGTGGGAATTGTGCAGACCGCAAGAGCGTCCGGAATGACGGAATTTCCAATTCCGTATGCCCTCACCAACTGCCATAACAGCCTCTGTGCAGTGGGCGGTACGATTAATGAGGATGACCACGCCTTCGGTCTTTCCGCCGCAATGAAATACGGCGGAATATATGTACCTGCCAATCAGGCGGTTATACACCAGTACGCAAGAGAAAAGCTGGCATTTTGCGGCGGGATGATTCTGGGCAGTGACAGCCATACACGCTATGGCTGCTATGGAGCGATGGGTGTTGGAGAAGGCGGCGGAGAGCTGGCAAAACAGCTGCTGAAAAATACATGGGATATAGACGCGCCGGAAGTTGTTCTCGTTTGGCTGGAGGGTACACCTAAAAAGGGAATAGGCCCGCATGATGTAGCCATTGCCCTGGTGGCGGAGACTTTCCCCGATGGTAAAGTGAAAAACAAAGTGCTGGAGTTTGCGGGACCCGGTGTTTCCGGATTGTCTATGGATTTTCGCTCCGGCATTGAAGTGATGACGACTGAGACTTCCTGCCTCACCTCAATTTGGGAAACGGATGAGAAAGTAAGCGCTTATTATAATCAGATTGGAAGACCGGAGGACTACAAGGAGCTGAAAGTCCAGGACGGCACCTGTTATGACGCCATAGTGCGTATTGACCTGTCGAAGGTTGAGAGCATGATAGCCCTGCCATTCCATCCCTCCAGAGCCTGCACGGTGCACGAGCTTCAGGCAAACCCGGCGGGGATACTCACAGAGGTTGAGCAGGAGTGCAGAAAGACACTGGGAGATCAGCTTGAGCCTGACCTGCTGAGCTGCATAAAAGACGGCAAGGTGACAACGGAGCAGGGCGTCATTGTCGGCTGTGCAGGGGGAATGTATGAAAACATCGTTGAAGCAGCCGCCATCATGGACGGGGCAGGCATCGGCAGCGGATATTTTGACATGTCCGTGTACCCCAGCAGTGCGCCTGTTTCTCTTGCGATAACAAAAGACGGAACCTCCGCAAAACTCATGGAGAGCGGCGCGTGATGAAACCGGCCTTCTGCGGCCCCTGTTTCGGAGCGGGAGACACACCCTGCAACAACGGATTTTCCATTCGCCATGCCACGAGAAACTTCCCCAACCGCGAAGGCTCAAAGCCTCAGAACGGACAGATATCCTTTGTGGCTCTGATGGATGCGCGCTCAATAGCGGCAACGGCGAAAAACGGCGGAGTGCTCACAGCGGCTACAGACATTGATTATGAAGTACCTGAATTTAATTACATATATGATGACAGCATCTACGAAAAACGGGTTTATGACGGATTTGGAAAACCGCAGCCGGAGACAGAACTGCGCTTTGGTCCAAATATTGCAGACTGGCCGAAAATGCCGGCATTTGAGGAAGACCTTCTGCTAAAGCTGTGCGCTGTTATTGAGGATGAGGTTACTACAACGGATGAGCTGATCCCGTCGGGGGAGACATCCAGCTACCGCTCGAATCCTGTTGGACTTTCCGAATTTACCCTCTCGCGCCGGGTTCCGGAATATGTTGGACGGAGCAAGGCTGTGCGTGAAATGGAAGAAAAACGCCAGAGCGGAAGTATTCCGGAAGAGGTGAAGGCGGTTCTGGAAAAGGCAGGGGGAAACGCGGAGAGCACAACGGTTGGTTCGTGCATATTCGCTAATAAACCCGGTGACGGCTCTGCACGGGAGCAGGCGGCGTCCTGCCAGAAGGTTCTGGGAGGCTGCGCCAACATCTGCTACGAATATGCCACAAAGCGCTACCGCTCAAACTGCATTAACTGGGGGATTATTCCTTTCACCATAGATAAAACCACTGAATTTTCCGGAAAAGTGGGGGATTGGGTCTATGTCCCCGGGATTAGAAGTGCCGTTTTGGGCGGTGAAGAGACGATACCTGCCAAGCTCATATCCGAAGAAGGGGTTTGCGACATTACCCTGTACTGCAAGGGCTTGACTGGTGAGGAAAAACAGATTGTCACAGATGGCTGCCTGATGAATTACTACGCAAAAAACTAGGCTGAAATACTAAAACTTACTTAGCGGCAACCGTTCTCGGCATATAAAACCAAAAGGCTAAATACGGAGGAAAAGATGAAGAAGATTCCAATGACCACACCCATTGTTGAGATGGATGGCGACGAGATGACCCGTGTGCTCTGGCGCATGATTAAGGACACATTGATTACACCCTATATAGACCTGAAAACCGAGTATTATGATCTGGGACTCCTGCACAGAAATGCCACAAACGATCAGGTTACAAAGGATGCGGCTTTTGCTACAAAGCGGCTTGGGGTTGCGGTTAAGTGCGCCACAATAACGCCTAATAAACAGAGAATGGAAGAATACCCTGAGCTGAAAAAGGAATGGCCCAGCCCAAACGGAACTATTCGCAATATTCTGGACGGCACAGCCTTCCGCGCGCCTATTGTGGTAAAGAATGTCGCACCTGCTGTTAAGTACTGGAAAAACCCCATAACAATTGCCCGACATGCCTATGGCGATGTGTATAAGGCTGTGGAGATAAAAACATCTGAGAGCGGCAGAGCGGTTTTGCGTTTTGAAGGCAACAGCGGATCTTCAAACGAAATTGTAATAAAAGAGCTGAATACGCCAATGATTTTGCAGGGCATGCATAACAGCCTTGAATCTATGGAGGGATTTGCCCGCTCCTGCTTTATATACGCCCTGGAGACAAAACAGGATCTGTGGTTTTCAACAAAAGATACTATTTCTAAAATATACGACGCGGAGTTTAGAGACACCTTTGCACGGGTGTATGATGATTACCGTAATGAATTTAAGAAAAACGGCATAGAATATTTTTACACCCTTATCGACGATGCGGTTGCAAGAGCAGTCCGCTCAGAGGGCGGCTTCATCTGGGCGCTTAAAAACTATGACGGCGATGTTATGAGCGATATGGTGTCAACGGCCTTTTCCAGCTTGGCAATGATGACCTCTGTTTTAGTGTCGCCGGACGGGACGACGGAATACGAGGCGGCTCACGGAACGGTGACTCAGCATTATTATAAGTACCTGAAAGGCAGCGAGACAAGCACAAACCCGATGGCGACTATTTTCGCCATGGTCGGGAGCTTTGAAGAAGCGGGGAGAGCTTGACGGAAACAATGACCTCGCGAGCTTCGCGGCTTCGCTTGAGAGCGCCGGAATCAGCACAATTGAAGCCGGGGAGATGACTGGGGATCTGGCGGGATTGGCAGAAGGCGAAATCAGAAAACTTAATACCCAAGAATTCCTAAATTCCATTGCGTCCAAGCTATAAATATGGTATAATAACCAAATAAACTGGAAAAAAGCCACTGGAAATTATGTTTAATACATGAATATCAGATGATTTGTCCCAGAGAAGGGAACGAATTTGCATATGAAAAGCCCTTATTACAGGTAGAAGTCAGATTTTTTAGTACGCACAGGGGTTATCGTGCGGAAAATCGTCTGAACTGCCGGATAAGGACTTTTCTTTTTTTCCAAGCGAAGGAGGAGGAACATGAAAAAGACCTGTGTTGCAATGCTTCTTGCCGGAGGTCAGGGTTCACGCCTAATGGCTCTGACAAGGAACGTTGCCAAACCTAACCTGCCATTCGGGGGGAAATACCGGATAATCGACTTTCCCCTGTCAAATTGCGCTAATTCAGGAGTAGATACTGTGGGTGTTTTAACACAGTATCAGCCTCTGCGTCTAAACAGCTATATTGGCAGCGGACAACCCTGGGATTTAGACACTGTGGGAGGGGGAGTATATATCCTGCCGCCATATGTCCGCTCCGGGGACGAAGGTCACTGGTTCTCCGGCACGGCAAACGCTATATATCAGAACATGGGGTTTATAGAGCTGCATGATCCTGAGTACGTGCTCATACTCAGCGGTGACCATATATACAAGATGGATTATTCCGAGATGATTGAAGAACATATCCGTATGGACGCCGCCTGCACAATTTCAGTGCTCAAGGTTCCAAAGGACGAGGCAAGCCGGTTCGGAATCATGAATCTCGGTGAGGACGGCTATATATGTGAATTTGAAGAGAAGCCGGCAGAACCGAAAAGCGATTTGGCGTCAATGGGAATCTATGTTTTCACATGGAGCAAGCTAAAGCAATATCTTATAGAGGATGAAGCTGATGAATCGTCCAGCAAAGATTTCGGAAAGAATATCATTCCGAACATGCTGGAACGCGGGGAGAAGATGGCTCCATACCACTTCGAGGGGTACTGGCGCGATGTGGGAACTATCTCCAGCCTGTGGGAAGCGAACATGGATATGCTCTCATCCGATTTAATCAACCTGTTTGACCCCGACTGGCCTATCAGGGCAAGAAGCCCCATTCAGCCGCCGCATATTGCGGGGACTGCTTCTGTCATCACCCACAGTATCGTCACAGAAGGCTGTAAAATTGACGGCACAGTCACAAACTCCGTGCTTTCAAGCTCGGTAACGGTGGAAGAGGGCGCTGTGGTGGACTACAGCATTCTGATGCCGGGGGTAACTGTGCGGCGAGGTGCCAATATTTCCTATGCCATTGTGGGCGAAGGCGCAGAGATTTGTGAAAACGCGTGTGTGGGCTGCTCACCAAACGGTGATGATAACTGGGGAATAGTGACTGTTGGCCCTGAGGTCACAGTGAAAGCCGGGGAAAAAATCCCCTGCGGAGCAATGATTGAAGAAGGCGGTGAATAGATATGGCAAAGGATTATCACGGAATAATTTACGCCTACGAGACTTCTCCGGGACTGGGTGCCCTTGTGTCGCGCAGAACAAGCGCGTCCATGCCCTTTGCCGGAAGATATAGACTTATTGACTTTGCGCTCTCCTCAATGGTTAATGCCGGCATCAGGGATGTGGGTGTAATCATGCAGAGGGATTACCAGTCGCTTTTGGATCATCTTGGTTCAGGTAAGGATTGGGATATGAGCCGCAGAAGCGGCGGACTAAAACTTCTTCCGCCATTCGGTTTGCCGGATTCGCATTTTGGAGAGTATAAAGGCAGCATGGAGGCTCTGTCCGCCCTTCGATCCTACATCAAGGATTTAAAAGAGGGCACTATTGTCCTTGCCAGAGGCGATGTAGCCGCCAATATTGATTTGAGCAAAGTCCTCTCGCAGCACGAGCGCAGCGGTGCACAGATAACGGCTGTTTGTTCCAAAACACCGCTTAGAGAAAGGCATCACCGCTTTGTTCCCGATGGTGATACAGGGACAGCCAAAGAAATCCTGTGCTCCTGCACTTTAGAGGAGAATCAGACTGGATTCGTGTCTCTGGAAGTGTATATCATCGAGAAAGAGTTGCTTATGGAACTGATTACCCGCTGTGTGACAAGTGCGCTGCTGCATTTCCACAGAGATGCCTTGACATGGTACTTCCAAAACGGCGGGACTATGGGTATATACCTCCATGAGGGCTATGCCCGGCAGATAACCACGGTAAAGGACTATTATGAAGCCAGTATGGAGATTTTTGATGCCGGTGTGAGAGCCCAGCTCTTTCCATCGGAGCGGCCGATAAGAACAAAAGAACGCGCGGAAGCCAGCACATATTACGGCGAAACAGCGCAAGTGAAAAACTGCCTCCTCGCAGACGGCTGCTATATTGAGGGAGAACTGGAAAACTGTGTTGTGTTCCGCGGCGTGAGAATAGAAAAAGGCGCAAAGCTCAAAAACTGCATTATAATGCAGGACAGCATCATCCGGCGCGGTGCGCAGCTGGCATACATCGTTTCCGATAAAGACGCGGTGGTGACGGAAAAGCGGGAGATGACAGGAAGTCCTACGCTTCAAATGGTGATACCAAAGGGAAGCGAAGTATAGCAGAGCATATAAAAACAACGGGGCCGCCGAAAGACGGGCGGCCCCGAGCATGCGCTGCGGACGGCAGTCCCGGCGCATTTTAATGTTTATAGTACAGATTACCCGCAAATATGCGGAAACATAGATTAAAAAGATTTAGGTGGAGAAAAATGACAATAAAGGAACGTATTCAGGATAAACTAAGCGCGCGCTTTGGGGCAGCTCCCGGAGAAGCTACAGATTCGGAGATATTTGCCGCCTGCGCAATTCTCATCAGAGAGGAGATGTCCCGGAGGACAGCGCGCGAAAATGACGGCAAGGGAAGGCATGTACACTATCTCTCAATGGAGTTTTTGATTGGACGCTCTCTGGCGAAAAACGCCTTTAACTGGGTGTTTTAGATGAGCTTACCGATGCGTTAAGGGAGCTTGGATGCGAGCCGTCGGATATATTTGAGAAGGAGCCGGACGCAGGACTGGGAAACGGCGGTCTCGGCAGACTTGCCGCCTGCTACATGGAGAGTATGGCAACAATGGACATACCGGCAACGGGATATTCAATTTGCTATGAACTTGGTATTTTCCGTCAGAAGCTGGATGGCGGGATGCAGACGGAGGAGGCGGATGACTGGCTGCCCATGGGGGAAAACTGGCTGGTACCCCACTGGGAGGATGCCGTTGAAGTGCGCTTCGGCGGAAGGATTGAGCCCTCATGGGATTACAATGGAAAGTACCACGCCGAACACACGGACTACATTCCGGTCACTGCCCTGCCCAGAGATATGCTGATTGAGGGCTATAAATCCGGACGCACCAACACCCTAAGACTGTGGGAAGCGCACGCCGATAAAGCTCTGGACATGAGCCTTTTCTCCGGCGGAGAATATGTCAGGTCTCTTGAGCAGCGCACAATGACTGAGGTAATAACAAAGGTGCTCTACCCCGCCGACGACCACATGGAGGGCAAGGCTCTGCGCCTCAGACAGCAGTATTTCTTTGTGTCTGCAACTGCCCAGTCGGTGGTGCGGGAACATGTGCGAAAGTATGGTACCGTGGAGAATTTTGCGGAGCATCATGTACTGCACATAAATGATACACACCCCACGATGATAATTCCTGAGCTCATGCGGCTGTTTATGGATGAGCACAGCCTTGGCTGGGATCAGGCGTGGAATATTGTCTCAAACTGTGTTGCCTACACAAACCACACCATAATGTCCGAGGCGCTGGAAACATGGCCTCAGGGACTTTTACAGAGCCTTCTGCCCCGCGTTTTTGAGATTATTTGTGAAATTGACCGCCGCCGCCACGATTGGATAATTGCCTCTTACGGCGATAACAGCCAAAAGCTGGATAATAACCTGATAATCAGCCAAGGGAAAGTGCATATGGCAAACATGTGCCTTTCCGCATGCTTTAAGATAAACGGCGTTTCAGGGCTGCACGGCGATATTCTCAAGCAGAGCCTGTTCAATGACGACTATGCGATAACTCCAGACCGGTTCCTGAGCATTACAAACGGCATTGACCACCGCCGCTGGCTTGCCCAGATTAACCCCGGACTACATGCGCTTATTTGTGAGCTTCTGGGCAATGACGCATACCTGAAAGAGCCGGAGCTTATGCGGGGAATCGAGAATTNTGCTGATGACGGCTATGTTCTGGACCGCATAGGAACCATTAAAAGAGAAAATAAGACAAGTTTTGCCGAATTTGTGAGAAATACAAGCGGNATTGAGCTTGACACNGGCGCAGTCTTTGACGTTCAGGTGAAAAGACTCCATGAGTACAAGCGCCAGCTTCTGTGCGCCATGCACATCTGCGAGCTGCGGGATATGCTCCACGCAAATCCTGATATGGACTTTTTGCCCCGCTGCTTCATATTCGGCGCTAAGGCGGCAAGCGGATATCAGGTGGCAAAGAGGATTATCAGATTCATCTGCTCGCTGGCAAAGGATATCGCAAACGATCCGGTGTGCAAGGGGCGGCTGAGTGTGCTCTTTGTGGAAAACTACCGCGTATCAGTGGCGGAAAAGCTCATGCCTGCTGCCGATGTATCGGAGCAGATTTCCACAGCCGGCAAGGAAGCCAGCGGAACAGGCAACATGAAGCTGATGATGAACGGCGCTTTGACTATAGGCACTCTGGACGGAGCCAATGTGGAGATGCGTGATCAGCTCGGAGATGAGAATATGTTCCTCTTCGGTCTTCATGCAGATGAGGTCTCCAGCCTGAAAAATTCGGGGTATAACCCGCTGTCCTATGTGAACACGGATGATGGATTAAGGCGTGTTTTAGAGCGTATGAGTGCCGGATTCTCCGACGGAGAGAGCTATGCGGATTTGGCATCCCGGCTGATATACGGCGGAGACGAATATATGCTCCTGGCTGATTTTGCCTCGTACCGCGAGGCACATCAGCGGCTATATGCCACTTTGGCAGATGAAAAGGCGCGCAATAGAATGTCCCTGATAAATATTGCGAGAAGCGGAGTTTTTGCCGCTGACAGGGCTATTAAGGAGTATCGGGACATAATCTGGAGATAAATAAAGGCAATGAAATATCCCGTGCGCCAATTAGGCGCACGGGATATTTGCCGCAGTTCGATAACCGCAGTTGCCGGAAACTATATTTATAGATTAGTTAAGCCCCGCGCTCAAAAAGAGCGCGGGGCAAGAGCTATTTGATTTCAAACTCACTTTTTATCACGTGGTCAGTTGAGTTTGGATCGGTGACAATTTTGCCTACACTATAGATTCCGGAATCCAGCGCTCCGCAGAAATCCGACCAGTCTATTTCAAGAACAACGGTTTCGCCGGCATCAAGTATATATGCGGGGAGGAGCCAAGTAGCATTAAGGTCAATTTCCTGCCACTCGCTGTCATTCCATACATGGATGCTGAACACCTCGCCATATGTCAAGGTCTCATCTGTCAGATTAGTCAAAGAGAAAGATGCGCCGTAGGCGGTCAGGCTGTCTTCCATAAGTTCCAGAGTGGCAAAAGAAGGAATAAACGCTTTTGAGTGGATGTCGCTCTTGCTGCCGGCCACACCATCCTCCATATAGTAGTTTTCCAGCAAGGTGTCTGTTGCAGAAGCAGGAGTTGTGGTTGGAGAAGGCTGTGTATCACCATAGCTGCTACCAATGTCGGTATTGGTGGCTGGGCCGAGTGTGTCAGGAGGGTTGCCCTGTCCATATTCAAACTGATTTGTCGCCTGCACGTTATCAGTTTCAGGCTCAGAGAAGTCTCTTGAATCGGGAGCCTCTGCCATGACAGCGCTCTCATTTTGCGTGAGCGAGGATTTGATAAACATCCCGCCGGAAAAAAGATAGAGGCTCCCGGCTCCAATTATTACCAGCGCAGTGCATGCGGCAGCGCCGACAACACGCATCCACTTGTACCGCTGTAAAATGC
>JGI994J12354_10003265_pt1 | contig 15234 bp, 13 predicted proteins | sample IntmicLarv3ML3BL_FD_12354 | JGI IMG/M metagenome (IMG submission 12354)
GCCGGGAAATCCGCCAGCTTCCGCTGGAAATCGCCGAACGCAAACCCGCTCTCGCGGAACTCCGCAGGCGTGTTCGCCTGCTCCAAACACACGGCATACGAAATGAAGTTGTACACGCGCCAGTACTCGCCCTCGCTGTCCACGAACCAGTCCTTGCCGTCCAGCGTCGGCACGAGCGTCATCTCGCTCTTCGGCGTGGTCGAACGCGCCTTCAGATACTCTGTCACCGCCGCCACGTTCTGCATCAGCGCCTCGGGATTTGTAAAAATGCTCTTGTTGATTTTCTGCAAAATATAAAGCCTTGCGTGCGTGTCCAGCACCAAGTATGTTTCATTAATATGCCCGTTGCCGTAGCGTGTGCAAAACATCGGCGTGCCGTCCAGCTGAAATTGGTACGCCTGCTCCTGTATTCCCGACATGTTTCTTTCCTCCTCAGTATCCGTAGTCATACGACTATTATGTAAATATACGCATTCACTGCGCGTCTTTATTCATTATAATAGGCCTCGCGGAAAAGTCAAGTCATATTCACCGCCGCGCTGCCCGCTCAATAATCCTCTGCATCTCGCTCCATTTGCTTTCCATATCCGCCACCAACTTGAACTGCGTGCGGCAGCGGTCAAGATTCTGTCCGTCGCGGTGTATACGGAAATACACGTCGCCCTGCAAGTAGTCCGTCAGGAAACGCGTGCCGCATTCCAGTGTCATCATCTTTGCGCCGTCCGCCAGATGCGCCAGTTCGCAGTCCGTCAGGCTCTTGCCGCACGCGCAGAGGAAGCCCTCCGTGTATGCCGACAGCAATTCCAGCGACATTGTGACCTTATCCAGGTCCTTCTCGTCCTCCGTTGCCGTAGACGCACCAAAGCGAATGGAATCGCCGAAGTCCGTCACAGACAAGCCCGGCATCACCGTGTCCAAATCCACCACGCACAATGTCTTGCGCGTGTCGCAATCCAAAAGCACATTGTTCAGCTTCGTATCATTATGCGTCACGCGGAGCGGAAGCTCGCCCGAGCGCTGTTTATCCATCAGTGTCGCGGCATACTCCTCACGCGCCAGCGCGAACTCGATTTCCTTCTGCACAGTCTTCGCGCGGCCCATCGGGTCAGCCTCAACCACCGCACGGAACGTCTCAAACCGCTTCGGCGTATCGTGGAAATGCGGAATCGTCTCCACCAGCGTATGCGCCGGGAAATCCGCCAGCTTCCGCTGGAAATCGCCGAACGCAAACCCGCTCTCGCGGAACTCCGCAGGCGTGTTCGCCTGCTCCAAACACACGGCATTTGCAATAAAGTTATATACGCACCAATATTCGCCGTCAACGTCTACCAGCCAATTTTTACCTTCCAGCGTTGGCACCAGCGTCATTTCGTTCTTCGGATTCGCCGAACGCGCCCGCAAATAGGCCGTCACCGCCGCCACATTCTGCATCAAGCCCTCAGGATTCATAAAAATGTTCTTGTTAATTTTCTGCAAAAGGTACAGTCTCGCGTTCGTGTCCAACAGCAAATACGTTCCATTAATATGCCCGTTGCCGTAGCGCGTGCAAAACATCGGCGTGCCATCCAGCTGAAATTGGTACGCCTGCTCCTGTATTCCCAACATATTTCTTCCTCCTAAGTGACTCTGTTCATACAACACGCGCCCTATTCCTGCGCCAGCCACGCTTCCATCACGCGCCGCGCCAGCCGCGTTGCCTCCGTGCCGCCGCCCGTGCCTTCCAGCACCACCGCCACAGCAATCTCAGGGTATCCCGCAGGCGCGTAGCCCACGAACCACGAATGATCCTTGCCTGTCTCGTTCTGCGCCGTGCCTGTCTTGCCCGCAACCGCCACGCCGCTAATCTGCGCCGCCGTGCCTGTTCCTGTGCTGACGACACTCATCAGCATCTCATTCAGCCGCGCCGCCAGTTCGCGCGAGATTACCTGCCCCGCCGCCTTCGGCATGTTCTTCTCCAGCACGCGCAGGTCGCGCGTCTGTATCGAATCCAGCAAGTACGGCTTCATCGCCAGCCCGCCGTTCGCAACTGTCGCCGCGACCATTGCCATCTGCAACGGTGTCGCCAGCGTGCGCCCCTGCCCGATGGCCGTCTCAATCATCTCATCCACACGCGCGTCATCATCGCCCAGCCCCAGCACAAAAGACGGGCTTCTATACGCCAGCGGGAAATCCATCGGCGCGTTGAACCCGAACCGTTCCGCCATCCCGCGCAAAGCCGCCTCGCCAAGCTCCAGCCCCAGCGCCGCGAAGTACGCATTGCAGGACTGCGCCATCGCCTTGTCCATGTCCACTGTGCCATGCGCCTTCGAATCGAAACAGCGCATCGTGTGGTCACCAAACGTCATCGAGCCGCTGCATTCCACTGTGAAATCGTCCAGCCCGCGCTCCAGCGCCGCCGCTGCCGTGATAATCTTAAATGTTGACCCCGGCGCATACAAGCCCTGCGCCGCGCGGTTCACCAGCGGGCTGTCCTCGTTCGCCGCAACCAGCGCGTCCCAACCCTCCGCCGTTGTGTCCAGCGGAAAATCCGGCGCGGACACCATCGCCAGCACCCGCCCTGTGGACGGTTCTATCGCGACAACCGCGCCTTTGCGCCCCGCCAGGCCTTCGTATGCCGCCTCCTGCAAGGCCGCGTCCAGCGTGGTGACAACCGTGTTGCCCATCATCGGCTTGCCCGCCACCAGCTCTTCAATTCTCTGCACAAGCTCCGAATCCAGCTGCTGCAAATCAAAGTTGTACTTTGCCTCCAGCCCCGTTTTCGACAGCCGCGTGCCCAGCACATGCACAAACGCGCGGCCATACGGATACACCCGCGTGAACCCGCCGTCTTCATTGGCCTCGCTCTTCGCCAGCACATGTCCGTTTCTGTCCAGAATCATGCCCGGCAATCTGTCCGCATTCTCCGCACGCAGACGGTAGTTATACGGGTTCGAGGCAATCTCACGTGCATCGAACACCGCCAGCTTTATCAGATACCCCGCCGCCAGCACAAACAACGCAAACAGAAACCAGAACACGCGCCGCATGTTCCGCCGCATATCCTCAAGCATGGCGTTCACCCCCTGCCTTCTTGCCTGCCTGCTTTTTCTGCGCAGGCCTCTTACGCCGTTCTTTCTCTTTCACAGGAATCATCATATACAGCCATTGCAAAACACCCATCATCACCACGCAGACAAACACAGACGAGCCGCCGTAGCTCACGAACGGCAGCGTCACGCCCGTCATCGGAATCATGTTGATGTCGCCCGCGATAATGATAAACGTCTGCAACGCCAGTATGCTCGTCAGCCCGACGGACAACAGCGCATACAGCTGGCTCTGGCACCGCAGGGCGATATGCACGCCGCGGTAGAACATCAGAATCAGCACGCCAATCATCGTCAGCGCAAACAGCACGCCGAATTCCTCGCAAATCGCCGAGAATATAAAGTCCCGCGTCACCACAGGAATCGCGCCCGCGCCGCCGCGCGACAGCCCCGAGCCCATCAGCCCGCGCGTCGTTATCGCGAACAGCGACTGCGTCATCTGATAGCCCTTCTCCGCGATGTCCGCCCACGGGTTCTGCCAGACAGACACGCGCGTCTGCACATGCGCAAACAGCATATGTGACACGAACGCCGCCACCGAGGCAAGCCCCAGTCCCAGCGTGCACAACAACACGCTGCCCGTCGTCGTATACAGCATAATCATAAACGTCATAAAGAAAATCAGTGCGCCGCCCAAATCCCGCTGTAACACCAGCACCAGCACAAACACCGCGCCCGTGCCGCAGATAAATAGCAGCCACCCGCCCGTCGGCTTCTCATACAGCGCCGAGGCAAGGTAAAACACAAACAGCAGCTTCACCAGCTCCGAAGGCTGGAACGTCATCCCGAAAATCGTCATCCAGTTTTGTGCGCCAAACACCTTCGTGTCCATCAGGAACACCGACGCCAGCAACAAAATGCCCGCCACCAGATACAGCCACTTCAGCTTCTCGAACCGCGGCACAATCTTCAGCGCCAGCGGCACCACCAGCATCGCCGCGAAGCCCAGCGCCGCAATCAACAATTGCCGCTCCGCCTTCACCGGCTCAAGCCGAGTTAATATAATGAACCCTATATCCAGCAAAAAAAACATCGCATTCCACATCAGCGGATCACTGTCGCGGTAAATCCGCCCGCAGGCAAACATCGCAAACAACAAAAACAGCAGTGACAACCCGCCTATCACGGCCGCCTGCACATCCAGCTTCCCATCCTGCACCAGCAGAATCGCAAACGCCAGCACGTGCATCAGCACAATCAAAATCCTCTGCCGCGCGGACGCGCCGCCGGCCTCCGCCCGCGTGAACCCACGCTCGCCAAGAATATAATGCCCACCCATCAGCAAAAAGCAAAGCCCTATCGATATAAATATCCATCGGCACAGAACGATCAGCAAATCATGCATTTCTTTCACCTCGTTACGGCAACGCCGTCAATCCATTGCGCTTATACTTGTTTCTCCGCTTGCATGTTCATATATACGCAAAACAGGCCTCACAGTTTTACATCCCGCGGCATACCAACACCGAAAACCGCAGGGCAAGGGCTCTGCTCTTGCCGCTCCCCGCCAAAATCCATATCTACGCCTTCCCCTCATCAAATCCCGTAAAGAAATACCCATACGTGAACCCTTCATCCTGCGCCTTTTGCATCAGCGCGCGGACGCCCGCCGTCATCTCGCCCGAAAGCGCGGAGGCATACGCCTCGCAGATGTCGAACGTCTCATTCGCCGTCTCCGTTGTGAACGATAGGCGGATGAACCCCGCCGCGCTCTCCAGAATGTCCTTCGCCTTGTTCAATGTGAACACAGGGCGGTCGTTGCATATGTACGCAAAGCAAGTCTCGCAATTTTGCAGAACAGGGAAAGACACGCCTGTCGCATCCTGCAAGGTGTATGCCGCGTACCGGCCTTTCAGACGGCAGAAGCGCCCGTCCATGCGCCCGCCTGCGAAGTTGCCCACAGGGCACTGGCGCGTTGTCATGAGAATCGGGCGTCCGTGAATGGTCATCTCCGCGCGGTCATCTGCCCATGCATTGATTGCCTCGAAGCCAATCTCGGGCGAGAGAGCCACGCTCACGGCGCATTCTGCCAGCGCCTCGTATGTCAGCGGGTTTGTAATCTGGAACGTGTCGTCCAGCGCGATTTCCTTCTTCGTGTCTTCCAGCATATGCAGAACACCATGACTGCGAACGAGATAGCCGTCTACACCGCTTGCCTCCAGCATTTGCAGTGTGTCCGCAAAGCCCTCACCGGGGAACGCCGGCAGCGCCGCGAACACCGCAATCTCCCGCGCACGGCAAACCTTGACATACTTCACCAGCGAAGCAAGGAAGTCCTCTGACACCTCGACATACACCCGCGCGATGGCATCGCTGTTTGCCACGCCGTTGAACTGCGCCGCATTGCGCACCAGCGCGGTCATCACCTTTTCGCCCGATTCGTAGCCATGCGGCTTGCGCGGGCGGAAGAGCTGTGCCGTGGGGCGTTTATAGTGCAGTTTAATTTTCTTCGTCATCTCATCTGTTGCAGCGCGGCGCAGCTCATTCAGCACAGATGCCTGCACGAACAGCCCGTCCGCAATCTCGTTGCTCTCAAAGCTAACTTCCAGCGTTGTGCCGCCTGTCTTTGACAACCGTGCGACAAAAGCCTCTTCATCCATCGCCAGCTTCTGCGCCGCCTCAGGCACAGCGCCCTCCGCCTCAACCGTCAGCCCCAGCGCCGCATATGCCAGCCGCAGAACCATCGGTTCGCCCGCCTGCGCACGGATACTGCCCGTCAGCGCAATCTTGCGCGTGTCCTTCTCGGAAACGGCCTTCAGCTCGTCCGCCAGCTTCTTGTCGTAGGACAAATACACCTCATCATTCACGGCGATATTGCCCTCAATGGCAATCTCCGCAATCTCGCCCGCGCTCGTCGCGCGATTGATGTTCGTGCCGACGTGCGGCTGTTCGCGCGTCCAAATCTCAATGCCGTCGCCGGGGTGCAAATCCCGCTCCGCAAACACGCGGTACACGCCGCGCCGCTTGTCTGCGCCGATCACGCGGCCGATGCGCGTGCCCATCGGCTTCGGGCTTTCCGCGCTCATCATGTCCGCACCGGCATAATGATAGGCATACCCTTCCGTAAAACCGCCGCGGTTGAACACCTGTGCCGTGCGGCGCAATGTCTCCGCGTCGGGCGGTGTCGCGTCGTTTTGCGCCAGCTTGTCTATCTGCGCACGGTATGCCCGCGTGACCTGCGCGACGTACTCCGGATTCTTCATCCGCCCCTCAATTTTGAGGCAAACGGCACCCGATTTCGCCACCTCTTTCAGGACAGACAGGCTCGACAAATCTTTCGGGCTCAGCAAATAGCCCTCCGCAACGGGCGCACCGCTCTTTTGCAGCACATACGTCTTACGGCAGGGCTGGGCACAACGGCCGCGGTTGCCGCTTCGTTTGCCTATAAAACTGCTCATCAGGCACCGCCCCGAATAGCTCGTGCACAGTGCGCCGTGGACAAACATCTCCACCTCAATCGGCGCGTTCGCCGCGATATGCCGAATCTCGTCCAGAGACAGCTCACGGTTCAGCACCACGCGGTCAAACCCCTGCGCCGCCAATGCAATCACATCCTCCAGCGAATTGGATGTCATCTGCGTGCTCGCGTGCAGTTTAATATCGGGGAACAGGCGGCGTGCCTCGATGGCCGTGCCCAAGTCCTGCACGATAAACGCGTCCGCACCCGCTTGATACATGTCGCTCATGAATCGGAACACGCCCGCCAGCTCGTTCGCCAGATAGACCGTGTTCACGGTGATATACGCCTTCACGCCGCGCAGATGGCAATAGTCAATCGCCTCCGCCAGCGCGGCGGAATCAAAGTTCTCCGCCAGATTGCGCGCGCTGAATTGCCGCCCGCCCATGTACACAGCGTCACAGCCGCCGGCCACCGCCGCGCGGACGCAGGCCATACTGCCCGCCGGGGCAAGGATTTCAGGAATAGGGAAAGACATGTTGTTCCTCCAGTCTCAAAGTACGTTCAGATTCGCGCAGGCAAACAGCAGTCGCCCGCACATTAGGGTTGCGGCTTGCTTGGTTTATACCTTTGCCGCGTGTTTGATTTGCGGCGGTTTTCCTCTGCCCGGAATGCATCGTGCTCCGCTTGGAGGGCGTCGCGCTCTGCTTCCAACGCTTTCACGGCCTCTTCCAGCGCGGCGATTTTCCGTGCCGCTTCCGATGCCGCTTCGGACACCTTCTTCGCCGCGGCCTTCGATTCTTTTTCCACGGCGGCCGCGGCCTCTGCCGCCGCTGTTTCTGCCTCGGCCTGAATGAAGCGCCGCTCCTCTGCCAGCCGTGCAGACTCTGCACGCGCCTTGAACAGCTCGTCCGACAGCTGAATTGCCGCATAAATCAGCCGCGTCTCCTCCGAGATGCCCTTTGTGCCGTGCCTGCTGTTAAATTCACGTACAGTGCCGTTGATGGTTCGCGCAATGTCGCGAACATAGTCTTCGCTTTCGTCGCTGACAAGGTTCAGCGCCTGCCCGCAAATCATGATAGAATACTTGTTCACGGAAATCCCCCTCCCGCTTGCCGTTGCTCCGTTGCTATTTATAGTCGTTTTAGTTCAAAACAGTTGAAAGCGAGACGCAAAATGGCACGTTCCAAGCCATTTTCGCGGCGAAGCTTGAGACGATTTTGAAGTTAAATGACTTTAATCTCATCTTTCATGAGCAAATACATATCATCAGCCTTCTCTGTCATAAACGCAATCGCGTCCATCATCGCCTTGTTGTAAAACCCCGGCGCGATGTTCTCCGCGATATAGTCCAGCAGCATGTCCGCCTGCAAGCCCGACAGCTCAATCTCGTGGTTCTCCAGCAGATACCGCTGCAAGCCGCCGACGGCGTTTTCCTTTTGCTCCTTGGTCAGCTCAATCGGCTTTTCCTTGCCTGCCCCGCGCTTCACCGGCCTTCACCGTCCAGCGGGATACGCAACAGCCGCGCCGCGTTCTCACCGCAGACCTTTGCATAGTCCGCGTCGGAGAAATCGAAGCATTTCACAAACCGCATCTCGTCCGTCGTGCGGCTCCACGGCATATCACTGCCCAGCAGAATGCGGTCAGCCCCGTGCGCCTGCGCCATGCGCCGCCCCAGCTCCGGCGGCATATTTCCGTATGTATACGCGGTGTCGAGGTAAATATCTTTCCCGACAAGATGCTCTTCCACTTCTGTCCAGCGGAACCAGCCGCCCATGTGCGCCGCCACGACAGGCGTGCCCCCGAACAGCGGCAAAATCTTCGCCAGCCGGTCCGGCGTGCTGCGCACAGGCTCGTAACAGCCCATGTCCTGCCCCGCGTGGAACACCGTAATCAGCCCCAGCTCACCCAGCTTGCGGTACAGCGGCCAACAGCGTTCATCGTCCACCCAGAAATCCTGATAGTCGGGGTGTAGCTTGATGCCTTTCAGCCCCAACGCCTTGATGCGGTCAAGCTCCTCCAGCACATCCTCCGCAAAAGGGTGCACCGAGCCGAAAGACACAATCCGCCCGTGGTTCGATACGGCGGCGAAATCATTCACGTTCTTTTGCTGGCGCGCGTTCGTCGCGATGTTGAGCACCACGCAGTAGTCCACGCCCATTTCCTCCGCGTAGGCACGCAGGCCGTCTTCCGAGCCGTCATATGTCGGAATCATGTTCCCGAACCGCTCGGCCAGCCCTGTCATGGCTATATCCAGAATGCGCTGTGGAAACGAGTGTGTATGGAAATCAATAATCATATACAAGTCATCCTTTACTTCTATAATAAAGTTAAATCACTCCTCCATTTTACCGCATACACGCCGTAATGGCAATGATTTTGTGAAATCATTGGCTTTTACCACAGTTTTGTGTTATAATGGGCTATGATGGGTAAATTGTGTAAAGAGGGGTGCCGCTGTGCATAACGAGCGAGTCGCATTTTTGTCCGAGGGGAAAATATATGCACTGCATGGGGAGAAGGCCGTCGCCTACGCCTCATCGGCCGCAGAGAACTATATCCGCAACATCAAAGAATTGAACGCCAAAAACGACTGGAAGCAACGCGGTCACGGCGCGCAGTTCATGGGTATGCACCTACCGGCGGAAAAGCACGACCTCGTCCAGCCGCACGTGACCGGCTTAGCCGCCATGGCGAATGGCACGCTGGCATACACACTGAACACAGGCGACATGGCAGGTATCTACCTCAAGAACCTCGACGCGCCCGACGAAAAAGACAGCTACGTCCTCGCCAAGCGGGAAACAGCCCTGTTTCAGCTTGACGTACACAACGGCCGCTTCGCCACCACCACAGCCGACAGCACTATAGGACGGCACGTGGCCATCGTCTCGGCAGACGGCGGCGACATTCTTTCCTGCACGGAGGGCGATTGCAATGACAGCAATCCTATGTGGTCGCGCGCGGAGGACGGCGTTCTGCTGTATGACAGCTGCGGCATGAGCATCGGTACGCATGTGCCGCCTGTGATATTCGGCCCGAAAAGCGTCTACCGCCTGCACGTCCGCTCGGGCGAGCTGGACGAGGTACTGGAGGGCGGTGCGCACGAATACCTGCATCCCTACGAGGCAGAGGACGGCACGCTCTACTGCATTCGCCGCCCGTACCGGCAGACCAAAGGCGGCGGCATGAGCCTGCTGGATGTTCTTCTATTGCCTGTACGGCTGTTGAAAGGGCTTTTCGGCTTCCTGAATTTCTTCACGCAGCGGTATGCAGGCGAGTCGCTGAAGACAAACGGCGGCCCTAACCCTTCCAAGGCGCAGCAGAAATCGGAGAAAGAGCTTTTCATCGAGGGCAATCTTCTGGATGCCGAGAAGAATATGAAGGCCAACGCCGCGCGCGGCGAAAAGTGCGCGGGCTACGCGCCGTCTTCATGGGAGCTTGTCGCCAAGCGTGCCGACGGGGCATTGGAGGTTCTGCGCAAGGGCGTGCTGGACTTCCGCATGGCAGCCGACGGACGTATTGTCTTTTCGAACGGAAAGTACATCCTCTGCATGGACGGCGCGGACAAGGGTAACGAAACGCTCGTCGGCGCGGCGCATCTTGGCGTGATGCCGACGATTCTCGCCCCGCAAACAGACGCATAAGCCCATCACACAGCAACTGAACATTGAACATTAGGAACTTAAAGAATTAGGAGATTATGAACATGGAAAAACACGAAACAAAAACAGTATTTGAAGGAAAAGAGATTCGCGCGTCATGGGACTCTGCGCAAAAAGCACATGTCTACGCTATATCCGACGCGCTGGACGCGCTGACAGACGGCGACGGGCGCAAGCTCTGGACACGCCGCAAGGTGCGCGCCAAGAGCGCCGGCACAGGCTTGACGGGCTATACACAAGCCAGAATGGCCGGTATCGACGGCAAAATGCGCCGCACCGATGCCGCCACAGCCGACCAGCTCTCGCAAATCCTTACAGACATGAATGTCACCCGCGCAGACGCGCTCACGCAATGGCTTGCCTCAGAAGATTCCGGCAACGCCAACGCCGCGCCGCGTAAACGCCGTCGTGGCGGGCGCTCGAAGTCCGCTTCAAGCGCAGATGCTGCGCAGGTCACAGCCGCACAGAACACCGTGGACACGGCAGACACAGCTGCCTCGGCAACCACCGCGACACCACCGGCAACGGCAGCCGACGAGACAGCGCCGCGCAAGCGCCGCCGTTCCCGTTCGAAATCTGCGCACAAGGACGCGTCCGCTGTCACGGCACAGGCTGACGCCCCCGTTGCACCGGCGGTAGCAACGCCCGTAGATCCGGAACCTATTGCGGCAACGGCTGACACGCCGAGCGAACCCGCACCGCGCAAGCGAGGCCGTCGCGGCGGACGTTCCAAATCCGCAAAGAAGGACGCCGCAAATGCTTCCGCGCAGACGGTTGAGACAATCTCCGCCGCCGTGGAAGACATCATCGAGCCGTCCAAGGCTTCTGAAAAGGCCAAGGACAAGGCCGCACAGCGCCGCAGCAAAACCACGCAGAAGGCCGTCACAAAAGCAGCTGCCAAGGCGGCGGTCAAGGCTGTCGTCAAGGTCGCCGAAAAAGTTGTGGAGCAGGTCGTTGAGCGTCCGCAGCGCCGCGACGACGGCGAGCACATCCGCATGGCCATCGGCCACCGCGAGAGCATCGCCGTGCTGATTGATGCGGACAACGCCCAGCTCTCCAAGCTCAAGGCAACCATCGACGAGCTGTCAAAATTCGGGCGCATCGTCGTCAAAAAGGCATACGGCGACTGGAAAAACCCCTGCCTCAAAAACTGGGAAAGCGTCCTGACGGATCTCGCAGTCAAGCCCGAGCAGCAGTTCGCCTACACCAAGGGCAAGAACGCAACCGACATCGCGCTCGTTATCGACGCAATGGACTTGCTGGCCACAGGGCGTTATGACACCTTCGCCATCATTTGCAGCGACAGCGATTACACGCCGCTGGTCATGCGTCTGCGCGAAACAGGCGCATACGTCTTCGGCGTGGGCGCGGACAAAACACCGTCGCCGTTCGTCAACGCATGCGATGTGTTCATCAACACGCGGATTTTCATTGAAGAGAAGCCCGCATCCGTGCGGCCCGCCGCGCTTCCTGCCTTTGCAACACCGCTGGCAGGCCTGGACGTGTACGACGTCTTCCGCCTGATGGAGGCCGCCACGGAACTGTATCAGGACGTAGAGGGCTGGACATCCATCTCGGACGCTGGCTCGCACATCAAGCGCATGTACCCCGGCTTCCGCGTCAAGAAATACGGCTATGCAAAGCTGGCGGATTTGGTGCTCGCATACCCCGACCGCTTCGTGACCAAAACATACCTGCATAAGGGCGCAACCATTTTGGCCTATCAGGTGGTCGAGTAGAGAAAATCATTTTCACACCGGGCAAAAAAGAACCTGCGCCATGTAAGAATAGTAAAATAAAGAGAACCAAAATCTACAAACATTAGGAGCGTGGCGTATGATGAAAAAAGATTTTCCTACAAGACCGGAAACGATTTCTGAACAATACTGCGAAGCTGTCGGTGGTTTTTCGTGGTATGATTTTGTGACAGCCATGCCCTCATTAGTATTTCTTGTCACAGGTTGGAAATCCAACGGAAAAGAAAACGCCAGCCTGCAATCTTGGTCTTCCTTTGTGGGAGGCGGAACAGACGACTTTATCTGCATTATAAGCAAAGTCAATAAAGGCGGGCATATGTATCAATCACTAAAAGAAACCGGCGTTTGCGTGCTGAATTTCCCCTCAAATGATATTTATGACCGTTGCGCAAAAACGATTGGTAATAATGAGTTTGAAACGGATGAAATTACCGCCGCCGGTCTAACGGCAGAAAGAGCTGTTAAGGTTAATGCGCCGCGAATTAAAGAGTGTTTTCTTAATATCGAATGTGAGTTTTTATGGGAACATGAGCTTTACAAAGGGAGCCATCATATGACGGTTGCACTCAAAGCCGTCAACATATGCATGGATAGTGACCACTATGACCAAAATAAACTCGGCAGATACGGAAAGACCGGATATTTGTATCAAATCGACCAGCCCACCAATCCGGAAACAGGAGAAGGACTCATATATGGCCCCGGAGGAACAGTAATAGGAACGGGAGTGGGACCCGGAACAATAGAGCCAGGCAACCCTATTGATTGGATTACAAAATAAGCAAAATGTGCCTTAACAGCGTATCAGCCTAATCCATATAAACCGCTCCACATATGAAAATACAGGAAGAGGGTCAATCAATATGATTGACCCTCTTCGCTATTCGTACCTCGCATCATTTCACGTTCCCACGCCCTGTCATTCCGAGCGTCAGCGAGGAATCTTAATTCGCAAACAAAACAGGCATATCGTCAATGACGACATGCCTGTTTTGTTTGTTCCCGTCTTTTTCCACTAAATTGCGTTGTGCACAAACGCCGCGATACAGCGTGTCGGAATAATCGCGACAGAGCCGAACGGATTGCCTCTGAACCCGCCGCAATTGTTGTTGTTCGGCCAGCCGCCGCCGCAGCTGCTGCCGAGCGGGCAAGCCGGCGGCGCGCCCATATCGCTCAACAACCGCACCGCGCGACAGTCCGCGGACAACAAAATGCCCGTGAAGCCTTCACCCGAGAGCCCGCCGCTTGTCGTGAACACCGTCACTGTTTGCCCGATGTAACGACACAAGCCGTCTACCATTGCTTCGATTCCTTCCATGTCATTTCCCCCCTTGCGCTCATGATGCGCCAAAACTGCCGCGAGGCAGTTCCCGCTCCCGATACACCGCCCGCCGCAGTCTGCCGCGTTAGGCTTTGTATGGCTTATCATATGCGCCGCGGGGTCAATGTGTTCCGTTCCTGCACGGCATTCCCAGCGCCGCCGCCACGCCGTCCGCAATAATCTCCGCCATGTGCATCACAATATGCAGGCGCGTGTTTTGCAGTGTCAAAAAATCCATCGCCCCGCCAACATTCACTGTCCCCATCACAAATATATCCCCCACATCAGGCAAAGACCTTTGCATCATCGCGCCCGGACGAACAGACCCACGCGCCACCGTCAACCACCCCACGCGCGCGCACCGCCCGAGGCAGGCATCCACCGCAATCACCAGGGCTGTCGGGTGCGCCGCTCGAATCTGCGCCAAAGTCTTGCACAAATTCTGCGCATGGACAGGCATCGCCAGCGTTCCGTACACCGATATGGATACCGATACCGATACCCCTGTCGCATCCCGCGCCGCAGCAATCTCCGCCTGCGCCGCCAGCTTGTACCCCACCAATGGTCCAAGGCTGTCCCCTGTCGCCCTATCCGTCCCAATGCACAAAACCACCACCCCGCGCACGCGCCAATCCGTATCAAGACACGCCAGCACCGCATCCCGCAGCTGTGCAACCGCCGTCGGCTCTGCCGAATTGATGCTGATTTCGCCTGTTTCCTCTTCTGTTTCGTTTATCTGCATATTCGCCTGATCTCCTACTTCCCTTTATCCAAGGAAACACCGCACAAAGGGGTCACGAATTACGCGGTGTTTCTTTAAGAGTATTATGCCACTTTCTTCCTTAAAGCATCCCGCGCATTCTGTCGATTTATGTTTTGTAATTTATTTCCATTTATTACATTATTTGACATTTATCGCGCGTGAAGAATGCTATTCTATTTGTATTCACTTTTGCAGCAGAAAAACTCAATTCAGAGGGGTATACGAAAGGAAGATGCATGATGCATAGTTTTGAATTGCCGTCCAACATCCGGCAGATAGGCAGCATTGCAGAGGGTTTGAAGATATATGTAGAGGATTATGTCTGTACATATCTGAAACAATACGCAGACGCGGGCGGGCATTGCGACCGGCTGGCGTTCCTCGTCGGCAAAGATATGATGGTTGACGGCCAGCGCTATGTTTTCATCAGCGGCGCGATACAGGGGCGCTTCAGCGTATCCGAGGACGGCAGCGAGGCTTTTACGGACAAGTCCTTCGAATACCTTGAAGAACAGTTGCAAGCCTATTTCCCAGGACTTGACCTCGTCGGCTGGATGCAGTCGCAGCCCGGGTACGGCACGGTTCTGAACCCCGCCTACGCGGATTACCATATCGAGCATTTCACGAAGCCGAGCGACATTCTTTTCGTCGTGGACCCCACAGAGCGCACGAACGCCTTCTACACATGGAACCACGACGCGACAACCCTCTCCGAGGCCGACGGCTATTACATATACTACGACAAGAACACGCAGATGCAGGCGTACATGACCGACAACCGCCTCGTCCTCCCTCGTCCGTTCGAGGCTGTCACTGCGCCAAAAGCAAGCATTCGCCGCGCACGCCGCGACAAGGCCGTTCCCGCCAACAGCGCAAACGACCGCGACGCGGATACATACGACAACGATGTCGCCTACGATGAGCCGCCCCGCAAGCCGAGCGACTACCGCCGCGTTGTGAACATGCTCGTGAGCCTGAGCGCGGTGCTGGTCGTTGTTTGTTTCATTATGGGCATGGGGCTGGCGCAGAGCGACAACCGCATCTCGCGGCTGGAGAAAGATTTGACCTCGCTAAACTCGACCTATGCCTACCTCGTCAGCCAGGTTCGCTCCATTGGCACGATGCCTGTTTTCGCGGAACAGGACCCATCGGACAACAGCGAAGCCGCAGGGCAACCCCCGCTTGAAGGGTCTTCCGCCGCCGACAATGCCGACCTGACCGGCCTGTCGACTGCGGACAACCCTG
>JGI994J12354_10003266_pt1 | contig 15232 bp, 11 predicted proteins | sample IntmicLarv3ML3BL_FD_12354 | JGI IMG/M metagenome (IMG submission 12354)
TTGCGCGTGATGATTGATCGACGTTCTGCCGTCGCGCTCTCGTCTGCCAGCTTCAGGATAAAGCCTTTTGAGATAAATTCGCTCGGGGCGGGAATATTGTCTCGGGCATAGATCCAGCGGTCTGCCAAGTTGCGGAGAGAGAAAGATACTTTTTCATAGTTGCCCAATTTTTTGCGATCCTCGAAATCCGGCGCGAGCGCCATCCCGGAAGTGTTCCATGTCACTCCCGTCTCGCTCCAATTCGACGCTCCGCGGAAAGCATACATATAGGTATATCCCGACTTTGCCAGGCCGCTTCCATCCCATACATGATACCATGCGTCGCACACACCATTGAGTGCCTGGAATACGGGATCGCTGGCCAGGCCGGGGGTGCGCACGAGGACGCGGTCGGCCTGGTCTTTATACTGCGAACCGATGTTACCGCGCCTTTGCAGGCCATAGTTTGTTGATGCTGCGCTCTTGCTGACTTGGGCATCAAGGATGTTCGGAGAAGTATTACTGCAATAAACATAGAAGGTGGGATCGACCGTGACAGGATATTTGCGTTCGCCGCTGTACAAGTAGTCCTCGGGCACCACGAGGGTGACGATCCATTTGTTTTCGTCTTGGGCGGGGCTGACTTTGATGTCGCCGATGACGGTGTCGTCGTTGGCATCCCAGATGATGCATTGGCCCAGGTGGATGTATTCGGGCTCTTCGCCCTCGACGGGTTTGTGGGTGGGGTCTCTGAAGATCCAGCCTTCCTCGGTCAATTCAGGCTGAAGCATGTGGCTTTCGACGACGAAGCCAAAGGTGTTCTTTTCGGGCGGGCGATCCAGGATGATGTCCTCTTTGATGCCGCTGAAGGTTGGCGTATAGACCAGCGAAGTGCCCTCGCCAAACGCCCCGTCATAACGCACGGTTCGTTTGTCGTCGCTCACACCCTTAACTTCGGGATCATAGCGCAGCGGCGACATGCCAATGCTGCCCACGGGCGAAGTCATCCACACCCCGTCAGCCAGTTTCAAGGGGAAATAAGGCAGGATGTCGCTGGCCGTGATGCCGAATTTTTCACTGTTGGGGTCATACTGGATGGTCAGATCCTTTTCCAGCATGACACCATGCTCGCCGTAGTATTTCGTCTTTTCGGCGACGACATACAGCCCGCTGGTGCCGTCGGCGAACTCGATAACATAGCTGCCAAGGCTTTCCTGATCGTAATGGCGCTTGACGGGTTTGCGCGCCCATATCTCCTCGGCGTCGAGATAGGGCGGCATTTCGAACTCCGGCCGCACGATGGGTTTGTCGCCGGGATCCGGGAGGGGGATTTCCCCGGCACGGACCGCCAGCAGCCCAATGATGGGCACAAAAGCCGCAAAAACGGCGGCAAAACAAAGGGTGAATGACAGCAGGCGGCGGATGGTGGTTTTCATGCGGCGTGTCCTTTCTTGGAAGCGGCGAGGGCTTATGAAGGGTGGTTGTCTATCGATGTTGATAATATATCGGTATTTTGCCCCGTTGTCAACTTGCGCCGCCGGAAGGGGATGTGATATACTGGGGTTTAGTTGTTATTGGCTTTTGTGAGGTTTGCCGTGCAGATCAAACGCAGTCGCTGGGGGCGGTTTTACATTCGGTTGGTGACAAAAAACCGGGTTTTCTTTCCCCTGTTTGTGCTACTTGGACTGGGCGGGATTTTGTTTTTGAGTTTGCACACGCACATCGATGTGATCCAGACGCGAAGCGTTGTTGTGGAACAAACGGCAACCGGATATGCCCTGGTGCCGGACGCGCCGTTGACGGGCGCCCCCGAAGCTTTTGAAAAGATCTTTGTTTATCAGAATAAAAACCAGCAGGTTTTTGTTGTTGAGGATGTCGCCGTCGGCCCGAATGGGGGCTTGATTTTTGCGGCCGATGGCGAGTTGAAGGCCTTCTTGCAAGGGGCTCCCGATGGGTTATCGGCGGACATCCCCGTGGGGCGCATCAGTTTGCTGGCGCGGATTTTTTCGCGGGGGAGGGGCTGATCGGTGGAAAAGCAAGGCAAGTTTTCCATGCTCGACGGCATCCGCTTTTTGTGGCCCTATGCCCGCAAATTCCGCTACAATTTCGCCATGTTTTACTTTGGGTGGTTTGTCCAAAACCTGTTGTCGCTGGCCTTCCCCATCATTTTCGCGGCCATGATCGACGAGATCGTCTACTACAAAAACCTGACGGCCTTCCTGAACATCAGCCTGGTGTTTGTGGCCATGGCGGCGTTTTCGGCGGTGTTGTTTTTCCTGATTTACACCTTTGATCTGGTCATCAAGAGCGTTTTCACCTTTGATCTGCGGTTGGCGATTTTCAAGCGCGTCCAGATCATGACGGCAAAATACATGGCCGACATGAAAACCGGGGACTTGATCCAACTGATCAATGGCGACTCCATGGAGGCCCCGCACTTTGTCATCCGCAACCTCTTCCACTTCACCAACGGCGTCATCGCCTGCCTGTTTTATATCGGCTATTTGTTTTTCATCAGCCCGCTGGCCGGGGGACTGGTGCTGGTTTGCGCGCCAATATCGGCTTGTATCTCGCTAAAATTCGGGCGCAAAATCCGCGGCTATGCCGCCCACCGCCGCGAGGTTTATGGTGGTTATCTGAGCTGGCTGGTCGAGGTGCTGCGCGGCTTGCGCGACATCCGCCTGCTGACCGCCGAGCCCGTCGTGCGGCAAAAGCTGGACACCCAGCACGCCGAGATTTTTGGCGTGTCGGTTAAGTCCTCGGTGTCGTCTATTACTGCCGACCGCTTGATCCAGCTAGTCAACCTGATCATCCAGCTGGCGCTGTTCTGCGTCGCGGGTTATCTGGCGGCACGGGGGGAGTTGACCATCGGCGTATTTACAGTACTGATCACCTTTTTCTTTGATCTGAAAGGCTCAATCATCCACCTGTCGCGCAACAACATGGACGCCCAGAATCGCCTGACCCACCTGCAACGGGTGAGTGATTTTATGGCCCTGCCCATCGAGCGCAAGCGCGATGGAACCCACACGCTGACTGTGGAGCAGGGGCGCATCGAGTTCGACGGCGTGGATTTTGCCTATGACCGCGGGGTGCCGGTGTTCGAGGGCCTGTGCCTGGACATCGCGCCCGGCGAAAAGTTGGCCCTGGTGGGGGCGAGCGGGTGCGGCAAGTCGACCGCCGCCGAGCTGTTAATGGGATTTTTTGCGCCCACACACGGCACCATCCGCATCGACGGACAGGACATATCCGGGTGCAGCCTGCACTCGCTGCGCGCCGCCATCGGCGTGGTACAGCAGGAGGTGCTGATTTTTGACGCCAGCATCCGCGAAAACCTGCTGTTGGCCAACCGCAACGCCGCCGACGACACCCTGTGGGCCGCCTGTGAAAAGGCGGGCATCGCCGAATTCTTCCGCACCTACCCCGAGGGGCTGGACACCGTGATCGGCGCGAGCGGCGTGGGCCTTTCGGGTGGACAACGCCAGCGGCTGGCCATCGCGCGCATTTATGTCAAGAACCCCAAGATCCTGATCTTTGACGAGGCGACGGGGTCACTGGACGACGAAACAGAGCGACAGGTGCACGGGGCCTGGGCGCAGTTGCTGGTGGGGCGCACGGCGATTGTCATCGCCCACCGCCAGAGCTCGGTCATGCTGTGCCGGCGGGCAGCCCTGTTGGCGGGCGGGCAAGTGACCGCTTACGGCGATCCGCGGGAATTATGCGAGAACGATCCGCAATTCCGCGCGCTGTTTGCGCTGGATCAAGGGGAAGGGCAAGCGACATGAAAAAGCTGCGCTACCGACTGCACATGATCCGCCAAATCCTGCCGCTGGCCTTTGGTGTCAAACGATTTTTCTGGTTGCTGGCCGCCGTGGGGCTGGCGGCGACGGGCGTTGGGCTGTTGACGCCACAGTTTTACAAGCTGTTTGTCGAGCGCGTGATTTTGGGGGCACAGCCGGGGGTACTGCCCTGGGTCGTGGGCGGGTATTTGGTGGTGTTTGCCGCTGAGACCGCGCTGGCTTATGCCGCTAACCACGCCACCAACCGCCTGACCAATCACCTGACGCTGGCCGTGCGGCAACGCATCATGGACAATTTTCTGGCCCTGCCCATGACGGCCGCCCAAGACGCTGGCGAGCTGGAAATGCGCATTGATGACGACACCGAAAAGCTCGCCGGGTTCCCCTCCGGGCAGATCATCGACTACTCGGTGTCGGGGTTGATGGTGCTGGTGACGGCGGGCATTTTGTTTGCCATCGACTGGCGGCTGGCGGCCTTTGGCGTGTGCGTCGCACCCGTGACCTTTGTGCTTGATCACCTGCTGAGCAAGCGCGAGCGGCACTTGCACGATTACAAGCGCGGCAACGACCAAAACATGCGCAGTTGGCTGCAAAACTCGCTGACAGGGTGGAAGGAAGTCAAAGCCCTGAACCTGCAAAAAAACCAAATCCGCACCTTTGGCGGGCACCTGCAAAACTTTGCGCGGTTTTACAGCCGCTGGATTTATTACTGGACGGCGCGATCGATGGTCATCCCCGACATCAAGGACTTGTTTTTCCTGAACTTTGCGCTGTATTTTGTCGGCGGCCTGCTCATCCTGCGTGGCCACCTGGGCATTGGCGCGCTGTTGGTGTTTATGTTGTACTACAAAACCCTCAACGATCATGTCAAGAAGGTCTCGGCCGCCGATGCCGAGTTGCAGAGCAACATGCCCTATTATGACCGCGTGCTGGACAGCCTGCGCTCTGCGCCCGTCCGCGAGGGACTGTCCCTGCCCGAGAATCATTCGGGCGATATCGCCTTTGACGATGTGACGTTCCGTTACCCCGGCGGGCAGGCCGACGTGCTGACACACTTTGATCTGCACATTCGCCGGGGCGAGCGGGTGGCTATCGTGGGCCGGAGCGGCGCGGGCAAGACGACAGTATTACGGTTGCTGATGGCCATGTTGGATCCCGACGCCGGGCGCGTGACCTATGGCGGGTACGAGGTGGCGCAGCTGGACACGCGGGCGCTTTATGCCAAGATCGGTTATGTCATGCAGGAGAACCTGCTGTTCAACTTCAGTCTCCGCGAGAATTTGCAGCTGGCCGCGCCGGGAGCAAGCGATGACGAATTGCGCGCTGCTTGCCGCAAAGCGTGTTTGGACGAGTTCCTTGAGGGTCTGCCACAAGGGTTGGGCACCGTCATCGGCGAGCACGGCGTCAAGCTGTCGGGTGGCCAACGCCAGCGATTGGTGCTGGCACGGCTGTTTTTACGCGATGTCGAGGTGCTGGTATTCGACGAGGCGACCAGCGCGCTGGATCAGCAGTCCGAGAGCGTCGTGCACACGGCCATCGACGCGGTGAGCCGGGACAAGACCGTCATTGTCGTCGCGCATCGGCAGAGTTCGATCGCATTGTGTGACCGGGTGATAGAAATTTAGAGGGCTTTAATAAGGGAAAAATGCCCGCAACGATGTTATTGTTTGTGCTATAATGTTTGTACATTCGTCACGAGGTGAAACATCTTGCCAAAGTCGGTGCTGGCGGTGGATTTGGGATCGGGATCGGGCCGCGTCATGCGGGGGGATTTCGATGGGCACAAGTTGACCATTTCGCCCGTGCATCGGTTTGAAAATAGTTCTGTCCGCGCCCGGGGGCGCTTATTTACCGATCTGCTTTATTTACTGCACCAGACCACCCAGGGGATTGCCTGCGCGGTTGCGGCGGGGGCGGTGGATGGGCTTGGCCTCGACGGGTGGGGCACGGATTTTGCCCTGCTGGACGACGATGGGTATCCCGTCGCCAATCCACGCCACTATCGCGATCCCGCCTTTGTCGGGGCCGCCGGACGGTTTTGCGATTTGCCCGCCGATTGGGCCTATCGCAAAACCGGGCAGAGTTCCTACGACACCACCACCCTGTACCAGTGGCGCACACTGTTGGACGAGGACGCGGAGCTTGTGGGCAAGTTTGCCAAGCTTGCCCTGTTGCCCGACGCCTTGGCTCACCTGCTTGGCGGCGAGTTGGTGGCCGAGCGCACCAACGCCACCACCACCCAACTGACCCTGCCGGGCGGCGGCGACTGGGCGGGCAAAGTGTTGGCCGCCGCCGGGTTGCCCTGCGACCGACTGCCGCCCTTGGCCGCCGCCGGTGCGCCGCTGGGCACCCTGCACGAGGGGTTTGGCGCGGGAAAAATCCCTATCACGGCCACCGCCACCCACGACACCGCCGCCGCGCTGGCGTGCCTGCCGCCCGACTGCCTGTTTGTCAGCGCGGGTACCTGGTTTTTGGTGGGGTGTGCCACCCCTGCCCCCTTGGTTGTCGCCGAGAATCGTGGCCTGACCAACGAGGCAGGCGCGTGGGGCGAGAACTACTTGCTGAAGAATTGCGTGGGTTTTTGGCCCCTGCAAGAATGCCTGCGCCAATGGCGGCGGGAGGGGCTCTGTGCCGACATCGCGGCGCTGACCGACCGCGCCGCGGCCTATGCCGACGCGCCCACCCTGGCGCTGGACGATCCCGCCTTGACCCAGCCCGGCGACATGCCCAGCCGGGTGCGCGCCCGGCTGGCTGAGCTGGGCCACACGCTGCCCGAGGATCCCGCCGCGTTGGTGGCTTGTCTGCTGGGTTCGGCGGCAGCGGCCGTGGCGCGGGTTGTGGACGACATCGCCGCCGCGACGGGCAAAATCCCGCCCAAGATCATCGTGCTTGGCGGCGGGGCGCGCAACGCCCTGCTGTGCCGCATGATCGCAAAAGCCACCCATTTGCCCGTGGAATGCGGGCCCGTCGAGGCCTCGGTCGCGGGCAACTGTCTGGTGCAATTGTGCGCACTGGGCGAGTTAGATCGAGGGCAAGTGCCGCCCATTGACGTCATCGATTAACTCTCAGGAGGAAGTGAAATGAAATTTTCCGCCATCACCGGGTCGCTGGGCAATATCGGCGACCGCTACGTGCTCAAGGGCTACAAACCCGAGATGCGCGGCACAACGCTCGAGCAAAAGCTGGATCTGTACGGCCGTTTGCCGGGGGTCAGCGGGCTGGAGATCTCCCAAGCCGACGTCGATGGCATGACCGCCGCTCAGGTGCGCGCGCTGTTTGACAGCCGGGGACTTGGCATCGCCGCGGTGGGGCTGGACGTGACGGGTGACGCCTATTGGAAGTATGGTTCGATCACCTCGCCCGACCCCGACGTGCGCGCCCGCGCCATGGAGGTCATGACCCAGGCCGTCGAGCTGGCCGCCGGGGTGGGCTGCCCGCTGGTCAACGTTTGGCTGGGGCAGGAGGGGTTTGACTACCCCTTCCAAGTCGACTACGCTGCCCAGTTCTCGCGGGCCGTTGAGGCTTTCGCCGAGCTGGCTGACGTCGACCCAGACACCCAAATCGCCCTGGAGCCCAAATGCCGTGAGCCCCGCAACCGTAGCTTTTTGGACACCGCCACCACGGCCATCCTCATCGCCCAGGACACCAACCGCGACAACGTGGGCGTGACGCTGGACGTCGGGCACGTGCTGCAAGAGGGCCGCAACATGGCCCAGGCCGTGGCCTATGCTCACCTGCACGGGCGGCTGTTTCACCTGCACATCAACGACAACTATGGCGCTTGGGACGACGACATGACGGTTGGGGCGGTACACGCCACGGAGTTTGTCGAGCTCTTCCGCCTGCTACAGGACATCGGCTATGACAAGTGGATGAGCGTGGACATCTTCCCCTACCGCGAGCAAGGCGTCGCGGCGCTGGCCGAGTGCCTGGACGCCATGGCGATGTTCCGCCGCCTAGCCGCCTCGCTCGACCCCAGCGTACTGGCCCAGGCCCGCCTGACCGGCGACGTACTGCCCGCCATGCGCCACGTGCGCGAAAGGATTTACAAATGATGGATCAGCAAACCCGTAGCATTCTCGAGGACATCTTGGCCGTCGGCCGCCGCTTGTATGAACGGGGCATGATCAACGCCTATGAGGGCAACGTCTCGGCACGGATCGGCGATGTCGTATACATCACGCCGACCTCGACCTGCAAGGAAAACCTGACGGTTGAAATGTTGGCGGGCCTGCGCCTGAGCGACGGCGTGCAAGTCGTGGGCAAGAAAAAGGCCTCATCCGAAGCAAAACTGCACTTGGCCGCCTATCGCCTGCGGGCCGATGTCATGGGCGTCGTGCACGATCACTCGCCCTATTGCACGGCTTATTCCATCAACGGCATGGCCATCGAGACGCTGGCTTATCCCGAGATGACCATCGCCCACAACAAGATCCCCGTCGTGCCTTACGGCACACCCTCGACCGATGCCATCCACGCCGGGCTGGGCACTTTCACTCCCCACTATGACCTGATGCTGCTTGGCAACCACGGACTGGTCGCCCTTGGCACCGACGTGTGGGACGCCTATTACAAGGCCGAGGCCGCCGAAGCCATCGCCAAAACCCTGCACCTGGCCCGCCAACTCGGCCCCGAAGACGCCTTGCCGCCCGAGGAAATCGCCGTGCTGCGCCAAATGCACATCGCCAAAATGAAATCGGAGGGGAAAAATACCGATGGCTTCTGCAACTGAACTTCGCCTGCCCGACCAAGGCTTTGGGCCCGAAGGATCGGGGCTTGAACTGATCTGCGGCCCTGTGCGCGCCGTCGTCGCGCCCGCGCTTGGCGGGCAATTGGTGCGGCTGCAATACAATGGCGTGGATTATCTGGACAACTCCACGCCTTATTCCGCAAAACCCGGCATCAAGGCAGGGGCGCCGCTGCTCTTCCCCACGCCCAATCGCACGGCCAATGCGCGATATACCTATCGGGGCAAAAAGTATCATCAGGCCGTCGCCGGCCAATCGCGGGTTATCCACGGGCTGGTGCACGATCAAGCTTTTTCTGTGGAAGGATTTGCCGCCAACGACGAGTGGGCCGCCTGCACGCTAGTCTACACCCACGGGGCCGACAAGCCGAGTTTCGGCGGTTATCCTTTCCCCTGTGTGCTGGAGGTGACTTGGCGGGTGACAGCCGAGAGACTGAAGCTGGAATACACCGTGCGCAACACGGGCGAGCAAACCCTGCCCTTTGGTTTTGCCTGGCATCCCTATTTCCCCAAGACTGATGCCTCGCGCATCCGCATTACCGTCGACGCGACAGAGTTTTATCAGGCCGTCGACTGTTTCCCCACGGGCAAGCGCTTGACCGTCGCTGACAACCCCGCCTGGGATCTGCGGGGCGGGCGTTCGCTGGCAGATCTGGACGTCGACGACGTCTACACGCCCATCACCCCCGCCACGACCATCCGCGCCGAATACCTGGATCGCGGGGTGGCGATGAACTTTTTCGGCACCGAAGATTTTTCTCACCTGGTAGTCTTCACGCCCCAGAAAAAACCTTTTTTCTGCATCGAAAACCAAACCTGTTGCACCGACGCCATCAACCTGCACTCGCGGGAGTTGGTCAGCACGGGGCTGATGGAGTTGGGTGCCGGGGAGAGTTGTGGCGGCAACTGCGGGATTGTGTTCTCGCAGATTGATTGACACAACAGTCTTGACACATGGAAAGGTGTATTGCATGAAAACATTTCGTTCCGCCATCGTCGGTTGCGGTGGCATCGCCAAAGTCCACGCCGCTTGCTTGGCACATCTGCCCCAGACCCAGTTGATCGCTTGCGCCGACATCCGCCCCGAACGGGCGCAGGCCATGGCGGATGAGCACGGGGCGACAGCTTATGACCGCTTGGAGTCTATGCTGGCGGGGCAGGCAATTGACGTGCTGCACATCACCACACCCCACGCCCTGCACCTGCCCATGGCGCAGGCTGCCGCCGAGCGCGGCATCGCTGTGTTCACCGAAAAACCACCCGTAACCAACCGCGAGCAATGGGCGCAGATGCACCAAATCGCCGAGAAAGTACCGCTGGGCATTTGCTTCCAAAACCGTTACAACGACACGACCACTTGCCTGCGCGATCAGTTGGCGGCGGGGACATGGGGCAAGGTGCTTGGCGCGCGAGCCGTCGTGACCTGGTGCCGCAGCGCACCTTATTACACCGACAGCGGCTGGCGGGGCACCTGGGCGCTGGAGGGCGGCGGCGCGCTGATTAATCAGTCGATCCACACGCTGGATTTGATGATCTATCTGCTGGGGTCCGTGACCGGGGTGCAGTCGCACATGGCCAACTTCCACCTGCCCGGCGTGATTGAAGTCGAGGACACCGTCACGGCCCGCGTTGCCTTTGCCGGTGGGGCCAACGGCCTGTTTTACGCCACGACGGCTTACGCCACCGACGCGCCTGTCATGCTGGAAATCGCCTGCGAGGGCGGCACCCTGAGGCTGGAGGATAACATCGTCACGCTGACCGGCGGCGGGCGCACCCAGACCATCGCCTTTGACCAAACGCCCGCCATGGGCCAAAGCTATTGGGGCAACAGCCACCTGGCTGCCATTGGGAATTATTATCGTGCATTAGAGGAAAACACCCCTCCGCCGATTGGCGTGGCGCAAGTGGAGGATACGATGGAGATTGTTTTGAGCATGTATGAGCAGAATCGCGATAAGTTATAAAGGGCAGTTCGGCACTCTCTTTCAAAAAATATAACCCAATACAAGTTTTTAAAGAAGGGGGCGCGGTGGAGGAAAAATTTTCCTCCACCGCAAATCCAAAAATAATCCCTTATTCGTCCTCTTCGTTGTCTTCCTGCGGTTCAACGCGGGTAACCAGGCACTCCAGGACGCGGCGTTGGTCGGTTTTGGTGATGGTGACGGCAAGGTCTTTGTAGGTAAAGGCTTCACCCGGCTCGGGGATTTTGCCCAGTTGTTCCATGATCCAGCCGCTGACCGTCGCGGCCTCGCCCTCGGACTCTTCCGCCATCTCAAACAACTCGAACAAGTTGTCGATTTCGGCCCCGCACATGACCTGGTAACCGCCGTCGCCCAGGGCGACGAACTCCTCGGTGATCTCGTCGTGCTCGTCCCAAATTTCGCCGACCAGCTCTTCAAGCACGTCTTCAAGCGTCACGATGCCCAAAGTGCCACCGTACTCGTCGGCGGCGATGGCAAAGTGCGATTTTGTCTTTTGGAACATGGTAAACAGGTCACTGATCTTCATAGAGGGCGTGATGTAGACCACGGGGTTGATGATGGAATCGATCTCCTGCTTGTCCTGCAACAGGTGGTTAAAAAAGTCCTTCATGTGCAACACGCCAACGATATTATCCAGCGAACCCTCGAAAACGGGCACGCGGGAATAGCCCGACTCGGCAAAGGTTTTGGAAATATCCTGCATGGTATCCTCGACTGAAATGCCCACGACGTTGACCCGGGGGGTCAGGATCTCGCCCGCCAAGCGGTCGTTAAAGTCGATAACGCTGTGAATCAGCTCGGAATCCGCCTCATTAATGGCCCCCTCGAGTTGGGCCTCGTCGACGAGGGTCAACAACTCCTCCTCCGTGATGGAGGGTTCGTCAGTGCCTCGGAAGATTTTGGAAATCAGCTTTTGCCAAAGATAAAACAAGAAGTTGATGGGCGCGAGCAGCACAACGACGCCCTTGACCAGTGGCGCGGCGAACAGAGCAAACCGCTCGGGCGATTTCTTTGCCAAGCTCTTGGGTGTGAACTCGCCAAACAACAGCACCACGACGGTCACGACCAAGGTCGAGAAGGTAGCACTGTTGCCATTGTCGCCAAACCACTTGATGAACAACACCGTGGTGATGGACGCCATGGCGATATTGACGACGTTATTGGCGACCAGTAGAGTGCTCAGCAGCTTGTCATAATCGCGCAACAAACGAAACGCCAGCTCGGCGTTCTTGTTTCCATTATCAGCCAAGTGCTTGAGGCGGACACGGTTAAGCGAGGTAAAGGCCATTTCCGTCGCCGCAAAAAAAGACGAAACCAGGAGCAAAAAGCCCAGAAAAATTAGAACGCGTATACTGTCGCTATCCATAGTGGATAAAAATGCCCTCCAAATAAAGTATGTCGCATTATAGCACAGTTTTGCTCGCCGTGATTCCTTTTGCGCACAAAAATCGCAAAAACGCGGTGGTTTTCATATGATTTTCACCTGCACAGCGAGTTTAGGCGCTCTGGGCCGGTTGCTTTTTCTTGGCCTTGCGCACGATGACGGCCGCCCCGCCTGCGCCGATCAGCATCAACACCACTCCACCGCCAATCCATGGCCAGGGAGGCTTCCTTCCGCTAGGGGACGGGATTGGCATCCGGGTTGGCAGAGCAGTGGGGGGCGCGGTTGGGGTGGGCAGCGGCGCGGCCTCCGGCGTTGGCGTCACGGGCTCGGGCGTAGGGCGCGGGGTTGGCGTTGGGGTGGGCTCAGGTGTGGGTGTGGGGGGCATCGTCGGCGAGGCTGTCGGAGGTGGCGGGGTGACGGGTGAGGGCAACAAGTTATCGAAGAAATCGGCGACGGTGTCCTCACCCACCCGACTAAACGCCAGGCCAAAGTTGCCGTTATAAGCATTGGGGCCGTCGGTGACAACAAAGGCCCATCTGTGTTGAGAGACGTGGCAGGCATAGCCCTTGATGGCGACATCCAGTGCCGTCTGCCCGCCAAAGGCCGCCAGCGGTCGGCGCCAGTCCATGCGCACCTTTTGCGATCCATAGAGGTGCAGATAGACCTTTTGCACCTCATGGGGATCGCCCGTGCCGGGGAACACCTCGGGGTCGCCGGCGATCTTGGCCGCCTCAAGCGCCAGGGCCGCAGTGACCATGTGCGCGCCGTGGCCGTACTCGCCGCCAAGGTCGTGGGTAACGATCACTTTGGGGCGTTGTTGGCGGATCAGGCGCACCAAGCGCTCGAGCACGGCTTCTTTGCCGCCCCAGGCCGCCGCGCCATCGTCGATATTATCGGTTTTTTGGTCGGGATAGCCGATGAAGATGGGATAATTTGGCACGCCGCCGACGGCCAACCCCGCCAGCGCCTCGCTCTGGCGCATGCGGCTTTGGTGGGTCATGTAGACCATCGTGGTGGAGATTCCGCGATCGGCGGCGTAGGTGGGCAGGGTGCCACCGAAATAAATCCACTCATCGTCGGGGTGGGCAGAAATAACCAGTAAATCGGCCTGAGATAAGGTGGGGGCGAAGTTTGGCAAACGCCCCGGCCCCACCGACGCCCCATAGGCCCGCAAATAGGACAACCGCCCACCGCCCCGAATGATGACCATGGCCGAGGTAACACCGGGCAAAAACACCGTCTCGTCCAACATATCTCCCGGCCGTTCGATGAGGGCATCACCGATTTGGACACTGTAGGGCCCGGGCAACGAAGCAAAATAAAAGGTCATGGCGTGGGCCGGGGCTTCAAACGCCAGCTCCAGCGGCGCGACCAGCGCAACCGAGGCATTAAAATCCTCGCTCTGCAAAGTCGTTTGCTCTGCGCCCCCCATCGTCGCCGTAAAGCCCACGCGCGCGGGTGCGGCCTGCACCCCCGGTCCCGGCAAAACCAGCAGGCCCGCCAGCAAAAATCCCACAAGCACGAAGGAAGCACACCGTCGCAACATCATCACTCGCCTCCCTGATTGCCCTGCATCGGGCGGAAGACAAAGCGGTTCTGCGCAAAAAAGTTGACGGCCATCAGGAATAAGTCCATGGCGATCTTGGCAGGCCAAAAAGGCAGGCCCAGCACCGTCAATGCCCAAATGCCCGCCAGGCTCAGGCCCAATACCGCCGCCTGCACGGCAAAAAATGCCAGCATCTGGCGCATGAGGCTTCCGTTTTTCTTGCCAAAGACCAGTTTGCGGTTAATCAAAAAGTTAACGCCGGCACTCGCCAGCCGCGCAACGGTGACGGGCACCCACAGGGACAGCCCCTGCTCGTGCAGAACCCAAACCACGCCGTAGTCAACGACGGTTGCCGCCAATGACGAAGCCCAGAACAACAGCACCGTGCGCAGCACGCGCAGGCTGTCGCGCAGGGGATTAAAATGCGAGCGGACATTGCCCTCTAGATAAATCAGCGATATGGGCAAGCTGGCCAGGCTATACCCCCTGCGGCGGGCACCGAGCAGCTGTTCCATCTCATACTCATAACGATCACCCGGCAATTCGCACAGCGCGGCCAGGATGTCGGGCGTCGCGGCGCGCAATCCCGTTTGGGTATCAGGCAGCCAACGGCCCGTAGACAAAAAAAACAGTGCCTTCATGGTTCGGTTGCCGATGCTCGAACGCAGGGGCATGGGGCCCCGACGGCGTACGCCAAGCAGCAATGTCGCCCTTTTGTCGGCAATGGCCAGGGCCAGGGTGCTAATGTCAGCAGGCGTGTGTTGGCCGTCGGCATCGGCACAGACCACAGCCTCGGGGCCGTGCTCCAGCACCCAGGCAAAGGCGGTTTTAAGCGCCGCGCCCTTGCCGCGATTGACGGGATGGCGCAGGATGGTCGCGCCCAGGGCGGCGCAAGCTTCGAAATGGGGGACGCATCGCGCGTCCGATCCGTCGTCGACGACGACAATCCGGTACTCGCCGCATTGACCCACCAGCTCGGGCAACAGCGCATCAGGCTGGTAGGCGGGGATGATCAGCGTCATGGAGACCTCGTTATATAGAATCAGGGAGCGACGACAAAGCCGTTGGGCACTCGGCGGCCCGAGTCTGACAAGTTGGAGGGCTTATTGAGCACCTCACCGAAGAAATAGAGCACGGAAGATGATCCGCCATCGAGGTTGGCGGCGTTAACGGCACCAAAATCGTTCATGATATACATCAACTCGAGGCAGGAACAGCCCAGCGAGTGGCCGGGTTGGCGTCCATCGATGATGAGCATGAGGATGGCCCCGTCGGAACGCTGACCAATGGCCGAGCGGGGGTGCTGGCCGCCCCCGATGCCTGCGGCGGTGCCCAGCGTGCCGTTGACAATCAGGTAGGGGCCAAAGGTCACGGCGTCGACGATGCTGTCGCGCTGCATTTCCTCCCAGCTATAATTGCCCAGCACCAAGATGTGATCGCTGTTCATTCCGATGATGTTCCACCGCCCCTCGGGCCCCAGGTGGATGGGCTCGCCGCCCGCGACCAGGCAACCCTTGGGTTGGCCGCCATTGCCCCGGCCCTCGGGATCCTCGAACTCGCCGCCGTTGATGGCGACAATCGCCCCTGAGCGGCGACCGATCTCGGGCACCGTCGATCCCACGGAACCCAAATAGGGGGCTAACGCCAGCGACACCCGGCTGGGATCGTCGATGACGACCATGTGCCCGACGTAGCCGTCGCCCGCGACGCGGTAAAGCGAAACGCCTTCCACGCCATCACTGCGCACGTCGCGATCATAGACGCGATTGCCGGAGGCGGCGGGCGCGGCTGGGG
>JGI994J12354_10003267_pt1 | contig 15228 bp, 10 predicted proteins | sample IntmicLarv3ML3BL_FD_12354 | JGI IMG/M metagenome (IMG submission 12354)
CGCCGCCGCAAGCAGGAAAAAGAGCAGGAAGCGGCAAAAGAGCCGATTGCGGCGGGCCCTGTGTTTGCGACCGAAGGGCTTTCGCCCGAGGCGTTCTCGCTGGATGTGGATTTTGAGGGCGACGAGGAACTGCTCCCGTTGCCGGAGCCAACGCCTGCGCCATTGATGGCTGCGCCGCCGGCAGAGGAAGAAGAGGAATATGACGATTCCCTGCCGACGCCGGAAGAACTGGCGGGCATGGAGGAATATTCGGCGGAGTTTTCTCCGGAGGAGCTGGACGAGATTCTGAAGGAGATCACACCCATTGAGGAGACTGCGCCCCCCCCGGAGGGGGTGATGCCGGCAGAGGAAGCGCCCAGCGCGAGCGCGATGCTGCTGGAAATGCAGGTGAAGGCGGAAGAGCTGCGCCGCAAGATGCACGCGGAGCCAACAACTTCAGTTGCAGATGAGGTTGCCGGTGATGCGGCTGCTGACGCAACAGCTGCGGCGGAACCTGTGATTGCGGAAGAAGAACCCGCCGCCGGGGTTGCGGCGAATCTTACGACATATCCTACCGCGGAGGAGTTTCTCGCGGAGCCCGCTGCAGACGAAACCGCACCTGCGGAAGAAACAGCGGAGCCGAAAACGGATGATAAAGAGGACGGGCCGAAGTTCCGGCTGATTTAGCAGCTTAGACATCATATTTAACAGGAGTCAGGTTGAACTGACTCCTGTTTGTTATACGCAAACCGCCAAATAAATTACCATCACCGCAAGCGGCACCGTGCGCGGCAGATTGAACTCCGTACGCAGACATACCAGCACCGCCAAAAACGCCGCGAGGAATAAACATACCAGCGAAGTGATTTGGATGATTTTGCACGCGACGGGCTCCTGCATGCGGCGGCTGAGGGCATAGAACAGCACGCGGCCACCGTCCAGCTCCCGCACGGGCAGCAAATTGAACAGCCCGAAGCCGAGGTTCATCAAAGCGGGGGCGGCTGACACCCGCGCGGGGAACGCCAAGTGCAAAAGCGTGCACAAACCCGCGAGAACGAGGCTGACCGCCGGCCCCGCAAACGCGATGAGAATCTCCTGCCGGAAGCCCAGTGCAAGCCCCGGCGGGCGCTCGATGCGCATGCCCGCTGCCGTCAGGCAAACACGGCTCGGGCGGCCGCCGCACAGGGCAAGCGCCGCCAGATGCCCCAGCTCGTGCAGCAGGGCGAACCCCAGTCCCATCAAGAGAAGCCGCGCCGTGCCCGCCGCAAAAAACAGCGCCGCCATCGCCGCGAAATACACATGAATGGTGACAGGGATTTTTGTTTTGATGGTGATAACAGCGCCCTCCGTGAACTTAATTCCTACATCCCCAGCACGTCACCGGGGTCGCAGCGGACGCCGTTCAGGCGCATTTCTATGTGCACATGCGGCCCGGTGGAAGCCCCGGTGGAACCCACAAGCGCAATGACATCGCCCGCGCGCATCACCATGCCTTCCTCCGCGAGCACCTCGGCGCAATGGGCATAGAGCGTGCGCAGCCCGCCCGCGTGTTCCATGATGATATAATTGCCGTAATCCTTGCCCTTGCCGGTTTCCGCCACTGTGCCAAAAAACGCGGCGTGGATCGGTGTGCCCTCATCCGCCGCGATATCGAGACCGGTGTGGATGTTTTCTTCGCCGGAAATGGGGTGCATACGATAGCCGAACCCCGAAGTCACGCGGCCGGTTTCAACGGGCGGATAGGGGCGCACGGTGGTGCGCATGGGCGCCCAGGAGCAATTACGCTCCGCGTAGGCCGCGCTGACATCCATGCCGCCGACGGCGCCGGTGCTTGTATCAATTGCTGTGGGAGCGGTCGCGGGAAACTCCGGTGCGGGGGGGGCTGAAGCCGCTTCGTCTTTTGCCTCACGCTGCGCCGCGTCCGCAGGCTCCTCCCCCGCAACCTCGCCCACCACAGCTTCGCCCACGTACGGCGCAACGACATACACCTCGTCCCGCATATGACGGAACACCTGCACCGCAGCCGCCCAAACCTCCCGCGCGCTCATATCGGTGCGCATGGTTTGGGTATAGGCGGTTTTCAGCTGCCGGTAGATATTCGGCATCGCTTTTTGGCTGAGGAACAGCCCGCCGAGCAGCACCGCGCAAACAACCGCCTGCGCGGCGACCACCCGCACAAGTGAGCCCTTCGGCGGTTCCTCCCGCTCCAAATCGTCCTCAAAATAGTTTTCGTACGGCGGGATGCCGGCGTAGGGGTCCTCTGCTTCGCGGCCCCCAAAAAAAGAACCGCGCGGCGCGGCATGCGGATTATTTGCACGTGAATTATTTTGGTGCGAAGGGTTCGCGTGCGCCCGCTGCCGTTTTACATCGCCCTCCCGCTCCTGCCGGCGCTGCTCCCGCAGGGCGTGCACCTGCGCAAACCGGGAATCCGAGACCTCAAACCCCGGCGCACTGCCATAATCGTCCATCACATAACCCGTCCTTCCTTTGCACACGCATTGCAGAATTGCTTTGTTTTCATGCTTATGCAGGCAGGCAGGAACCTATGCGCGGCCGAAGTGTTTGCCAAAAAATTGCAAAAATATGAATTTAGGGCTTGACAAGCGCGTATGCGTGTGGTATACTAGTTTGCAATTAAAAATCGCGGGGTAGAGCAGTTGGTAGCTCGTCGGGCTCATAACCCGGAGGTCGTTGGTTCAAGTCCATCCCCCGCAACCACATCGGTTAACCATAAAGGCTTTTTGCTTTTATGGTTAATTTTTTGTTTCCATCAAGCCGCAACCGCAACCACATCACGGATTCGTCCAAAACTGGCTTGAAGCCGCTCTGCTTGTTTTTTGTCCAATATAGGCAAAGTCACATGTCCAATCATCTTGTAATATATTTCCACACGCTGGGTCATCACACCATGCTCCTTTTCCCGGTGGTGAACGACAATTTTGTCGATGAACTCTTTTACCATCTCCGGGGTAAGTTCGGTGAAATCAGCAGTGTACTGTCGAACCAGAGCCAAAAAGTTGTCCAAGTTCATTTCGTGCGCTTTTTCTTCCTGTACGATCTTTTTCAAACACCGTATCCGCTGGCGCAACGCGGATTGTTCTTCATCGTATTTGCCTGCAAGCAGCAGAAACCGCGCTTCTGGCAAACGTCCCAATGCTTGATCCTCATAGATTTTTTCATACAATCGGTCGATTTCCTTGTCGCGGGCACGAGCCTCGGCGAGGTCTTTTTGGTTTTTGTGTTGCGATGCACAGACTTGCCGATAGTGTTCATCTACGATGATTTTCACGAACTCATCCTCGAACGCAGTTGCAAAATGCAAAATGTTCCGCAGATGGTGTGTGACAAGATCGGTGAGTTTATCCACGCGGATGTGATGCGTTGCAGAACACAGGCCATTGCGCTGTCGGTTGTTTTTGCAGGAAAAGTAATGGTTTTCTGGGTTATCATGGGTGTACTTGTAGTTTAGGTGCGCCCCGCAGTCGCTGCAAATCAGCAGGCCGCTGAACATATTCCGCTCCACACGTTTGGGCTTGCGGACTTTCGTATCGCCGAAGGTGCGCTGTACAGCCTCCCAACTGTTACGGTCAATGACAGGGTCATGTACTCCCTCGTGTACATCCCAATTGTCCTCCGGGTTGTCAAGGCGCTGTTTGAGCTTGTAGGAGCGGGTATAGGTGCGAAAATTTACTACATCACCAAGATAGACACGGTTACTGAGAATTGTACGCACAATCGGATGCGCCCAAAATATTCGCCATGGACGCTGCATTGCCGTTTGGTGAACCCTTTGCGGGCGGTATATGCCGAAGGGGTCAGCACACGGCGATGCCTGAGGAGTCTTGCAATTTCGTTCATTATCAAGAGCGGCGGAGTAGATTTCGCCGCGCAAGACAGTTTTCATATAATTCACGTCCTTTGAGATTGGATGTAGTTGGCTGGACGCAGCGCTTTCAAGATTGGCGAATTCATACAAGATATCGTCATAAAATCTGCGCTGCGCCCAGCCTGTATATGAAGAAGAATCACCCAACGGTCAACAGCTTATTGACTCCACGAAGTCCGCTGCTCCCATTCTGGCAAGCGGCAGGCTTCCTCCCAATCCACGCGAGGCATCCCCATCGGCTGCGACGGCTCACGGTGTTTCCTGCACCGTTTCAACGCTCGGCCTGTGGCTGGATGCGAGTATCATTATTATTTCTGCCTGTTATCGCCCTGCGGAGAGCTACTCCGCTGTCAAAGCTATAAGTGTAACCGCTCAGGCTTATAACGATTAAAAATCGCATTCGCCATCATCGCGCACCCGCTTTTGTGGCTCGCCGAGTTTCCGATACTGCGAAGCAGCATGTTGTGTCCCGGTAGCAGAAAAAACGTATTGTTGATTCCGATATGAAATTGTCAAGGTTCCGCGAAGCGGACAGTGAACAGGTCGCGAACGACAGCTCATGGGGCGCTCGCTTCTGAGCGGGTTGGAAATTTACCCCCTCACTTTATTCCCCACTGGAGGTCCCTTTCGTCAACCCCCTTCGGTAAAAAAATTTTTGATTGTCGCTTCGGCTTTGCCAACCGATTGCGCAATTGCTTGTTTGCTACAGTTTTCGAGGATTCCGATTTTTGCGAAGCTCAGGTCTTCTCTGTGGTGGAGAAGGTAGCGTCTCCGCTGGCCTTCAGGCAACTCCGCAAGAGCCGACTGCGTTGCCACAGCCAGCGTAACAATCTCATCCACGAGAACAGGCAGATCGGCCACACGCGCCGCCAATTGTTCCTCGGATAAATCCAGGTGTTCAATATAGCGGTCGAAGAACTTCTGCTGGTGCTTTTCTTTGCGGCGACAATCTTCCAGCGCGAGATAGATTTCGCGGTTGATTTCTACCTCCTGCCGGATTCCGTCGCCGTCTATAAAGGTAGTGAAATAGTTGACCGTTTCGTCCGTTTCTGCAACACGGACAGAATAAGTAGGCTTGTGGTCTGTCATTATCTTTCCTCCAATCGAAATTTGGGTAGGCGAATTTCGATTTGAGGTGGACCGCGAATAGGAGGACGAAGGAGTTCCAGGCAAAAAGCAAAGAGCTCGCGCCTATTTGTGAGATGGGCGTAAGCTCTTTGTTTTTGACCTGAATATTTGGGTTCCACCGTTCTTTACATCCTTCGATTTTGTGAATTGTCGCAATGAAGTTCTTGGGGCATAAAAAAATGCCAAAGTGGTTTAAAATCCCACTTTGGCGTGTGTGCCCACATTATTCAGTTCATCAGAGGGTTTAGTCTACGTCAAACAAGATGCTGTCCCGTCGCTTCCATAGGTACAGTAAGCTCGGCGCGGCGGCTAATGTTGCAATGGCAACAACGCCAGCGAAGATATATGCAAACCATACGGGCGGGAAGAAATAAAAGATATTTCGCAATATATCCGTCGGACTTTTCAGCCCGAACCACTGCATGAGCGCCAGCGAAACAGGTATAGCTGGTAAGCAACCCATGAATACGACAACGCCTAACTGCGATAGCCACATGCGACGCAATCTCTTGAACGGCAAGCCGTTGATGCGCAAGAGAGCATAGTTTTTCATACTCATCTGCGTCTTTGCAAGCAGTTGGCTGGTAAGGATCACGAGAGTGGTTAGTTCAAGTGCAAGAGGGGAATTTGCGCAACATATCGTAATGGAGAATTCAAGCTGGAAAAGAAAATTAAATCAATTGATGAAATATCACTTGACTTTCTGCATATAATGATGTATGATTATGTTGGGGGTGGTAATGCATTGGGCCAACACTATAATCAAAACTACTCTAGAGAGCAAGTAAAGAACATTGTCGCAAAATTTCAAAAATGCTTGATGGGCAATGATTTTATAGTTTCTCTAAATGAAAATAGGTCAGAAAATTTAGCGCTTGTTCGCGAATATGCTCTTAACTCTGAGAAAATCAAAATGCTTTTGTTGGGCGTTGGCGTAGATGATTTTTGTCACTCACTTAACAATACCAAAAAGGGATATGAGCATGAAGTACTTTATGTGTTTTCTCCTCAATGGAGGCTGACCAATGTTTTTGGTGAAGCAAAACGGTTAAGCATATATGTGAAGATAAACTTCATACGAAAACAAGCCAATGATTTTTGCATTGTAATTTCGTTCCACAAACGAAACAAAAAAATTGCCTATTTGTTTCGTTAACTCAAACAATGAAGAAAGGAGCCTAACATGTTTACCGAAACATTGTTTTGCCCGGAATGCAGAACTGAAACCGAATACACCATAGTTAACCGCAATGCAATCGGAACGCTAAAAGGGGAAGAAGTCTCCTTTGTTGAACAGGTTCCAATTTGCAGTAGCTGCAAAAGCGAGTTGTTTGTATCTGAAATAGAAGAATTAAACAGAGAGTCTCTTTGCGCTGCATATCGCGAAAAAAACGAAATTATTAGTATGGAAGAAATTTTATCTATTGTTGAAAAATATAACATTGGGAAGCAACCCTTATCAGAGTTGCTTGGATGGGGTGCGCAAACTTTTAGTCGCTACTGTGATGGAATGATCCCAACAAAGCAATATTCAGATGTATTGAAACGAATGCTAATACCAAAAGAATTTCTCTCTGTGCTTGAGGAAAAACAATCCTGCATTACGCTCGCGGCTTATAAAAAGGCGAAAACCGCAGCTAAAAAATTGATTGCTGATTCCGCAGTTCCAAACAGCAAACTAGAAAAAGTGGTTTGCTATTTGCTAACGTACTGCGATAACACGCAACTGACAGTGCAAAAGGCTCTATATTACGCGCAAGGTTTTTACAAAGCTTTTTTTGGTCAATTTTTGTTTGAAGAGCAACCACAAGCTTGGGTGTATGGTCCAGTGTATCCTTCTGTATATGCCAATCGCGAAAAATATCATGCGGACTTTCCCTTTGTTGAGATTGAGGACGAATGGCTAACAGAATCGGAAAAAGAAATGTTGGATGCAATTTCAAAACATGTGTGTTGCTACAGCGGTGTTGCGTTGATGCAATTTACGCACAAAGAAATGCCTTGGCTGACAACGCGGGGGGGACTTTCGGATAATGAACGTTCAAACGCGGTAATATCTAAAGATTTAATCGGAGATTATTTTTCCAGCATAAAAGAAAAGCACAATATGCTAGCCCCAACTGACATTTCGGATTATATGCGCCGTATGTTTGATTCTCTGTAATTCACTAAAGCAAGCAGAAAAATCTTTCTGCTTGCTTTTTTCTTTAGAATGATATGATATTATGACTATCCCTTTAATTCAGCAAGCGTAAGAGGCGCAGCAAGTGTCGTAGCAGAAAGCAGATGATCAAAGATATCGCGTTCCATATGACGGCGGTTGAAACGATAGGAGATTTCATCAAAGTAGCGCTGCAAATACTTTCCGTCGAGACCGTGATAGGTGCCCTGCAAGGCCGCCTTGACGTTTGAGATCACAGTGTGCAACCAATTAAGCATCTCCGCGTTTGCATCGAACACTTGCCATTCATGTAGAAATTTTTCCTCCAAAGCCTTGCGGTAACTGCGGCATGCATCGGTTTCCACCTGCGCGCCTTCAACGAAATTCTTTTCCGCAAACTTCTTGATTGTTTTGCCCTTGAGATTCGGAACCACCAGCAGCTTCAGGAACTTCGGCTTGCCCGCTTCATCCTTTGAAACCGCCACCAACCCCTTTGTTTTAGCGGTTCCTCGCCCTCTTTTTCCGCCGGATTTCGGGCATCCGAAGTAGGCGCCGTCGAACTCAATGATGCCGCACAGGGTGTACCTTTCCTCCCGCCGGCTCATCGCTTCTCGGATGCGCTGGAGTAAATACCACGCTGTTTTATAGCCGACATGAAGCTGTTTCATCAGTCCTGTGGCCGAATATCCACGCTTGTCGGTCGCGGCCAGATAGATCGCCCAGAACCACTTTTGCAGTTTCAGATGCGTACCTTCCATCACGGTTCCCACCGTCAGCGACATTTGATAACGGCATTTTTTGCACTGGAATGTGCCACGCGTTTTTAGGTGGTAAAACGCTTCTCCGCCGCAATGCGGGCACTTCATTCCGTTTGCCTGGCGCACCTCAAACAGCTTTTCGCGGCATGCTTCCTCCGTGGAGTACTTCTGCGCGAATTCTACAAATCCCATCGGCGGCTCTGCCTTTTTTCTCTGCTCATCCATGACCTTTTTTCCTTTCACCTCTTGTTCTGTGCTTCAATTATACCACGATTCTTATTGATACGCAAGGGTTTTGATAGGCTGATAAAAAGGGATAGTCATATAATTTATTGCAGTGAACCGCTCTTGTGAATGAGACACCTCTGCGAAGCGGCGGTTGCCATGGAGCTGACAGAGATGTGGCGGGGNACTGATGGGCTTAGCAAAAGAACTTCAGATGAAGATTGAAGAGCGGGGCTTATGGTGAAGATGATTCGCCCGTATGCAGCTATTGCATTGGCAGCGAAGAGATGAAGGCCCTCATTATGAAGGAGGGTTCTCAGCGAAAGCGCGCATTCTGCGGTAAAGTTGTAAAATGCATTACTGTTGAGATGCTATCCGGAGGAATCAGAGAAGCGATTGGCATTGAATACGAAAGGCTGGGCTGGAGCGATATGCAAGGTTTTGCGCAGGCCCCTTATAGATGCTCGCAACCAAACATGTTTACGCCACCGGTGATGATAATCTCGTCACTATGGGCGTAAATTTTTGTTACACAGGCTTTGATCAGGCGTTCAATGTCTCCGTCCTGGAGGCTTTTGGGCGTCTGCTTTTAGTTTCGCGGCTATTATATCGCGAGTTAAGATGAGATTTGGGGACATGGCAAGATTTTTTTCATTGAAAGCGCTGCCCGGCATCTGTACCGCACCGCATTTAAGCGAGCAGCTGCTGAATGCGCTCTGCCGCGTTCAGCGCACCTCTGGAACTAAGGCTTCCGTCCGGACCGGGCAGCAGCGTACTGATCAGTTCATCGGCCTCGGAGGTTTGATCAAGCAGATCGGGATAAAAGCATTCCCTCGCAAAAAAATGCCCGGTCTTTAATGTATAATAGACGCCGCAGCAAAGGCGCAGCCAGTTCGCCACGGGTGATTCGCTTTTTGCGATGTAGGAGTCACAAACATCAACAGCGGCTTCCCAATCTTCTTCCCATCGGACATGTTTCAGGCTGAACTTTCCCCAGCAGATATGATCGACAGAGAGAACTGGATACCCCTTTTGAGGAACTTTTCCGGCCAGCAAAAACTTTATTCCGGCAATCAGAAAATTATCCGCATGTTGTTTTGGATTATCGCGGCCAGACGCGCCATAAGCAAATGCGGCGGCAAAGGCCGCATCGATTTTATGCAGCTGTATCCATAGCTTTTCATGCAAGCGCCAGTAAGAAGTGAAAGATAAGTGGATATTTTGATCAGCTGTCCGAAGTTCTTCGTTGGCAATGGAAAGGCATCGCTTTTGCGTTGAGTTTGGATTTTTTGTGCCAAGCAGCTTTCGATTGCAGTAATTTAATACAGCGTTTCGCTCCTCTGCCGAAAAATGCAGACGGACAAAGATACTGTAGTATTCCACAAGGGTGGCCGGTTTATCCCAGTTGCAAATTTCACTGATCAACGAAGACCATTGCTCCCCATGGCAAATTTTCAACAATTCGCTTCGGCTCGAAGCGTTCATTCTCTGCTGTGCGTTTTGCAGTGCTTTTCTGAATCTGCGTATGCGATAGCCCTCGGAAACTTGGAATATTTCAAGCTTTTTGTCAAAATCCTCAGGGCTTTCCGCTTTTTCTAAAGCGACAACAAGTTCTTGGGTTGGCGTACTCAACGTACTCGGTTCTCTGGGCGCGTAGGAGCGAATACGGGCAAGGCGGCGCTCATATTCTCCGGGGTGATATTCCCGGTTGACAGAGGTGGCAAAAAGATCAGTCAGGTTATTGTAAAATCCTTTTGCGTATCCAATGAGCAGCGCCTGCTCCAATTCTTTGGGATACAGGTGTTCAAATCCAAAGGTTTCCAAGATGCCGCAGAGCTCAGCGTAGCTTTTACCTGCTTCGCGGCACAGGCAAATCAGCGGCAATGGTGTCTTGAAGGGCCGCTCGTCCGGGACGCGGAAATTCTCGCCCAAAGTGCGTGCCGAAACCTGCTGCAGCACAGGGAGTTTCACGGTGTTTCCATCCGCGTCCTGCTGTTCGTCGTTCAAAAAATGATAAAGATCGGGATATTTCTGCAAAATCACAGCGACATCGAAGGAGGCCTTTTCAAAAACAAAAACATAGTTTTCGCTCAACGCGGCCATCAATTGTCCGTGGGTCATGTTGGTGCCAACGCGTTCGCAGTAACGCTTCTTAATTTCCAGGAGCAGTCCCCGCAGGATTTCTTTTTTTGATTCCATTGTATGGTCTCCTTGTGAGATGAGAGTGGGGTTAAGGCTCTATTAAGGTCCATTCCGCACTATTTTGATCATATTTAAACAGATGGAGATGAGCATTGCCCTGCTTAAGGCTAAAGCAACGCCCTAAACTGGTTTGCATCTCCTCCATGATTGGTGGGTGTGGGGGTGACCCATGGTAACGCTTGGTTTTGCTTTTATTGCAACGCACCCATTGGTTCTTTTTTTTATCCCAACGAAGGAGAAGGAAAACATTAGGGTTATAATAGCACCAATAATAGAAAGGATTCTCTGGAACTTGTACTAGTTTAGGCCAAAACTGAGAATCCAGTGCGTTGTCTCGCCTGTGTTCTGAAGAAGGATGATTTGCCTTCGGGGTTATTTCACAAGCCTCCACAACGTTTTCAGCACCACCAGTGGGTGCGTTGGCAGGGCTAATTACAGGTGGAGAGGTTTCTGCAAGAGACTTTTGGCATGGAGCTTTTGACGTTTCCTTTTTAGAGTGGGCAGGATCAGGAGGCGCAGCAACACGCTGGGGGGCGGAACAGTTGTTCAAAGGAGGAGTGGTTGCCTGGAAACGTGCCGTTGGGTCGCTCAGCGTCTTCTCATGGGGATCTTTGTAATATTCGGATAGGATATCTTTGATACGCTCAGCCAGTTCATTATTAGTGCTCCCATGGCTTTTTTCGGAAATTAATTCCAAAAGATAAACCCGAATCGATAGCTCTGTTTCGGTTGCTTGGATTTTATTGAGCCGCCTTGCGATTTCTTTGGATTTTTCAGGTGTCCGTTGTTCATTGCATGCATGGCACAACGTCCATAATGCTGCATATGCCCCCGAAACTGGAATGCTCTCGTCCGAAGGCAGCTCAACAGATGAGCATAGTTTTGCCTCTTGCAAAAACTGGAATACTGCATAAAGCTGGTCCTCCAAGAGTTCAGCATTAGCGTTGGGCGCCTTACATTCTCCTTTGGTTTCATCCGCATCACCTTCGCCTGCCCCATCATTTTCCCCGCTTTCGACCGGCTTCTCACCGTGGGGCGGCTCCTGAAGAAATCCCTCTGCCCATACCGCAGCGTCCGGCCACAACAAGAGAATCTGAAGCAAAGAATCGATGCCGAAGGGTTTAATCTCCTGTGCGTTTTCCAGTGCCTCGGCGATCTGTTCCCGGATACGGATATCGCTTTTGCGCCATTGGTCCATATGGCCCCAACGCGCAGCGTTTTCGAGGGTCGTCTCGCGAACCACATAACCAACGAACGCGGTTGTACACGCCTCCCGGTTTTCTTCGGATAAGTAACCCGAAAGCCAATCATACAACTCAATGAACGTCATTGCCGGGTGGACATTCTCAAACCATCCAGCGCCCTCGTTCTTCAAATCGGGAAGAAGCATACGGATTGCGTCTGGTATTCCGCTGGAGATCTTGCTTTGCTTGTCCGGGTATTTGTTTTCAAGAGCCTTGATCCATTCAGTTGTCGGAAATTCGAGCGTTGCGTCGTTCGCGATATCTTCGTATTTTTCTTTGCATTCCACGAGCGCTTGATCATCCAAAGCAGCCGCTAATGCTTTCTCAAAGTTCTCCCTGTATAATAGCTGAAGCTTGTCCTCGAATTGCAGAATTTTGGCCAGTTTTGACAGCGGCTTGTACTCTATTTCTTCGCACACCTGCAGCGCTTTGGCCCATATCGCGTCTTTGTGTGTTTCAACGATACCACTGCATAAACGCAGCTGGTCAAATTCCGCCATAAACTGCGGCATATCACGAAAGGAGCGGCCCTCAAAGGTTTTCCAGACAAAAGAGCAAAACTCGGATTTTTTCTTTAACTTAACTGCAAAATCATATGCTGGTTTCATCTCTTTTGGATCAGATTCCGCATACAGTTCACGAAGCCGAGAAAAATATGCGTCAACATCATCGAGGTACTCCTTGCTTTCATACATCGCAAACAATTCGCTTATGGTGCGTGCCGTGTCAACAGGCGGAGCGTCCCTTGTAAGGGCATGCTCCTTTGCATATTTTAGCCACTCTTCTTCGGCTTTCAGTATTTCATTGGCCTGGCTGCGGGTATTAGGATCGCGGCTTAGAGCCGTGTACATAACATGAAAAGAGTTTTTGGCAAATTCACTTTTCGGTTTATTGTATTTTAGGTGTTTGCGAAAAAACGTTAGTTTATCAACGCGATGGGATTCCCAAAAACGCTCAATGATTTTCATATACCCTTGTTCGAACTCTTCCGGAATCGGAATCTTCTCTGTTCGAAAATCATAAAGCGACGAGGAAAGCTCCTCAAACAATTTTTCAGGATTTTCCAATTTGTCAGGCTCATCAAAGTCAAACAAGCTTAATAATGAGACCGCAATTTGGCTTACGAGTGAATAGTTCTTTGTGCGGCCAAGCTGGTTGAGCAATTTGCCGAACAAGGCCTGTGCTTTTTCGTACAACTCCGGATTCTTATGGTCGCCCGTATATGCGTCAGCCATTTTCTTTGCAACCATATCAATCCAGTATTCCGGCGAAAATGGCTCCTTCGCGGTTATCTTGCCCCAATTAAGAGAGGCGGATGAATCCAAACCGTCACCCTGGGCTGTAAAACAGAAAAAATATTGTGACAAGCTCACATTGGTTGCGCTGCAGATATACGACAATCTCTTTCGAAGATCATGTGGCATGAGCGAGTGGATCACGGCCATCGCCTGCGCGGCGAATTTTGTTGGTTCTGCAGAACCGCTTTTGGGGCAGCAAATGGCAAACCCCGGCTCATCTCGAATGATCGTGCCAAGAAGAGCGCGAAGCAGCACGGCCAGCGAAGCGGCGGAATCCAGCGAAAGCCCTTGCATTATGGCCTCAAGGTTTTCTTCCAGCGGAGGAAACGTTTCCTGTTTCAGTTGTTCAGGTGTTTGTTCGTTTTCTGGGAAAGAACTGCTGCGGTAGACATGTTCATATGAACCCAATGATACCGCAGCGCTTAGATAGAGCAATGGATTGCAATCCGCAAGCGGTATCTTCCGCCCTTCTTCGTCCAGACGATATTCGTAGAAGTGCTGAAAATCGCAAACACGGACAGGGCTGTCAGAAGAATCGGCTTGCTTGAGCCCTACGGTAACAAAGGAGTTCCTCTGCGGGGAATAGGAAAAGCGGATCGAGTCAGAACCAACTTGATTCCACCCGGGCGCAGACGATTTTAAATCATGCAGCGTATCAAGCGGAAGCGAAGAAGCAACGAAGCCTTCTCCGCCGGTTTTATACGCGAATGTACGGTAGTGCTGATGAAAAGAAACCGCATCATTGCTTGGCCCGGCATTGCCTAATTCATCATTCTCCAAGATCGACACTCTCCTTCTATGCTTCGGTCGTGTTCTGCTGTTTTTTTCTGTCTGAAATTACTTTCTCAATGATCCACAAAAAAGGTTCTTCCAAACACATGGGGTCGATTTGCTTGAGCAAGCGTTCTTCTTTGTTGTCAATCTCGATGTATCCCAATGCCGAAAACGCAAAATACTTTGATTCCTCTGATGCCAAACGAATGGGGTGGCCAGCTTCACGCAAATATTGCTGAATGAGTGTCGACTTCTGGTTCACTATATTTGCTTGAAACTTACCCTTTTCTGCGGCGGACTGGGCTAACAGTGCGCGTATTTTTTCGGGACCGATGTCTGCTTTGGACAATGCGAACGCAATATATCCGTTCGACGGCAAATAGCCTTCCACATAGCCAACGATGTTATCCAAGTCAACATTGGCATATTTCTCTGATAAGGGAGCCTGTGCAGCGGAAGGCGCTTGCAGTTTTTTCTGTTCTTCTTCAGACAGCAAAACTTTACGGTCTCTGCTGACGGCGGAGTTGGGTCTGCTGCCAAACATTTCGTGCGCAGGTTCAATAATGATGCATCCATCGCAATCACTCAAGTATGCGAATTCTGCTGGATGGTCGAAATCAAGAATATCGCCGCTTGCGTCAAATATTGAGATGAGATATTTTGTGTCGGCGCATAGCCGCCTAATTTGTGCTGGAGGAAGAAGGTGCCGTTCCGTGTGCCCCGGCAAAATGTCCCGGTTCAGTTTGATTGCTGATGAAGAATACCAACCCCGGTAGGCCCAATCGTCCGCCATAACCGCAGAATAACGATTCACGGAACCGGTGATTGCCCGGTTAAAACAGTCGCAGTTACTGCGCATAGAAACACTTAGCGCCACGCTTTTTCCGGACATAGGTTTACCAACGAGAGAAATAAATATTTGCTCGCACTCAAAGAAATCCGTTGGCAACGGGTATCCGCATACAGAGCAGGCGGGGATGTTGGTTGTCAATGTTCGAGGCAGCGTCTTGTGGTACAGCGTTGCCGAGATGGCGTTTGGCTGATCCCGGTCAACTGATAACTTGTACCAGCCGGGAAACTCTTCATCGCCGGAAAAATCTAATTTATCACGAAAGAACCATCCGCTCGTTAACCTCCTTAATGATCTATATCGCACAACGGCTTCTTCGATGTTCTTGTCCGCCAGGTTGCGGGCGGCAAACAGAAGACGGTCTCCGCCTTCCTGGTCATTGAAGGTCACGGGGTCTCCCTGCAATCTGAAAAAAACGGCGCAGTTCTGTGTTGTGATTCCGGCACGGCAAAAAGGGCATTTGTGTTCGCGTTCCATTGTTTCATCCTCCTGCAATCAGTTTGTGATTTTAAATTTTATCTGAGCACCGCGGGTATAGAGCCCATAAGATTTATGTTCGTCGGGTTCGAGCGAGAAGTCACAGCCTTCTCTGGCTTCGGTTTCGCCTTCCTGGATTAAATAGAATGGTTCCGAGGCCGACACGGCGGGGGGATCCGCCAAGAAAAACCGTATATGTGCTTGGCCGGGGATGGCGGACGGCTCCGGGTTTTGTTCATCCTCATC
>JGI994J12354_10003268_pt1 | contig 15226 bp, 12 predicted proteins | sample IntmicLarv3ML3BL_FD_12354 | JGI IMG/M metagenome (IMG submission 12354)
ACTTTTCACCTCGCGTCCGCTTGGTGAATCGCAAAAAATCGGGACTGGATATCCCAGTTTTTGACTGAGCAGTTTAATATAAGCTAACTTATATATGAATACCATGACCAAATTGAATGAAGTTAATTCACAATATTTTTTAGCGGATTAAGGGTACAACTCGATGGAGAAGAGGTCGAGAGCTAATTCGCACAATTTCCATACTAACGTATAAAACGTGTTGTAACGGGTGCATCCAACAGTGGAAAAATGCACCCATTGCACCCGTGTCCTTTGGCGACACTTTTTACATAAGGAATGTGTTACTATATTGACGCCGACGCTTGTAGACAAAAAAGAGAGCAGCTTTAGCCTCCTAGTCATAGGGACAAAAGGTGAACACGGAGTAAATAGGTTGGTGCTTAGGAGGACAGCGGAGGCTGTCCTCCCTGTGCTTTGCGGGGGTTTGCGGTTACGCCGACCAGTTCTGCCGATGTCAGCGCTGCTGTGGGTTGAGGGATATATCCTTCACAATCACCGTAGTCATCTGACTCATCATCAAAGTCATCGTAATCCAGAGGCTCTTCCATGTCATCCTCAAACGGTGTATCCATCAATCCGACATCACGATAGTAAATCCAAATCTTCTGCTCGGCCGTGCGGGAATATTTTTCCGCCTTTTCGCCGACCACGATTCTTTCGATAAACAATCTGAGCAGTTCAGGAGATAATTCTTCGATATGGCTGTAGCGTTTCGCCTTGTCAATGAACCTCTCCACGTTGGTCAGAGAGTTTTTAAGTTGTTCCAGCCGTTCTTCCAACTTTGGCAGCTTTTCCTGTATTTCTGACTGCTCTGCGGTGTACTCCGCAGAAAGGAAACGGTAATTCTCAGCAGGGATGCGATCGAGGGCATTGTCCTCATAGAGGCGTTTGAAAAGCACTGTCAACTCACGGCTTCGCCTGTTCGCCGTGTCAATCTCACGCTGGGTCTTGGTGATCTCCTGCCGTGTTTCAACAGAACTTTTGCTGGTAATGTACTCCGCAAACAGCTTCTCCTTCTGCCGTGCATAGTGAGTGATACGCTTCAAATCATCCAGAACAATCGCCTTCAATTGCATCTCCCGAATGTAATGGGCACTGCATTCTTCTTTACCATGCTTTCGATAGGTTTGGCACATGAAGTTGTTTTGCGTTTCCTTCATGGTGTGCGCTCGATGTAAAACGAGCGTAGCGCCGCAGTCAGCACAAAAAACTAAGCCCGAGAACATATTGGGCGTATCCATCTGCTTGGGCGGACGACGTTTGTGCTTGCGGATATCCTGCACAATATCCCAAAGTTCCTCAGAAATCAGTGGCTCATGGGTGTTCTCAAAGGTCAACTGTTCGGATTTGGGCCGCTCAATTTTCTTCTTGTTCTTGTAGGATACCGTGGTGTGCCTCATGTTGATAGTATGTCCGAGATAAGTCATGTCCGATAGGATCGTTGCAACACTGGTATCCTTCCAGTTGTACGGTCTGGTGATATCCAGATTGGTAAGTGCCACGCCGGTCTGGTTGTAATAGTAATTACTTGGATTCAAAACCTGCTCTGCTTTTAACTGTCGGGCAATCTGATTCGGACCTCTGCCCTCGGCGCATAGCTTGAATATATGCCATACTACATCCGCCGCCTCACCATCGGGAACAATCTGCTTGGGATTATCCTCACTCTTTTTGTAACCATAAGGTGCGCGCGTGCCGATTCTCTCGCTGCGTTCAGCCTTGGCTTTGATGACTGCACGTATTTTCCGGCTGGTATCTTTGGCGAAAAAATCATTGAACAGATTTTTAAAGGGCGCAAAATCATTTTCACCAAACAGGCTGTCTACGTTGTCGTTGATGGCGATGAAGCGGATACCCATGCTGGGGAAAACAAGCTCTGTAAGTTGCCCGACCTGTAAGTAATCCCGGCCAAGGCGGCTCATGTCCTTGACAATAATTGTCGCCACCTCGTCATTATCAGCGAGGTTCATAACCTCAATCCACGAAGGCCGGTTGAAGTTTGTTCCCGAGTACCCGTCATCAAACATGAACTTTGGATTCTGAAATCCATTATCTTCGGCGTACTTTTCGAGCATTAAGCGTTGGTTTTGAATGCTGTTCGACTCTCCGGTGCGCTCATCCTCTTGGCTCAATCTGCCGTACAGAATGGTATATTTCTCTTGGTTTGCCATTGTAATACTTCTCCTTTCTTTGCGGCAAACCGAATACGGTAGCACATATCATACCGCAACGGTTGCCGCAAGTCTACTGAAATCAATCTTTCCCCAGTTCACTGTCAATCAAGCGGAGCAGCTTATCTGTGGGTGTGTGCGGAGCGTTGGCCGGAAACACCGAGCAGATGTGAAATGTCCTGCCGCCGATGTCCATGGTGCGGCGAATAGTGGCTCTCTGCTCTCCTAAATCTGTGACGGCATCGTCAAAGCAGGGAGCAACTTTATCGTCAAATTTCATTTCATCATCCACCTCTGCCGTTTCATAAGCACCGAGGATTCCTGTTTTCAAGTAGTGCTGAATGACCTTTTTGTTGTAAATCATAATGTGTCCTTTCTGGTGTTAATCCGTTCTAGAATGCACAGCATTGTCGAGTGTAACTACCCCGTTGATACGTTTAACTTCATTTACACAGCGGATATGTAGTTGCCGCAGTTCCTCGTCATCCACACTGGCAACAGAGGCGAGCAGATGAGCCAGCTTGGCCTGCTCCACTGCCATTTTGAATTGCAGACGAGCCAGGCGGTTTTCGCTGCTGTGAATCATACCCGACATCACCTTGGGGATGATGTCGGCAAAGAAATTGGTATGCTCTTGTGCCGCAAGGTAGCCAGCGTAAAAATCAATAGCACGTTCGGTAAAATTACTACGGCTTCTATGCCCGGCGGCTTGAACTGCGACATCCAGTCGGTGCGTTGTTTCAGGTGTTAGCCACATAACGTGGCGTTCTTTTTTACTCATTATTTCCCTCCAAAATCAAGTTATTTGCCATACAGCACCGTTCTTGTAACGGTACTAACTCTTGCCGTTGCTCGGCTTTCTGTAAAACGCAGCGCTGTAAACAGCACCAAGCGAAAAATTACAGCACCGTTTTTCCGTTCCTTAAACCGCCTGCACTGCGGGCGGTTGTGGTCTGTGCGGGGCGTTTACAGCACCGCGCTTTAACTTGCACTAAAATCCGGGGATTTTTCCTCACCGAAATCAGTCCGAAATCATCGGTTTCAGCCTTCGCCCAAATCCGCCCAACATTGCCGATTTGGCTGCCATTTGGGTACATACCCCAACTCGGACCAGAAAAGGCGACACAGGGCGCACACGGCGGTGACAGGGTCGGTAGTGACGATGTTTGCGGTACCCCTAAATACCGACACCATCGACACCCTGCAAGTGCAGTTCTACCATCCTTCTTCCATTAGAGCGAAAGCTACGATAAGTGATACCAAAGGTTTGTAGTTCATCTTGGTGTTGGTTGAGTCGTCGTGACATGAGGTTTGGTTGAGTGACGGTTCCTGTCTGCTTTGCAATTTTTTCTGCCAGTTCGGACGGTCTACCTTTGAAGTCGCCGTGCTCACGCAAGTAGCCGCAGACAAGAGAAACCGTGTCGTCCAACAAATCCTCCGGCGTTTCCACGCTGTCTGAGATTAGTTGCCACACATGACCGACACTGTCAAACTCCAACTCAAGTTCCCGGTACTCGATGTCCCGGCCGGAACAGATGAGCGATGCCCGGTTTGATGAGCGTTTACTTTTGGTCAGCACAAAGCTGCTGTCCACTGCTCCGGTGATACCCGTTGTGCCCGACACCATATTCATGGGATCATCGTCATGCTGTTTCCGCAGATGATGCACAAGTAGAATGGCAACGCCCAGCTTGTCCGCCAGTTTCTTCAGCACACCGATGTCACGGTAATCGTTCGCATAAGCATTGTCATAACTTATGCAGCATACCTTTTGCAGCGTGTCGATGACGATGAGTCCGGTTTCGGGATGCTCTGCCACAAAGTTTTCAATTTGTACCTCCAGCCCATCACCAATCTGTCCGGCGGCGACGGCGAAGTGAATATCGGGTGGCGCATCCTCTGTGATGTCGAACAGCCGGTTTTGGATACGGTTCTCACTGTCCTCTAGGCAGAGGTAGAGTGCTTTTTTCTTTTCTGTGGCGAATGACCAGACGGGTTCGCCCTTGGAAACCTGCAAGCACAGTCACAGGGCAAGCCAGCTCTTGCCGATCTTCGGTGCTCCGGCGAGGATGTGCAGACCGATGGGCAGCAGAGAATGGATGATAAACGGGATGGGTGTAAACGGACGGCTCATCAAGGTTTCGCCGTCGATGGTGCGCAATTTGTTTTGGTTCATAGAGGTTTCCTCCTTGCGTCTGATTGACAATATTATTATCATCGGTTACAATCGACTTGGCAAAGGATTTGCCTTACTATGAGTTCATTCCAATTTCTAATCGGTGACAGGGGGAAGGTTATGTATTCAAATTCAAAGCTCACAATGAAAAAGCAAAACAAAGTGGAAGAGTTCACCATGCTGTTTTGGAATGATTTTATTCAGATTGATGATGTTGTGTTGCCGGTCGGGCAATGCACAACAGATTTACTGAACCTGGAACCGGAACTTTTGGCAGAATTGCGTTGTACCTATGTTGATTTTGCAGAAATGTTTGGCAGCCAGATTGCAAACTCGGATATAAAAAACGACCTTGCTCTGGTCACTGCTGTGCAGGATAAGATGAACAAGGTCTGGGATGTTGCATTTACGTTGCCGCCGTTTTGTTATATGAAATTGAACAAAGAGCGAACAAAGAAGCTACTGATCACAGCCTACACAGAAATGCCTGAACAGTTTGAGCGTATTGCTATTCATATGTCATCGGAGCAACTACTCATCACTGAGCTTATATTAAAATTGCAACGGCTCTACCCTGATGCAGTCAGCTTTACAACTTACATTGTGGCACTTCTGGACTTTTTCTATGAGCGACTGAAAAAGCGAGATGCAGAAAACTATGCTGTTGGTGTGTATAGACTGCTGTCTGACACAGTGTTGATGAACCAAATTGCAGATACGCTGCCGCCGCACCCGGATATGGAGTTTAAGCAGATGAGTTTTGCGAACATCGAATTCGCACCCATGCCAAATCCAAATGACAAGACAAAATATGTTCTTGCAGAACGGCTGATATTTGAAAGCCTGGGCGATTTCCTTCGTGCCGATTTCTTTCGGGGCATCATGCAGGGAAACGCACTGCGGCGATGCCACAATTGCGGCAGGTATTTTCTTTTGACCAGTGGCTATGATGTGTGCTACTGCACCAATACTGCACCGGGCGAGACGGAACGCACTTGCCGCATGGTGGGTGCCCATAAAAAAGAACTACGCCGGGTGGGGAAGACACCGGCACAGAAGGAATATTACAAGGTTTACAACCGGTTGAAGACTCGCAAGAGCCGCAGGAAGATTTCAACGGACGAATGGAATCAGCTGGTTGCCATGGCGCAAGATTTGCGGGATCAGGCTGACCGTGGAGAGATTTCTGAGTTTGAGCTCAAACAGAGGTATGGGGAGATTTGATGAAATCTTAGCCAATCTGAATGCAAGGAGGAAGTGTAATGATATACCTAACAGGTGTATACGCACCGCAATTTCAGGCGCGTTGCTGCTTTTTACGACACAGTGCAGAGCACGGTCCCGAGCGTGTTGTCAAGGTGAGTTAAGAAAAAAGAACACTGCAAAAGCATATAAAAGCTCTTGCAGTGTTCAAAATATTTCAAACTTGAAGGAATATATCTTGATTTTCATAATTGAAGAAATTAGCTAAAGGCGGTATGAAACAAAATTTCCCATTTGTAGGGCGGCTATCTGCTTAACTTCAATTTTGAGCCGTGGCCATGGTCGTCCTGCCATTCATCAGGGAGATTCAGAACATCCTTTTCGATAATACCTTCTACACTTTTTCCATCAGAAACAAACACTATCACGATAATATCGCCTGTTCCGTTTTCCGTGTATATACCTTCTCTCGTTTCATGAGCAAGCGCAGCGGAGAAATTTCCGTTCTTGCGTAGCGTTACTGTTTGATGCCCGTCTGTATATACGCAAGTTGTGCTCTGCTGAACTGCGTTGAATATAGTAAGCGCAACAATACATACGAAAACCAAAACAAACACGCTTGCCATGATCATCTTTTTACGATTAGCTTTTTGCACGGCTGCCGTCTGCCGTTCTTTTTTGTTCATATGTCATCATCCATCTTCGTATAATTTATGGAGCACCGCCCAACGACTAAAGCAATGAGCGGTGCTCTGTGAATTCTCATGGCACCTAGCTATAACTTACTGAAAACGTGGTCTCCTTTGTGTTTTGCTATGGCCGTTTAGGGTTGCATTGCGTTCACGAAGCGGTTAAGCACAGCAGCAACCTCTGCTCTTGAGGCATTGCTCTCAGGTGCGTAGCTGCCATCCGGAAGACCTCTGATGATTCCTGCTTTTTGCATGGACTCAATCGCTTTTGTTGCGTAATCACTAATCTCCGCAGCATCGCTAAAGACGGCAAGTTCGTTGGTCTCAGGTAACGTCGCGCCTGTCTTTTGGGCATAGTTGTAAAGGAGAACAGCTAAGTCTTGTCTTGTGATATTGGCATCAGGTGCGAAACTATTGTTGCCAACGCCTTTAACAATGCCCATTTCAGCCGCCCACTTGACATACGGGGCATACCACATGGAAAGGTTTACATCATCAAAGCTTGCAGTGCCATATTCCTTGATGTCAATTCCAGCTAATCTGCCAAGAACTGTAACAACCATACCGCGTGTCATTGGCAAATGCGGATCGAAAATCATAGCACTCGTTCCCACAAATAGACCGTTCTGATGCACAAACGCTACATCGTTGTAAAACCATTGTCCTTCATGTATATCTGCGAAAGGGTTTTTCCAAGGCTCGGGACTGATATCGTTCACTGCCCCGCTGCTGCCGCTACTGCTGCTGCCACCACTGCCGCTTCCTCCACTGCCGCCGGTAGCGGGTATGGTTTCAGTTTCCAAAACATAGCTGCAGACCGTGCATTCCTTATGCCTGCTGCCCGGAGTACTCGCCGTTGCCGGTGTATCAATAATCCAGCCGCTTGCTGTATGAGCCGCAACGGCATTTTTCTCACCGCACGAACACTCATTCCAGTGGTTGGCAGTATCGGTTTCCCACGCGCTGCCATAGCTATGACTATGACCTACACCGGTTGCGGGAATGATTTCAGTTTCCAAAACATAGCCGCAGACCGTGCATTCCTTATGCCTGCTGCCCGGAGTACTCGCCGTTGCCGGTGTATCAATGATCCAGCCGCTTGCTGTATGAGCCGCAACGGCATTTTTCTCACCGCACGAACACTCATTCCAGTGGTTGGCAGCATCGGTTTCCCATGCGCTGCCATAGCTATGACTATGACCTGCACCGGTAGCGGGTATGGTTTCAGTTTCCAAAACATAGCTGCAGACCGTGCATTCCTTATGCCTGCTGCCCGGAGTACTCGCCGTTGCCGGTGTATCAATGATCCAGCCGCTTGCTGTATGAGCTGCAACGGCATTTTTCTCACCGCACGAACACTCATTCCAGTGGTTGGCAGCATCGGTTTCCCACGCGCTGCCATAGCTATGACTATGACCTGCACCGGTAGCGGGAATGATTTCGGTCTGGGTGACGTAGCCACACGTAGTACATTCCTTGTGCTTGCTTCCCGGAGTGGTGTCGGTGGCCGCTATATCCACAATCCAATACGATGTTTCCGTATGTGGGGATCCCTCGGAATATGGTTCATCGCAGTTGCCGCAAGTGAACACATGCTCGGTAGCTGTCGACCGGAAATAGAAGTCACCGCAATCGTCACAAAGTCCGCACACGCCGCAGATAGCCGCACATTCATCACAGTGGTCACCGGTCAGGCAGATTGCCCCAAACCCAACATCACAGTGGTTACAGTAAGAACACCAATCGGCCGCGCATTCTGCGCAGAAATCCCCACAATCCTTGCACAATATCGCGTCAGCACCACAATTTGGGCAAAAAACATTCGTAGGATCGAGCGATACATGTGATTGCGTTATATCGCCGCGAAAAGCGCAAGTAGTACACCACTTATAACCATATCCTGGTTGGGTAGCTGTAGCGGGAACGATTACCTGCACGGTATCAGACCATGTATGAGCATATGTCGTGTCGTGTTCGCCGCAATCGATGCAAAAACGAAAATGGCCTGTTGTGTTACTTCTCCAATGACCTCCCCCCCCCCGGACGACCATGTATGAACATGAACGCTGCCGGTAGCGGGAATTGTTCCGCGCTTTGTAATGTGACCGCAAACAGTACATTCCCTGTGACGAACACCATCTGTCGTAGCTGTGGCGGCGGCATCGATGATCCAGTCGCTGTCGATATGAGGAGCACTGTAATCGAGCATAATATTGCCGCAATCGCCGCAGGTAAGAGTATGTCTTTCGTTGTCTATTGTATAAAATAGATCTCCGCAATCCTCGCAAAGTCCACAACTAAAGCAAACAACAGCGTGCTCAGTGCAGTTGTCTCCGTTTATGCAAAGCCCAACACCACAATTGGTACCACATATACCGCAGGTACCGCATAATACAGCGCAGGCGTCACAGTAGCTTTCGCAGTTCTTACATAAAGTAGCGGAAACTTGACCGCAGTTCGGGCAGTCTGGATGGACAGGCGCAGTTTCCCTGTAATCACAGTCTGCATGTGTACACACGCGATGTTGCTCTCCAAGAGTGGATCCGCTTGCCGGAAAGTCTATAACCCAAGATCCCATTGTATGTACCGCTTTGTCGCTGTCATCTACCAAGCCACAGAAATTACAGGCGCTATAGTGATACACATCGTCAAACACATTATAGGAATACCCTTCGCACGCATCGCATCTTCCGCAGTCAGAACATAAATCGCCGCAGCACGAGCCGATACCGCAGGTTATACAAAGCTGCACACAGCTTTCACAACGAATGCCGCAGCCAGTACACAGTAAACCATTTTCATCGCAAGTGGCGCAGTCGCCGGTATAATCGCCATAGCAGGTATCGCACAGTCCAGCTGCTTCATGGAAGTCGTCATCGCAATCGCTGCAATACAATCCGCAATCCCAGCAGATAACAGCGCAACCTTCACAAGTGTCGCAGCCTTCGCATAAAGCATAGCAGTCAGCGCAATATTCTTCGCAGTTATCGCAAAATAATTCACAGCAACGGCCGATGCCGCAACCCTGGCATATATCAACGCAGTCTGCGCAAAAAGATTCGCAGTCATCGCAAAATTCAGCGCAGCATGAGCCGGTGTAACATAGTGCGCATATCACAGTGCAGTCTGCGCATAAAGATTCGCACTCATCGCAAAAATCTTTGCAGCACGATCCAACACCGCAGTTTTCGCATATATCAACGCACTCGTAGCAATATTCGCCGCAGTCCGCGCAAACTTCAGCGCAACACGAGCCTACACCGCAACCCTGGCATATATCAACGCAGGCTGAGCAGAATTCGCCGCAGTCCTCGCAGAGATCGGCGCAGCACGAGCCGACACCGCAATTTTCGCATATATCAACGCACTCGTAGCAATACTCTTCGCAGCTAACACAGAGGTGCGCATCACAGCAAAACTCTCCGATACCGCAGCCTGAGCATATAGAAACGCATTCGTCGCAGTGATGTCCGCAGTACGTACAAAGAGCCCCGACACAGCATGAACCTTTTTCGCAGCCCGCACAAATCTCAATGCATCTGGCACAATATTCGAGGCAGTCAGTGCAAAAATACTCCTCACAGCATAAGCCAACACCGCAGCCTTGGCATATGGGTACGCAATCGCCGCAAAATTCGTAGCATTTATTACACAAATCCTCGCCGCGGTCTATAAGGCAATTATTGCAACCAAGGCAGTGAGCATAATACCAACAATCGTTACACGATATGCAGTCGTCACACGCCATGTTTCCTTCCCAGCCGCAAAGAAAGCACTCCCCCCATTCTGCCGCTTCAGCGGTCGGTGTTACGGCCGGCACCATAGAAAAGAGCATCACAATCATGATCAGAATGCTCAAAGCCCGTTTTTTGTTGTTGATTTTATATGCACTCATTAGTTTTAGTCCCCCTTTTATTTTCCTTTATTTCGCGTATTGCCGTCGGTTCCAGAGTCGACATATACCTCATCAATCTATCGCCTCATTTATACGTCCTCAATATAAATGATAACTGAAATATTTTTTTATGCATGTGATAAAATACACATTTTTCGCAAAAATACAAAAAGACAAGCCGCCATCCAAAATCGGATAACGGCTTATCTATCAATACCATCAACGGTTTTCACCTATGCTAAAAATTAGGGTTAATCCAGCCCTCACTTACAACATGAACAACCATATCAATGGTAGAAGCATAGTTGCCCTTCGCCCGCATATTCTCAATATGCCGGTTAACAGTGCCCAAGGCAATTGAAAGAATGTCGGCAATTTCTGAGCGTTTCTTTTTCTGACACAACAATCGCATAATTTCGAGTTCTCTTTCGGTGAATGGATCTTCGCCGTTAGGCATGGGGATGCTTCGCGGTTCGGGAAAATAGGTGTTGCCCTCAAATACACCGCGTGCCGCTTTCAGAAAAAAACCGAAAGACCTGCTTTTGAACAGAAAACCGTCAGCCCCAAGCTCCTGCGCACGCGGCGCATAGGACATCTCGTTGAAGCCGGACATCATCAGAATTTTCATTTCTGGAAACTGCGGCCGCAGACGCTCCAGCGCATCAAGGCCGGAAGCGCCGCTCTCGGTGCATACATCCATGAGCAAAAGGTCAGGGCGCAAACGACAGCAAACTTCATCCGCATTGGTGGCGGAAGCAAGCTTCGCCACTACATCATATCCATTTTCTATGCTGAAATCCTTATGAAAGGAGTCGAGTAACGCAAGATGGTCATCAACCATCACCATCTTGATTAATTTAGCCGTCATTTTCGCGACCTCCCAGAGTTTTATTCACCGTTGCAATTACCGCCGTCAACGTAAAGTGCGGTGATGTAATAATTTCAATTGTACCGCCAAGAACAGCCAGCTTGCGTCGCAGCCCGGCGATGCCACTACCCTCTACAATTTCACCCTTTAAGGCAAGACTACCGTTTTTAACCGACATTTTCAGTGTGTCTGCATCTTCCTCGCAGCAAATGAGCACCTCAGATGTAAAGCCGTGACGCACAGCGTTTGCGACACCTTCACGGACAAAATCGACAAAGTATTCGGCAACGGCTGTGTTTTTAGGCACCTCGCCATGTAAGGTAACCATTACACCAATGTCAGCATAGGCATGGCATAAGGAGGCGATGCTTTCCTCGCAGTTTTCAGTTTGGATGTTTTTCCAACCTGTTGCTATACCGCCTACATACTCGGCCAGCGCCGTTTCATCTATCTCCTCGTTGGCTCGCAGTATCCGCGCCATCATGGCAAGTCGTTGGGCGATATCATCATGAATATCGTTGCTGATACGCAATAGCTCTTCCTCTCTGCATATAGAATCGAGATTTTCAATGGTATCCGCAATCTGCTTGCCACGCAGTGTGAGCTCCTGTGCGTATTCCTGCCGTTTGTAAGTAAGCCGCAGGCGCTCGGTAACATCAACAGCCGATAGCTGATAGTACGTTTTGTTGGAAATTAACACCTCTTGCTCTCTGAAAAGCCATGCTGTACCATCATTAAGCCGATATATAATATGTCCGTCTATGGGCAAAGGCTCCGGCGCAGTCAAGGTATCTCCGCATTCGATCATTCGACGGAACGTTACGCCGTTTTTTTGTACCGCGCCTGTTAGAACAGGCATTAAAAGCAGCATGCGATGATTCATTAGATATATCCTGCCTCTAGAATCGTAGTAGAGCAGTCCTGTACGCAAGGAATCTATTGCCTGCTTGATGCTAAGTGCGGATATCTGCCTCTTCATCTCGTTGTGTCGAACGATGCAGATGTATATCGCCCGCAAAAGCCAGAAAATCATCACAACGATAAAAATTGAAGGATAATGATGTCCTGCCGCAACCTCCATAAAAGGAAGTGTCAAAAATACAGCTAAGGCCGGGAGCAAGGGTAGCCGCTTTCGTCGCAGCAGGCTCACGGCAATTACAGCGGTGACGATAGCGGCAAAAAGCAGATAACGCACAAGCACATAGCGGGATACTGCAATGATGCCCGCTCTTAGATTAACGAACGCCTGTGAGATGAGCAGCGCCAAAATCAGTACATTCAAAAAAACCAAGACCTCGGCTGCACATTCAACCCATCGGGCGGCGGTATTTTTATAGCGGTTGATACTTACCGATATGACCAGGGTCTGCGCTATGAGGCACAGTGCAGATGACATTGTGAGCATTAGCAACACAGCTTCTGAAAAGCGGTAAAGCTCAAGCATTGTCTTCACCTCCTGTTGGGAAGGTAATACAGATGCCGAGGGCGTCTAACCAATCAAGAACCTCGCGGGAAACCGTGCCACCTGCGGTGTCTATTTCGGAAAGCATCTCTTTGCATAGACCGGGGAGAGGAATGCGGTTATCTTGCATGGTACTTACAACAATACTGTTGTTCTCCTTGCCGATTTTCACCATCAAAGATTTTGCATCCTGTTCATACAGATAGCTAAACATGGCGTAAATTAAATCATATATAATTGTCGCCATTCGAAGGGAGATACTTCCGTGCAGCGAACAGGGGCAAGCGCAGGAAAAACCGGTAAAAAACGCAAACTCAGCAAGCTCGTCCGCATACACCGCAAGCTCATTGGTTGTGATGGCCTCCGTCCTTTGCGCTAAAAAGAACAGGTGGCATTTACGTTTCACATAACAGACAAGTACCGCAACGCGAGCCAAATATTTGGTTTGTTCAGTCTTTGGAGGAATATGCCGGAGCATATCGGTTAACTCATCCAGGTGGCGGCGAATATTTTTTTCGAGTTCGCTGAAAAGCGCAAGCCTGGCGATGGGCATTGTCAGACTACGGGTGCTGGTCATTGACTTCTCCAAAATGGTATTTGCGGCTTTGAGGCGTTCAACCGATTCCGCAATTTCGCGATTTAATTCGTTGAGAATGCGTATATCCTCGTACCACACAATCGTGCCGCCGTTTATAGGGTCGGCATACAGAATCTGATCCTCACCACCAGCCTGCGATGTGCCGGGGTTTGCTAAAAGGTTGGTCAATATTTCCGAATCAATGGCCGTCGAACTTGCCGCCATGAGAAGCGTGCTTCCGTCATGGTCGATGATTTGCATTTTTTGTGGTGAGCCTTTGAAAAATTGGCGGTATTTTGTGTTGACCGGAATAAGGCCTATTCGAACATAAATCTCCATAGACAGCAACACAAATATACCGACAACAATGGTCATATCGCTTGGCCATGCCGGTGGAATACGCAGAATATATCCAACACAATAAACACCCAAAAGCAGATAAAGAGTAAGTGGCGGAATAAAAATACTATTACGTGGGGTTTTTCTGCATTTTTTCATCATGATAATCTGCGACAAAAGCACTTGAATAGCTATGGCAGCAATCGCCGCAAAGTAAAGTGGGCCGTAGCTGTAATTTTCGTTCCAATTACCACTGGCCGAATCAAACGCGAAGGCAAGCTGATGGAAGTCGTTTGTCATGACTCCGAGCGTCAGTATTCCACTCGCTATTGCAAAATATTTCCACCATTTCGGCGGCGCAACGTCTTCGACCGGTTTGTCTATGGACGATGCCAGCCATAAAAGAACAAGCGACAGACCAAATTCAAAAATGTAAAATCCGTACCATGCGTAACGGGCGGCAACACTCTCCTCCAGGAGAAGGTATTTGAACATACGCACCAATACCCAGCCAATTAGCATAATGCTGGTGAGCATTGCAGAAAGCCGCACGCTCTTTTGCATGGCTCGATGGGATATTGTGCCACCCCAGATAATTATGGCGGCAATGTACAATAAGGCACTCGCATGGTGTTCCTGCCCATCTGCCGAGGTATATAACCAGCTATGCTGCACCTCTCGGCGCAAAACCTTTATATAGCTTTGTAGCTCTATATTGAGGTGAGTGTAGTCTTGCAGTTTTGTTGAATGGCGATATGATTCTTTTGGAGGATAAAGATTTATATCGTTGCTTTCATCTAAAAGTCTGAATCCTGCAGTAACCGTGGCATCATGATTGTCGGGTAAATGAACAGGTTCTTTCGAAAGCAAGCCTCTTTCAAAGGTCAAAGTCCCCTCTACAGGGATGATAATTTCAAGATTACGGCCTGCCTGTATCATAGCCGCCGCTTGATAATCGTAGCAAATTAGGATAGGGGCATCAACACTGTTGAGAAGGAGATGGCCCTGCTCATATAAGGGAGCCAAAACCTCAGCCGCCGCGCTTAGAGAAAAGTTTTCGCCTTGAATAGCATAGGCAATAGCTGCAAAGATATGATTAGCATAAGGTTGTACCCTTGTCATTCCGACAGGCAAAGCGGCATCGGACAAATTTGCCCAGCCTGTGATGCCTATATCTGTTTGCGCCCTGTCAACGACGATGATTACCGTTGTCAAATACTGCGGATACCAGTATTCGGCGGTATCGGTCGCAAGCAGCGGCAACGCAAAGGTATCAAAGACCTCTATCGAAACACCTTTGTGCAAAGCGTCGAAAATGAGATGTGTGTCACTTTCGTCAACCATGTGTGCGGGAAATGAATCTCTTGGCACAGTGCCTGAATTGTTGTATGGTGCACTTTCACAAGCACTTTTACCATCCTGTATTTTGGCAAAATTGGCAAACCGGATGGAGCAGAGGATGATTCCAATCACGAATACAAGTATTCCCCAGCATATTATTGCTTTCTTGTTCACATAAATACCCTCGCATCCTTCTTTCAACAGTTCGTGTATTTTATCGTAACACACACGCAATAAAAAGTATACCCTGCACTTTCGCGCACCAACTTCGGACTTGCGCCCTGTGCTTAAGATATACCATTAAAACTCGTAAATTCCGTAATCTATATTGCTAAGGAGACGAAGGAATGGACCCATTGTATTTCGAAAATGATCCTCGCCTATATCCGCAAATTGACATTATCGCATATTTCGTTTCTTGCAAGCAAGGCGGCGGTATATACCCGCCGCAATTTGCTTGTTGTGGCAGCCGCCCCAAACCCCC
>JGI994J12354_10003269_pt1 | contig 15224 bp, 12 predicted proteins | sample IntmicLarv3ML3BL_FD_12354 | JGI IMG/M metagenome (IMG submission 12354)
GGGTACACGATTCCGGAAGGGCGTGTAAAGCCGTGGGGCACGGGGCACGCGGTAATGTGCTGCAAAGGCGTTGTTGACACAGCGTTTGCCGTAATTAACGCTGATGATTTTTACGGCAGAGACGCTTTTCAAAAGCTTCACAATTTTTTGATTTCGGAGCACGAAGGCGGCTTGCTTCCGATTTGCATGGCCGGCTTCGAGCTAAAAAACACGCTTACCGAAAACGGATTTGTCTCACGCGGAGTGTGCAAAACAGACACTGAAAATTATTTGATTGATATTGTGGAGCGTGTCCGAATAGAACAAAAAGGTGCTTCTCCGGCGTTTACAGAGGATGACGGACAAAGTTGGGAAACACTTTCGGAGGACGTAATCGTTTCAATGAACTGTTGGGGATTTCCTGAAAGCTTTCTTGACTGTATTGAGGATAAATTCAAAGATTTTCTTGAAGCCTTGGGCGGCAACAGCAGCAAAGCGGAATTTTATTTGCCGATGTGCGTTGACCTTCTTATTAAAGAACAAACGACAAATGTATCAGTATTAAAGACCGGTTCAAAATGGTACGGCATTACATATAAAGACGATAAAGCCGGTTTGATGGCCGCTCTTAAAGATATGGCCGATAAAAATATTTATCCGGAAAGGCTGTGGAACTGATGTTAAAAACAATCGTAGAAAAATTCAATATAAGCGGAAGCTTTGTGGACGCTGTTCCCCTTGGACAGGGCCATATAAATTCAACCTACATGGTAACTCTTAGTGAAAACGGAACAGAAAACTACTATGTTTTACAAAAAATAAACCACACCATATTTAAAGATGTGGATGGTCTTATGAATAATATTGCGCTTGTTACCGCTCATTTAAATGCAAAAATGCAAAATACAAGCCAAAAATCGCTTGTATTTATTAAAACAAAAACAAATGAGAGATATTATTTTGAAAATGACGGTGACTATTACCGTATGTATCATTACGTAGGAAACTCAAAAACCTACCAAAAGGCTGAAAGTCTCGATGTTTTTTATAAGACAGCGGTTGCTTTCGGGCAGTTTGTAAATTTACTTTCGGATTTTGACGCAACAAGGCTTACCGAAACAATACCTGATTTTCACAATACAGTAAAAAGATTTGCCGATTTTAAGCAGGCGGTCAAGGATGATAAAATGAACCGGCTTGAGGGTGTTAAAGCTGAGGTTGATTTTATTTTAAGCCGCGAGGAAGATTGCGGTATAGTGGTTAATCTGCTGAACGAAGGCCGGATTCCGCTCAGGGTTACGCACAATGACACAAAGCTTAACAATGTGCTTTTTAACAACGAAACAGGTCAGATTCTTTCTGTTATCGACTTAGACACCGTCATGCCCGGCCTTGCCCTGAATGATTACGGCGACGCCATAAGGTTCGGTGCGTCAAGCGGCGCGGAGGACGAGACAGATTTGTCAAAAATATATATGAGCCTTGACCTTTTTGAAACTTACACCAAAGGATATCTAAGCGAAGCAAAAAGCTCCCTTACCAAAACAGAAAAAAATCATCTGGCAATATCGGCAAAGCTTATGACCCTTGAGTGCGGTATGCGTTTTTTGGGAGATCATTTAAACGGCGATGTGTATTTTAAAATACACAGAGAAAATCATAACCTCGACCGCGCCAGAACACAGCTTAAACTAGTTGCCGACATGGAATCAAAAATGGAGCAAATGAAAGAAATTGTTGAAAGATATTCATAAAGACCATTTTTACATCAGGATAATAATTTTAATCTTTTTTTGCTATAACCATATCTCCGATAAACGCAAGAGATACCCCGGTAACCGCAATGGCCGGAACAAGCTCTTTAAAGCTTTGAGATATGCTGTCAAACAATATAATATGGCCTGTTGAAAAAATAAAATAGTTTGATAATGCTAACGCAAGGCAAAAAATTATTGTAAGCTGATATGTAATCTTTAAAATTAAAACCGAAAACAAGTTTAACTCTTTAAACCTTATTACCGCTTCGTGAGCGAATTTTACAGAAGATTTTTTTATAAAAATCAAATCCTTTTCACAAAATTTTATTAAAATTTGTTTTCTGTGCATAAAAACTATACCACAGCTTGCAGCTTGCCTCAATGCAAAAAATTTACCATTTGCCCCTACTAAAAATCTTGCATTATTAACATCGCTGCACAAAAGGGGGAGGATAAGCTTGACCTTCGGTATTTCCACAGCATGTTTATATCCTATGCAAACCGAAGACTCCATGCGTCATTTAATTGAACATGGTTTTAAAAATTTTGAAATTTTTTTCAACTGCAAAAGCGAGCTTTCGTCTGACTTTGTAACTGAGCTTAAAAATATGGTTATCCAAAACGGATGCACCGTTCATTCTATCCATCCGTATTCCTCCGCGTATGAGCCGCATATGCTATTTTCAGATTATGCAAGACGGTATCTTGACGGCCTTGAATTATACAAGCAGTACTGTCAGGCAGCCTGTGAGCTTGGCGCGAAAATACTTGTTATGCACGGCGACAGGTTAGGAAATACGCGAATTACCGACAACGAATATTTTGAACGCTTTGATAAGCTTACAAAAATCGGGCAAAGCTTTGATGTGACGGTTGCGCAGGAAAATGTTTTCGGATACAAGTCGTCAAACGTTGACTTTATATTTAAAATGAAAAAAAATCTCCCGAACGTAAAATTTGTCTTTGACGTAAAGCAGGAGCTTCGCGCGGGCTGCGGTAAAATGAATATGGCGCGCGCAATGGGGGAAAGTATTTGCCACACGCACATTAACGACAGCACAAATGAAAAAGACTGCTTGCTTCCGTTTGACGGAGACGGCAATTACAGTCCGCTTTTTAACCTGCTCAAAAGTATTCATTACAAGGGCGCGGTTATTATAGAGGTATATCGGAATAATTTTAAGGATACAAATGATCTTGTAAGGTCGTATAAGCTTTTGAGCGAAAGGAATGAAAATCTATGAAATGTCCGTATTGCGCCTTTGAGGAAAGCAAGGTAATTGATTCACGTCCAACAGATGAAGGGGAGCGTATAAGACGCAGAAGAGAATGCCTTTCATGTGAAAAGCGGTTTACAACCTACGAAATTATAGAAAATGTTCCTATTGTGGTCGTAAAAAAAGATAAATCGCGTGAAACCTTTGACCGCAGCAAGCTTATTAGGGGTCTTTTACTCGCGTGCGAAAAAAGGCAGGTGTCACTTGATACGCTCGAAAAAGCGGTAAGCGATATCGAAAACAGCTTGCAAAATTCGCTTGACCGTGAAATAACGTCGGTAAAAATAGGCGAATACGCCATGGAAAAGCTAAAAGATATAGACGAGGTCGCATATGTTCGGTTTGCATCGGTTTACAGACAGTTTAAAGACATAAACACCTTCAAAGAAGAGCTTAACAAGCTTTTGTCCGAAAAATAGACGCCTATCTTTTCCGTATATTTTTTAAATCAATTGCGTTTTGATAAATTGACAGTAAAAATTCGGCCAAATCCTTAGGCCCGGCGTGAGCAACACTTTCGCGCACGCGCTTTTTCATTTCATTTTTTTCTTCGGGCGTCATTTTGCAAATTTCTTCAATGCGCTGTGCCATTTCTTCGCCTGTTTTGTAGTTATAACCGTTTACGCCCTCATTAATTTGGTGGGCGTTTTCTTTATCGTATTTTTGTATAACGGGAAGTCCCGCGGCCATGCCTTCAAGCATGGATATTGACATCATTTCGGTTGTTGAGGCGCTGACATATAAATCGCCCGAGGCATAGACGGGCATAATTTCTTTATGTTCAATTCTTCCTGTAAAGGTTACATATTTATCTATCCCTATTTTTTTTGCATGTTCGTATAGGTCGTCTTTGGCAGGACCGTCTCCTATTATAACCAGATGAAGGTTAAGCTTTTCAAAATCTATATGCTTTTTAAAGGTGTCCATCAGCACATCAACGCTTTTTTCGGCAGCAAGACGTCCGCAAAATACCGCAACCGTTGCCGAAGAGGGAATCCCGTATTGCTCTCTGATTTTTTTTACGTTTAATGGGTCGGCAAGATTTTCGTCAAAGTCTTCAAATTCAATAGAATTCGGAACAACATTAACGTTCTTCTTTACATTGCACTTAACAAAAAAAGGTGTTGCCTTTGTTGAAGGGCTCGTAATAACCGAAGCTCGTTTTCCAAAAAAACCAACATATTTATAAAAAATCTTTTTTGCAGGCTTTATGAAAATTTTAGGAGCAAAATAATAAACATAATCATCATACATTGTGTGAAGGGTATAGACAAATGGAATATCAAGCGCGTTTGCAATGCGAATAGCAGACAAACCCATCGAAAACTCCTGATGTGTGTGAATAACATCGGGATTAAATTTTTTTACAATATCAAGACGGGTTTTGCTCAGAGGACTTGCAAGACCGTACCCGTAAAGCTTTTTAAGCTTCATTGACGGACAGTAAAGAACACCGTCCTTTAAGGTGTGATGCTTATAAAGAGTTGACGCGGTAACAACCAAGACATGATGCCCAAGCTCTGTGAGACCGTCGCGCAAAACCTTTATATGGGTGGCGACTCCGTTTACGTCCGGTGCGTAAGTATCTGAAAAAATTGCAATTCTCATAGAAATTACATCCTTTTACGTTCGTTTTGTGACTGTGCAGTTGATGATAAATTATTGCAGCCTTGACTAAAACAAAATGGTTTGCAGCATAAAACCGATTTTTGTGACATTTAAGCGCAGGCTTCCACTTCAAATCCAACGTTAATACATTTATTAACAGTATGTGCAGTTTACATATTAATATGTTTGTATTTTACACTAATAATCACAAAATGTAAACCGTATTTTAAATCATAATTTTTAGTTTTTCTATAAAAAGACCTCTTTAATTATAATTTCACGTCAAGAGGTTTTGCAGTGTTTTTTTGCGATTTTTCACGTTTTTCATAGTTTTACCGCCCCATGCTTTAAATTTGTACAAAGTGAAGCTTTAGGCAAGACAGTAAAAGGGGGGGGCGCTGCAAATTTTTTCGTTTTGCAACGCCCCGATCTGCTTTTTATAAGGTCTCCAGTATAACATCCTTTCCAAAAAATTGCAAGCCGGAGTTTTTATAATTCTTAAGCATACTTTTTTCCGTATTTTTAAAAAATCGCTTGCATTTTCAGTTGTTGTGTGATAAAATAGCACTCGGTGCAAATTTAATGCTATGGAGGATTATATAAAATGGCTTGGTATGAAATGGTTTTAGGCGGAGTTTTAATTCTTTTCTCAATTTTAATAATATTGGTTGTAATATTTCAAGAGGGTCGCCAGGCTAACTTGTCGGGCGCAATTGCCGGCGGTGCTGACAGCTTTTTCAGCAAAAATAAAGCAAGAACCATCGATGCATTCCTCGCAAGATGGACAAAATTTGTTGCTATCGCGTTTTTTATTTTAACTGTTGTTTTACATGCGGTTGCTTTGTTGGTAAAAAAATAAAAAACCGTTATTTACGCTTGTAGAGCCGCCCGCTTATTTAAGTTGGCGGCTTTTTTTATTTAAAAGACAATTAAAGGAGTGTTTGGCATGTTAAGAATTGAACATCTGACAAAAGAATACAACAAAGGAGTAAAAGCTGTTGACGATTTAAGTCTTACAGTTGAAAAGGGCGACATTTTTGGATTTATCGGACACAACGGCGCGGGCAAAACAACCACAATAAAAGCAGTTTCGGGCATTATTTCATTTGAAGCGGGCGATATTTTTGTTGACGGACTTTCTGTAATAAAAAATCCTATTGAATGCAAGAAAAAAATCGCTTATATTCCTGACAATCCGGATTTATACGATTTTATGACAGGTGTAAAATATTTGAGTTTTATTGCAGACATGTACAGCGTACCCCAGGATGTTCGCACAAAACACATCAAAGAATACAGTGAATTATTCGGTCTTGAGTTTGATTTATCATCCCCTATCTCTTCTTATTCACACGGTATGAAGCAAAAGCTTGCCATTATCTCGGCCCTTCTTCACGAACCGAAGCTTTTAATTCTTGACGAGCCGTTTGTCGGACTTGACCCAAAAGCGTCACGCATTTTAAAAGATACTATGAAGCAAATGGTTCAAAACGGATGTGCTATATTTTTTTCCACCCATGTTTTGGAGGTCGCCGAAAAGCTTTGCAATAAAATAGCGATAATAAAGTCCGGAAAGCTTATAGAATGCGGAAAAACCGAAGAAATCGTCGGCAAAAAATCGCTTGAAGAAATCTTTTTGGAACTGACAGATTAGATATAGTCAAACCACTTGAAAAACGTCACAAGATTTGCAAGGATTTTTGTTGCCGGGCATAGTACTGAAATCGAAGGAATGCTCGCGCCTTTCAAGGTTTTAGTGCTATGCCCGACGGCAAAAAGTCTGCAAAGATGTGTTGGTTTTTAAGTGGTTCGACTATAGTGTTAACATACTCTAATTTCGCAAAAGGGGGAAAATCGAAATGAAAATATATTTAAAATTAGTTTTAGTAAATCTGACCGCAATTTTGAGTGGACTCTTCAGGTTCGGAAAAGGTAAAAACTCCAAACAAAAGGTCAACAAAAGCGGTTTAGGGTTTGGCGGATTTCTGCTTTTAGTCGCACTTGGTGCCACCTTGTATGTTGGTTTTTACTCAAATTTGGCAGCGCAAACGCTTACAAAATACGGTCTTATGTGGCTTTTGCTTGGGCTTGTATTTCTTGTATGCTCGTTTTTCACTCTCATGACCAGCGTTTACGCAATAAGTGAAATTTTGTTCAGCGGTAAGGATTTAGACCTTTTGATGTCCTTTCCCATAAAAAAATGGCAGATTTTGGCAAGTAAGTTTTCGGCGCTTATTTTAGAAAATTATTTAATGTATTTTATCCTTTTAACACCTGTTTTCGGGGTATATTATTATTATGAGCGACCGTCGCTTATGCTTATACTTTACTATATTTGCGCCGTGATTTTTCTGCCGCTTATTCCTATTATTTTGGCGGCAATACTTTCGTTTATTATCAACATAATAAGCGCAGGCAAACGCTTTACAATGATTATCAGGGTGCTTTTGTCTCTTATATTAATTTTGGGAGTATCCTTGCTTCCGTCTTTTATGATAGCAAATTTTGAAAAAATCATTGCAAATTCGGGCAGTATTTTTAACGCCATGAAACGTTATTATCCTCCTGTCGGATACCTTACCGAGGCAATCACGCAAAATAAACCGCTCTCGCTTTTAATTTTTGTCGCAATGTCGTTTTTGGTTTTTGCACTGTTTATACTTCTTGCTTCCAACCAGACCGCTGTGCTTTGGTCCAAAAGCAAAAATGTTAAAAGCGCTAAATCGTCAAAATATAAGGTTTTGGTATCAGGCCAGTTTTCAGCACTTCTAAAAAAAGAAGCTGACAGATTTTTTAATTCTTATATTTACCTTTTAAACGCGTCCTTTGGAATTATTATGCTCACGGTTGCCGCTGTCGCGTCAATTTTTATGCAAAGCAAAATCTCACCGCTCCTTGATATGCTTGGCGAATACAAAACTATGCTGCCGGTAATGCTGCTTGGCTGCTACTGCTTTACAGTCGGACTTAACTGCACAACCGCGCCTTCCATATCCCTTGAGGGAAATGGCTTATGGATATTAAAATCATGTCCGGTCGATGTTAAAAAAATTCTTTACGCAAAGCTTCTTCTTAATATTTTAGTAGTTATTCCGCTATTTTTTATTGACAGTATAATTATCGCCTTTGCCCTGAAGCTTTCGTTTTTGAACTTTGCCATAACATTTATTTTGCCAACTCTTGCAAGCGTTTTAGTTGCAATAATCGGTCTGATCGCAAATTTATATCTTCCCAAAATGGACGCCATTAACGAAACGCAAGCCGTAAAGCAAAGCCTGAGTGTGCTTGTTGCCGTAGGCGCGGCATTTGCTTTTTTGGGCGCCCTTGTAGGCGGATATTTCGCTTTGCAAAAAGTTATAAGCTTTAACCTTTTTGCTTTGTTTGCAGGTATTATTTTGAGTACGGCAATAGTGCTTTTGCACAGATTCCTGTTTACAAAGGGAATAACCCTTTTTAACCGTTTAAAGGCGTAGATATTTTTCAGGTAATTGCGAAATGTAATTACAATTGACAATTGACAATTAAGGTGAAAATGCTCCGCATTTTATTAAAATCAAAAAGAAGTTTGAATAAATTTCACCGTAATTTGCCATTGCTGTGAGTTTCACAATTACCTATAGATATTTTTCATAGAAAGGAAATTTATGAACCTATTCGAAAATGATATAACTCCCGAAAGGGCCGTCTTAGTTTCGGTTGACACAGGCGAACCCGATTTTGAAGAAAGTCTTGACGAGCTTTGCGAGCTTGCCAAAACAGCCGGAGCAGACGTTATCGCAACCTTTTCTCAAAAAAAGGAGCACTACGATATCGCCACCTGTGTGGGCAGCGGCCGGCTTGAAGAGCTTGCTGAGTTTTGTGCGGACAGCGATATTGACTTGGTTGTCTTTGACTGTGAGCTTTCCCCTACTCAGCTTAGAAATATCGAAAAAAAAACCGACACCAGAACAATTGACCGCACCATGCTTATTTTAGATATTTTTGCAAATAATGCAAAAAGCAGCGAGGGCAAGCTTCAGGTTGAGCTTGCACAGCTTAAATATTTAATGAACCGCTTAACAGGTAAGGGCATAGAAATGTCGCGCCAGGGCGGACAGGGAGGCATAGGCGCGCGAAGAGGACCNGGTGAAAGCAAGCTTGAAACCGATAGAAGGCACATCCGCAGACGCGTACAGTCGCTTAAAGAACAGCTTGAAGATGTTGAAAAGCACCGAAGTCTTACGCGCAGGCGCCGCATAAAAGAAAACACTCAAACCGTTGCCATTGTAGGCTACACAAATGCAGGTAAATCAACCCTTATGAACGCGCTCACACAGGCCGGGGTTTTGGCTGAAAACAAGCTTTTCGCAACGCTTGATTCCACCGTTCGCGCACTAAAGCTGCCGGAGGGCAAAAATGTTTTAGTTATTGACACGGTAGGGTTTATAAGAAAGCTGCCCCATCATTTGGTTGAAGCATTTAAGTCAACACTCGAGGAGGCAGCCACAGCTGACGTTATTTTAAATATTTGCGACGCCTCAAGCGAAGAGGCCTGCGTTCATTTAGATGTAACAAAAGAAATTTTAGAGTCCTTGGGTGCAAAAGACAAACCGATTATTCCTGTTTTTAACAAATGCGACCTGCTTTCAGGCGCAGATTATCTTCCCGCGGGATACAGTAATTCCGTGAAAATATCGGCCGCGGCTCAAACAGGGCTAAACGAGCTGCTGCGCGCCGTTGAAGACGCTTTGCCTGTCACAACAAAAAAAACGGAGCTTTTGCTGCCGTTTTCAAAAGGTGCTGTTGCGGCAAAAATAAGGGATGACGGCCAACTTATAAGTGAGGAATACACCGAAAACGGGCTCAAAATTGAGGCCATTGTTCCCATAAGTATGTTAAAGGAGCTTGAAGCCTTCGTTTTGTAAAAATTCTCAAAGAGAAGTTCCTTTCCACGGAGGGGAATTTCTTTTTTAAAAATTATTTTGTTACCCTTTTGCCTTGACATTGTAGTGTGACAGACTGAAAAAGAGGCAACAAAAGATAAACAAGAAAGACTATGGGACGGGAATCCCACGGCACGAAATTGAGGCTTTGGCAGCTTGCTTACTTCCTGAAATACAAAAATTCTTCGAGAGCGAGGACGGTCAAAAGGAATTTGCAGAATGGAAGTGGCAACAAGCCAAGAAAAAGAAAGAGGGTAAACAATCCTAAACATAGATAACACGGCGGGGACAGCTTGATTGCTGTCCCCGTCACTTTTATAATGTGATTACTTCTTCTTGTTGGCATTGGGATAGTCAAAATAAATAGTAAATCCGAACCCTTCGCCTATCGAAAAGATAGCCGAGCGGTTCGGATTACCTACTTTTGGTGCCGCTGGCCGGACTTGAACCGGCACGGTGTTTCCACCGAGGGATTTTAAGTCCCTTGCGTCTGCCGATTCCGCCACAGCGGCACGTAAATCGACTGCTGTTTATTTTATCAAAGCTATTTGTGTTTGTCAATCCATTTTACAAAAATAGTGGCGTGTTTTATTAATTTTTTTGCTTTTGCAGCGAATTTAATCATGACATATTCATATATCTTTCAATAGAACTTCATAAAACTATCATAAACAAGGAATAAAATGCAATCATAGTCAAACAAATCTAAGAAAGGTTGATGAAAAATGTTCAGACAGGATGAAAACGGATTTATACCCGAAGAGAATACTCACAATATAAAAGAACAAGGGGCTTTGTATGAAGAACAGTGCAATGTATATGAGGATCAATCCGATTTTTATAAAATCACACCGCCGAGCAATGCGGTTTCATATACATGGCACAGCGGAGGCCTTATTGTTCAGCCCGAGGAAAACATTTATGATCAGGCACAGGTTAATGATGATATTCCAAAACAAAACAAAAAGCAAAATGCAGCTTCCTTAATTGCGCTCTGTGCGGTTATGTCTTTGATTTTCGGTTTAGGCGGAGGATACATTGGCAGCAGGATGCTTGCAAAAGAAAACGCTGTGTCAAATCAAAGTGTGGTATATCAGGCGGTACCGCAAAAAACATCTGCGGTATCAAGCTCCGGAAGTGACGGACCGTTATCGGTATCCGAAATTGCAGAGCTCACGCAAAACAGTGTGGTTGAAATTACAACCGAAACAGTTTCTTCGGGAGCACGCCTTGGGCAATATGTTTCGCAAGGGGCGGGCAGCGGCGTAATTGTAACCGGAGACGGATATATAGTTACAAATAATCATGTAATAGATAAAGCAAGTAAAATTACAGTTCGTCTTAAAGATGGACGAAGCTTTGAAGCGGCTCTTGTGGGAACAGATTCAAAAACCGATTTGGCGGTTATCAAAATTGATATTACAGGGCTTCAGGCAGCGGTTTTGGGAGATTCATCAAAGCTTACCGTGGGAGAGCTCGCGGTAGCGGTGGGAAATCCGTTAGGCCAGTTGGGCGGAACTGTAACAAACGGCATTATCAGCGCGCTTGACCGTGAAATTGAAATTGATAATGAAAAAATGACGCTTTTACAAACAAACGCGGCAATTAATCCGGGAAATTCCGGAGGCGGACTTTTTAACGCGAGCGGTGAATTAATCGGTATTGTTAACGCAAAATCCTCAGGAAGCGATGTTGAAGGTCTTGGCTTTGCAATTCCGGTAAATTCTGTTAAGCCTGTAATGGAGGACCTTATAAATCTTGGTTACGTAAAGGGGCGTTTGGATTTAGGAATGAGTATTGTTGATATAACAGACGCTCAAACAGCAATGATGTACCGTGTTTCGAATCTCGGCGTGTATGTTTTGTCTGTAAACAGCGGCTCGGCCGCACAAAGAGCAGGGTTTTTATCGGGAGACCTTTTAGTTTCGATAAACGGCAAAAGTGTCAGCAATTACAGCGATTTTAACGAAGAGCTTGAAAATCACGAAATAGGTGAAACGGTTACGGTTACAGTAAAACGCAATAACCGCGAAACCGGGCTTAGCTTGGTTTTGACAGAATATCAGCCGTCAGGCGGTATTTAAAAAATTTACACTATTTAGATAGTGTGGACACAAGACCAAAACGTCCATCTTTTGGCGAATTTTCCGCCAAACTGCGTTAAATTTTCTTGCAATATGAAAGTATTACTTCAAAAATTCGCCTTGTTTGACGAAAAATTTGCTCAAAATCTGAACATTTCGTCTCATGTCCACACTATCTAAAACCATACAAACAAATTTTTCACTGAACGTTCACACAATCAACACGATTAGTGGGTAAAATAAATACTGTACAGCACAAAAAAATCAAAATTTGTTGTGCAAATTTATTTGAAAGGAGTGGTACAGAGTGAGAGGGTCAAAAAGCAGTGTTCTTAAACTTTTACTTGCTTTTACAGTGATTTTTTCGGGTGTGTTCACTTACTTTGGAGTAAATGCAGCCGAAAATGATGTTAAAACAGCAGCCTCAGGCAACAGCTCTTCCGTAACATCTGACAGCTCAAAGGATTCTGCAAAGGCAAAGGGTAAAAAACAGCTTACAGAAGAACAGAAGAAAGCTTTTGAAGAGAAAAAAAGTGAGTTCGAAGCAAAGAAAAAAACAGGCCTTGAAAAATGGAATTCTTTGACCGAAGAGCAAAAAAATGAGCTTTACGCAATAACAGATGAAATATCAAGCGACAAGCAAAAGCTTATTGACAAAGGAGCAGAGCTTGGAATTATTGATAAGGCCGACGCCGACAAATTAAAAGAAGCGCTTAAAACCCGCGGCGAAAATATGAAAAAAGATGGCAAGCTGCCAAATTTCGGTCAAAAGGGCAAAGGGCCTCATACAAGAGGTAAAATGTGCGAAAATCAAAAAGAAAAATCTGAATAAAAGTTCACTGCATCCTGCCGGATTTCGAAAAATCGGTTCGGCAGGAGAGCAGACTAAATCTTATAATTAATACGAAAAAACGGAGATATTTACAAACCTAAGGTATAATATCTTCTTGCATATACTTAAAGTATACAAAAAAAGAGAGGGAGGATAGCTAAAATGTACCGTTTGCTTATCGTTGATGACGAACCGAAAATCCGTGAGCTTATAAAAAAATATGCCGATTTTGAGGGGCACGAAACAAAAGAGGCCGTAAATGGTATGGACGCGGTAGAAATGTGCAAAACCTCCGATTTTGACCTTATTATTATGGATGTCATGATGCCTGAGCTTGACGGCTTTTCGGCATGTAAAGAAATAAGAAAAACAAAAAAAACACCGGTCATCATGCTTTCGGCACGAGGCGAGGAATATGACAAAATCCATGGCTTTGAGCTTGGTATTGACGATTATGTGGTCAAGCCGTTTTCGGGCAAAGAGCTTATGATGCGTATCGGTGCGATTATGCAAAGAACGCAAAATTTGTCTGATAATCAGCAAAAGGATATTGCTGTTATTGAGGGACTTAAAGTTGATTTTACAGGCCGTCTTGTTTATATTGACGACAAAAAAATTGACATGACGCCAAAAGAATATGACCTTTTCTTTTATTTTGTGAAAAACCGCGGAATTGCCTTAACCCGTGAAAAGCTTATTACCGAGGTCTGGGGCTACGATTTTTACGGAGACGACCGAACTCTTGACACACACATAAAACTTTTGCGCAAAAGCCTTATGGATTACAGCAAGTATATTGTTACCTTACGGGGAGTGGGTTATCGTTTTGAGACTTAGTTTGAATAAAATCTCAAAAAAGGTGGTGCCGAGAGCATAACATTGTTTTATTCATGCTGTGCTTGTGCGCGATATGAGTGAAGTATCATGCTCCTTAAAATGAATAAAATAAGTATAAAATGGAAGCTTTTTTTATTTTTGACGGTATTTGTGTTTTTTATTATAGCTCTTCTATGGATATTTCAGGTTGTTTTTCTGGATGATTTTTACAAATCAATAAAAACAAGTGATATTAAATCATACGCGCAAAAACTCAAGGGAAATATAAACAGCGATATTTTAGGCGATTTAGTTGCAAAAACAGCAATAGACGGAGATGTGTCGGTTATTATTGCAAAAGAAAACGGCGAAATAAGGGCGTCTGCCGAAGGAAAGGCGGGCAGCCTTATTTTCAGGATGCCCCAGTCGCAGTTTTATCATTATCTCCAACTTGCAAAAGAAAACGGCGGCGAATATATGGAGCTTTTTGAGGGCTTCGGAAGCCTGCCGCTAAATGACAGCCGCATTGGCGGAAAACTCATTACCCGGGCGGCCGAACAGGCGCCGCAAACGATTATTTACGTTGTAACAGCCGAAGCTTCAGATAAAAGCATTTACGTTATTTTGCTTAACACGAATATTACTCCGATTGACTCAACCGTGCAAACCATAAGATGGCAGCTTTCGTTTATAACTGTTATATTGCTCTTGCTTGCACTTTTGCTCGCGCTTTTAATTTCACGCCAAATATCGGGGCCGATTATGAGTATAAACAAAACCTCAAAGGAGCTTGCAAAGGGCAATTATGATGTAGCATTCGGCGAAAGCGGATACAAAGAGATTTCCGAGCTTGCTCAGTCGCTTAATTATGCCGCGACAGAGCTTTCGAAGGTTGACCGCTTAAAAACCGAACTGATTGCAAATATATCACACGACCTGCGCACTCCGCTTACGCTTATTACAGGATATTCCGAGGCCATGCGCGACCTCCCAAATGAAAATAACGAAGAAAATATTCAAATTATTATTGACGAGGCCAAACGTCTTTCAAGCCTTGTTACCGATATGCTTGATATTTCAAAGCTTCAGTCGGGAGCAGCGGCGCTTAATATTACTCAGTTTAACCTTACAAAAAATGTGCATGAAATTGTAAGCCGTTTTTCAAAGCTTACAGGTATGGACGGTTACTCGATAGATTTTAAAAGCGACTGTGAAGTCATCGTATCGGCTGACGAAATAAAGCTTTCACAGGTAATTTATAATCTTGTTAATAACGCGATTACCCATACGGGAATCGACAAAACCGTTACAATTATACAGCGTGTATTTTCAGGGACTGTTCGAATAGAAATTACAGACACCGGTGAGGGGATAGAAGCTGACAAGCTTTCACAAATCTGGGAACGGTACTATAAGCTTGACAAGGAACATAAGCGCTCGGTAACAGGCACAGGTCTTGGACTCTCGATTGTTAAAACCATTTTTGACCTGCACAACTTGCATTACGGTGTAACAAGCAAGCTTTCAAACGGCAGTACATTTTGGTTTGTTGTGAAAATAGATGATTTGATTTTAAATTCATAAAAACAGAATTGTTTTCAAATCAAAATTCAAGCAGTTTTTTCTAATGCTGAAGACAAACTGAAAAATCTGAACAAACATTCGCACATAGATGCGTAAATATTGCCATGAGCCGACATGAACTATCCGAACCCGGTTTTAAAAGTCAGATTCGGATAGCTCAATTCGTCTTAAACACAAGCAAAACAGGCTGTTGCAAAACAAAAACTTTGTAACAGTCCTGTTTCAGCCAGAAGACAAACCTCAAAAATTCGTCAAAAAATATTAAATCAAAAAAACCGCGGACATGCGTATGCCTTTAAGGGCATTTCGGGAACGCGGAAGCCGGTGTGGCTTTTCGGCGTTGCCGCAGCAATCCGAAGTGCGAA
>JGI994J12354_10003270_pt1 | contig 15223 bp, 9 predicted proteins | sample IntmicLarv3ML3BL_FD_12354 | JGI IMG/M metagenome (IMG submission 12354)
CGGCTCCTTGGTGCGGTCGAGGACGGTGACGCGCTTCATGGTCTTGGGCAGCTCGGCCAGGAAGAGCTCGGTGGCGAAGGGACGATAGAGGCGCACCTGCAGCAGACCGTACTTGCCGCCCTTGGCGTTGAGGTAATCGATGGTTTCCTTGATGGTGTCGCAGCCCGAGCCCATGGCGATGATGATGTCCTCGGCATCCTCGGCGCCGTAGAAATCATAGAGCTTGTAGTTGCGGCCGGTGTGCTTGCCCAGCTCGGTCATGTAGTGCTGGACGATGCCGGGAACCTCGGTGTAGAAGGGGTTGACCGACTCGCGCATCTGGAAGAAGATGTCGGGGTTGGTGGTGGTGCCGCGCAGCACGGGATGATCGGGGCCCAGGGCGCGGTCCTTGAAGGCCTTGACGGAATCCATGTCGACCAGGGTGCGCAGCATGTCGGGGTCGAGCAGCTCGATCTTCTGAATCTCGTGGGAGGTGCGGAAGCCATCGAAGAAGTGCAGGAAGGGGATGCGGGCCTTGATGGCGCTCAGATGGGCGACGGTGCCCAGGTCCATACACTCCTGCACGCAGGAGGAGGCCAGCAGGGCAAAGCCGGTTTGACGGGTGGACATAACATCCTGATGGTCGCCGAAGATGCTCAGGGTGTTACTGGCCAGAGAGCGGGCGCTGACGTGGAACACGCCGGGCAGCAGCTCGCCGGCGATTTTGTACATGTTGGGAATCATGAGCAGCAGGCCCTGAGACGCCGTGTAGGTCGTGGTCAGAGCGCCGCCCTGGAGCGAGCCGTGCACTGTGCCGGCCGCGCCGCCCTCGGACTGCATCTCGCGCACAGCAACACGCTGGCCGAAGAGGTTGAGACGGCCCGCGGCCGACCACTCGTCGACGCGCTCGGCCATGTCCGAGGAGGGGGTGATGGGGTAGATAGCAGCAACCTCCGTGAAGTTGTACGACGCCATTGCCGACGCCGTGTTGCCATCCATGGTCATAAACTCTTTTTTCATGTTCATTCTCCCGTCCACAAAATAATTTTCCCTTATTTTGCGTGAATTATCGCATCCCAATTATATAGTTTTTGTACTAAGCAGTCAACCAAAAAACTGCACAAAAAAATCCCAGGCCGTGAAAGGGCGGAAAAGCTCTTGCCATCAGGCCGGGGGTTCATAATTATTTCATTATTTTCTGCAAAAGGCCACCCGATTCCCTGCACAGCCCGGGCCGTCAAGGGCCGTGCCACCGAGGGAGAACCGCAATTGTATACAAATTTTATAGCCTCCATTTGGGCAAAAGGGAGAAATTTAATTTTCGTATGGATTCCATCGAACGAGCACCATATGTAGGGGCTGGCGCGTGAGGTGGGCACAAGGCGGGAAGGAGATACGGCCCTCATTGTCATTCTGAGGGCGAAGCCCGAAGAATCTTATGCCGGCTTGCAAAGGGATGAAGGGCAAGATTCTTCGCACCGCCTACGGCGGCACTCAGAATGACAGGGCGGTGCCTTTTGTAGGGGCCGACCTTGTGTCTGCCCGCGACCTTGTTAGTAATAAAACAGAGGGGGTCGGGGCAACGGGCCGCCACAAGGGCGGTGCCTACGAGGGACAACGAACCAAGCCTACCGCCCCATGGCGGCCTCAATGTCCTCGATGGAACGCGGGATGGCGGCACTCAGGTTCTCGCAGCCGGCGGCGGTGATGAGGCAGTTGTCTTCGAGGCGGAAGCCGATGCCCCAATCCTCATGATAGATGCCGATGTCGACGCAGAAAATCATGCCCGGCTCCAAGGGACGATCGAGCTCGGTGACATCGACTACATCATGAGTGTCGAAGCCCACATGGTGGGCGCCGCCGTGCCACATGAGCTTGCTCACCTCATCGACGCCGGAAATCACGCCGGCCTCCTTGAGCAGGTTGGCATTATACTCCTTGATGGTTTTGTCCACAAAGCTGTGGGGCAGGCCCGGCTTGATGACGCTGTACAGGTACTCGGAGGTTTTGTAGGCGCACTCGTAGAGGATGCGCTGCTTGTCGCTGAACTTGCCGCTGACCGGCCAGCCGCGGGAGACATCGGTACCGATGAAGTCGTACCGGGCGCCCACGTCGTTGAGAATCATGTCGCCCTCGGCAACGAGGCCGTCGATGCCGTAATAGTGGATGCAGAAGTTGTTGCGTCCGCTCGAGATGATGGTGGGGAAGGCGGGCAGCGCCCCTTCATCCATCAGCGCGCCCTCGAAGGCGGCCTTGAGGTTGTACTCCCGCAGGCCGGGCTTGGCAATTTTCATCATGGCGGCGATGCCCTTGCTGGTGAGCACCTCGGCCCGGCGGATGGCCTCGATTTCGCAGTCGGCCTTGATGGCGCGGAGGTTTTTCATCAGCGGCAGCACGCTTTGCAGCACCACATGGGGGAAGCGTCCGCGGGCGTAGCGCGCCAGCTTGAAGGCGTCGCTGTCGGGCTCATTGCGGGTCAGCTTGTCGAAGTCGAGCCACAGCTGGGTAGCTCCGCCCCGGGTGAAGCAGACATCCAGCGCGGCATCGAAGTCGCCCAGGGGGCGCACGCTCCGGCAGCCCGAGATGCCGGCGGCGGCATCAAAGCCGACCAGGGTTCCGTTCCAGCGCTCCCACTGGGGGTTCGGCGGGGAGAGAAAGAGGGTCTCATCAACGCCGGCGCCCGTCTTGCGCAGCAGCAGGATGCTCTTGGGCTGGTCGATGCCGGTGAGGTAGACAAAGTTGCGGCTGCCGTAGAAGAGGAAGTTTTCATCGGCCGTCTTGCGGATGTAGTCGCCGGCGAACAGCACGGCCACGCTGCCCTCGGGCAGACGGGCCAGCAGCTTTTCCCGGTTGGCCTTGAAGAAGGATGCATGCATGGGAGAGGACCTCTTTCCTTATATGATGTTGTGGTGTGGGTAATCTCGTGTAGGGGCGAAGGGCGTTCGCCCGCGGGCGGTCACAGACCGCCCCTACGAAGGGCCGCGGGGCTGCTGCGCCCAGACAGGCTGCGCGACGCCCCATGGCCGCTTACATAAGTCGCTACAGCTCCGCCCAAACAGAAAGGCCAAGATCGGCCTTCCTTGGTTTGGTCGGCGCTTGCGCGCCTTATGTGCGCTATGGGGCTGCTGCGCCCTCTTACACGGCTTGTTCTGTCCGATTGATAATCTCATCCTGCAGGGCGCGGCTGAGGTTGCGGAAATAATCGCTGTAGCCGGCCACGCGGACGATGAGGTCGCGGTGCTCCTCGGGGCTCTTCTGTGCCTCGATGAGGGTGTCGCGGTCGATGACATTGAACTGGATGTGGTGGCCCTCCATGTTGAAGTAGCTGCGCACCAGGGCCGCCATGGCATCCAGGCCCTTGTCGCCCTGGATGGCCGAGGGGGTGTACTTCTGGTTGAGCAGCGTGCCGCCGGTCTGCAAATGATCCATCTTGGCGCACGAGCGGATGACCGCCGTGGGGCCGTAGATGTCGGCGCCGCCCACGGGGGAGATGCCCTCGGACACCGGGATGCCCGCCTTGCGGCCCGAGGGCAGGGCCCCGGTGATTTCGCCGAAGTAGACATGGCAGGTGGTGGGCAGCATATTGACGCGGTACATGCCGCCGCGGACGTTGGGGCGTCCGGTGACGCAGCCGCGGTAGTGCTCGAAGACTTCCTTCATCAAATCGTCGGCGTAGTCGTCGTCATTGCCCCAGCGGGGGGATTTATTGGAGACCAGGGCATGGATGTCCTCATGACCTTGGAAATCATCCTTGAGGGCCTTGAGCAGCTGGGGCATCGTGAAGCTGCCGTTTTCAAAGATATGATACTTGATGGCGCTCAGGCTGTCGGTGATGGTGCCGATGCCGACGCCCTGGAGGTAGCTGGTGTTATAGCGGGCGCCGCCGGCGTTGTAATCCTTGCCGCTGGCGATGCAGTCGTTGGTGAGGATGGACAGGAAGGGGGCCGGCATGTACCGGGCGTAGACGCTCTCGATGCGGTTGCTGCCCTCGACCTTGATGCCGATGAAGTGGCTCACCTGGCACTTGAAGGCGAACATGAGGGCTTCGAAGCTGTCGAAGTCCTCGGGGTTGCCCGTCTCGAGGCCCAGCTGCTTGCCCGACGCGGGGTCAATGCCGTTGTTGAGGGTGATTTCCAATATTTTGGGCAGGTTGAAGTAGCCGGTGAGGATGTAGGCCTCGTTGCCGAAGGCCCCGGTCTCGACACAGCCCGAGGTGCCGCCGCAGCGGGCGTCGGCCAGGGTCTTGCCGGCGTTTAAGAGCTCCTGGACAATGGCCTCGGTGTTGTAAAAGGCCGGCTGGCCCCAGCCCTTGCGGGAGATTTCGCAGGCACGCTTCAAAAACCGGGTGGGCGTCTTGCGGGAAATCTGCACATTGGAGCTGGGCTGCAGCAGCTTCATCTCGTCCATACAGTCCAGAATCAGGTAGCTCACCGGGTTGACGCCGTCCTGGCCGTCGGGGGTGATGCCGCCGCTGTTGATGTTGGCAAAGTCGGTGTAGGTGCCGCTCTCCTTCAGCGTGATGCCCACCTTGGGGGGGGCGGGCTGGTTGTTGAACTTGACCCACAGGCACTCGAGAAGCTCGAGTGCCTTGTCGTCATCCAACGTGCCGGCCTTGACATCGGCGTGGTAGAAGGGGTTTAAGTGCTGATCGAGCTTGCCGGGGCTGTAGGCGTCCCAGGGGTTGAGCTCGGTGGTGACGCACAGATGGACAAACCAGTACATCTGGATGGCCTGCCAGAAGGTCTTGGGGGCGTGGGCCGGGACGACCTCGCAGTTGGCGGCGATTTGCTCGAGCTCGGCCCGGCGCTCGGGGCGGGTCTCCTCAAGGGCCATCTTGCGGGCCAGCTCGCCGTAGCGGCGGCCGAGCACCATGACGGCGTCGCAGCAGATGTCCATGGCTTTGAGCTGCTCGAGCTTTGAAACGGCCTCTAAATCCTTGTGGAAGTCGAGCTTGGCAATGGATTCGGCGATGTCGGCCTTATAGTCCATAAAGCCCTTTTCGTACAGCTTGAAGGAGCCGACGGTGTGGCCGGGGCCGCGCTGCTCCATAAACTCGGTGAAGATGCCGGCGGCGTAGCACGCGCGCCAGGCGTCGGTTTGCACGGCGAGGATTTTTTCGCGCATGGTCTTGCCCATCCAGTAGGGGATGACATCCTTTTTCTGGATGTCGTAGTCCTCGGGCGCGACGGTGAAGTTGATGAGGTCGCGGGCGTCCATGACCTCCATGTCCTCGATGCTGTGGCAGCAGATTTCGGGGAAGGTGGGGGCGGCCTGGGGGCCGCTGGCCTTTTCGCCGACGATGAGCTCGCCGTCGCCCAGCCAGAGGGTTTTGTGCTCCATAAAATGCAGCAGGCTCTTGGCCCGAAGCTCGGGGATGGACATGGTCCCCTCATGCTTTTTGTAAAATTCGGTCTCGAGCACGGCGCGCTCCATGCAGATGCGGGGCTGGGTGTTGAGGCTCTCGTGGCGCAGGGCCTTGACGCGGTCAGTCATAGACATTCATTCCTTTCTAGTAGCTTCGCAAAAAATCTGCGGATTTTTTGCGATTTGGGGTTCATTTTGTATGCCGCTCACGGAGAAGTGAATTCTCCTCCGCGGCTGTGGCATAGGACGCCGCTTTGCGACGCTCGGTCAAGGGCGCCTACCCGCCGATGCTCACGGGGGCGAATCCGGCTTCCCGGAATCGGGCGGCGATGGCCTCCATTTTTTCGGGGGACGGGGCGGCAAAACCACCTTCCGGGGTTTCGCACAGCGCTGTGTCGGGGCCCCTCAGAACGAGGCGGGCCTGCTTCCCCGTGCCGGTGCTGTGATAGGGCAGCAGGCTGATTTTTTGGGGGCGGATGCCGTGCGCCCGCAGGAAGGCGATGATGGCATTGATGTCATCATCGGCACAATTGACACCTTCTATAAGCGGCAGCCGCAGGTGGATGGCCGCGCCGGCGCGGCTCAGACGGGTGAGGTTTTCCAGGGCCACGCTATTCTCAACCCCGGTGAAGCGGCGGTGGGCGGCGCTGTCCATCTGCTTGATGTCGTAGAGGAAGGTGTCGGCATAAGGCAGCACGGCCTCGAAGCCGGCCCACGGTGCGTGGCCGCAGGTGTCGATGGCGATGTTGAGACCCTCCTTCTTGAGCGCCGCCGTCAGGGCGCGGAGGAACTCGGGATCCTGGGCCATGACCTCGCCGCCGCTGAGGGTGACGCCGCCGCCCGATTGCTCGTAGAAGGGCAAATCCCGCAGGCAGGCCTTCACGATGTCCCCCACCGCGGCCGACCGGCCGGCCAGCTCGAGGGCCTCGCGGCTGCACACGCCGGGGTCGATGGGGCTGCCGCCCGAGAAAGTGGGCCTCCCCTGCTCCATGCGGACGCTTTCAGGGTAGCGCGCCGCGCAGACGCCGCAACCGACGCAGCGGTCGGCATAGTACATCAGCGTGGGTGAAAAGCCGATGTTTTCAGGGTTGTGGCACCAGGCGCACCGCAGGGGGCAGCCCATGAAAAAGACGGTGGTGCGAATGCCCTCGCCGTCGTGAATGCTGTAGCGCTGAAGGTTGGTGAAATTGGCTGTCATGAGGCAATCCTTCCGGAACACATTATATAATAATAGTGGTTTTCACCTGCGGTGAAAACCACGGTGCAGCAGGAGAAGCTCTCCCTGTCAAATATATCACGATTTTATGAAGGGTGCAAGGGGGATTTTCACCCAGGTGAAATAAATTTGCCCCCTTCCGATTGGTACAAAAAACAGACCACCGGCGCTGCCGGCGGTCTGTAGGGGGCGTGGTTAAAGGATGTCGGCCTCGGGCATGGGGTTGGGGAAGTTGATGGCCAAAATGCGGGCCGATTTGTTGGTGCGATTGATCCAGTTGTGGTCGAGATGCGACTTAATCTGAATGCTGTCGCCCGGGTAGAGCTCGTACTCCCGCGAGCCGACGTAGAGGGTGACGATGCCCTCGAGGACATAGATGAACTCCTCCCCCGAATGGCTGTACATCTCAAGCTTCATGTTGTCGGTGTCGGGGATGGGCAGCAGATGATAGACCCTGGGCAGCAGCTCGTAGGCTGTCACGTCGTTGCTGTGGATGAAGGAGAGAATCTGGGGGCTGACCTGGATGGGGCTGACATCGTAGCTGCGTACCGGGCCCTGGCGCTCGCTGTGGCGGTTGTCGACGAAAAAGTCCGAGATGCTCACCCCGAAAACCCGGGCGATTTTCATGAGAGAATCGACGGCGATGTTGCTCAGGCCGCGCTCCAATTGCGAGAGAAAGCCGATGGACAGGCCGGTTTCCTCGCTGAGCTGCTTGAGCGTGAACTTCTGCTTGGTGCGCAGAGCCTTGACCTTTGCGCCAATGCTGACCGTGTCTTCCATAAAAAATGCCGCCTTTGTGAATTTTTTATCTTTATCCCTCTATTGTAAACACTGCGGAGCCAAATGTCAAATTATTTCTGCCTGAACGCCCTCCCCGGACGGCTTTCACGGAATCTCGGGCAGCCTTTGGGAATGTTCATATTTTCAAAACTTTGAGGCGGTTGCACTTGACATACCGGCGATCAGCGGATATACTATTCACCAAATGAGCACAGCAAAAAATCTTGGAGTTCTGTCTGGTTTGCACAAAGCAACACTTCTGTTACTGGCAATTGTGCACTGGTCTAGCCAACCGGATTTCCACAGGCGAAGGTTCTGGGATATTTGCTGAGCTTGTTTGCTGCAATGCAGATAAAACAGGAGGTTAGTTTAATGAAGAAAAAGCTGTTCAGCCTGGTCTCTCTGGTGCTGATTGCCGGCATGATGTTCGCCTTTGCGGCGTGCAACAGCGGCACTCCCGCCACCACGACCGCAGCCGGCACCACCGCGGCTGCCACCACCACCACCGCCGTCGCCAGCACTGCCCCCGTGGCCGCTGTGTCGGAAGCCGGCCAGACCGCCCGCACCGACCTGATTATGGGCCTGGTGGGCGAGCCCAAGACCATGGATCCCACCGAGGTTTCCGACCTGGTCTCCTTCTCGTTCTTCTTCAACATGTACGATCCCCTCATCCGCTTTGATGCTGATGACGAGCTGCGCCCCGGCCTGGCCGAGAGCTGGGAAGTCAGCGACGACGGCCTGCAGGTTACCTTCCACCTGCGTGACGGCGTCAAGTTCTGGAACGGCGATCCTCTGACCGCTGAGGATGTCGTGTTCTCCTACAACAAGGCCATCGCCTCCAGCTACACCAGCAGCAGCACCAACATGATGGAGAGCATGGAAAAGGTCGACGACAAGACCGTCGTCCTCAACCTCAAGTTCCCCTACGGCCCCGTTATCTACTGCATCGGCTCGGCCCAGATGGGCATCATCCAGGAAAAGCACTATAACGCCGTGGGCGCTGAGGGCTTTGCCCGTGATCCCATGGGCACCGGCGCTTACAAGCTGGTCAGCTGGGCCAGCGGCGACAAGGTCATCCTGGTTGCCAATGATGATTACTATCGCGGCGCCCCCCAGATCAAGGATTTGACCTACAAGGTTCTCACCGATGGTGACACCGCTGTTCTGGCCCTTCAGAACCACGAGGTTGACATCGTTGACACCCCGCCCGCTGCCCACCGCGCTACCCTCATGGCCGAAGAGAGCCTGACCTATTACGAGACTCCCATCGCCGCCTCCGTCTTTGTCGGCTTCAACAACGCTGTGGGCATGTTCTCCGACAAGCGCATGCGTAAGGCCGTCATGATGACCGTCGATAAGGAAGCCATGATTGAAGGCGCCCGCGAAGGCCTGGGCATGGCTCTGAACACCTGGTGGCCGATTCCCATCGGCGGCTGGGACATGGCCAACAACGACAAGCTGCAGGGCATCCCCTATGATCCCGAAGGCGCCAAGGCTCTGTTTACCGAAGCCGGCTACGGCAGCGGCCTCGTCGTTGAGCTGAAGACGACCGACTCGGCCACCTACAACAAGCCCACCGAGGTTCTGCAGGACATGCTGTCTCAGGTCGGCGTGACCGGCAACATCAACCGCATGGAGCGCACCGCCTACTTTGAGTCTGTCCAGACCGAGCGTGACTTTGACATGGCCGTTCTTGCCTCCACCACCGGTGTGCCTGACATCGACTACATCTATCCCTCCTTCCACAGCAGCTATGTGGATGCGGGCCGCAACTACATGGGCGTTAAGAACGCCGACCTCGACCGTCTCCTCGAGACCGGCCGCGCCTCCACCGATCAGGCCGAGCGCGCCCAGATCTATCTTGAGATGGCCGAGCTTTGGAACGAGGAAGTCTTCTCGGGCGTCCTCTACACCTACTTCACCCCCATCTGCGCCGACAAGAACCTGCAGGGCGTGATCATCAACTCCAAGAACCGTATGTTCATGTTCGACTTCTGGTGGTCGGCTGAGTAAGCATCACGCCCCCAGGACGTTTTAACCGGCATATCTTTGGAATAAAGACCGCAGCTCGCGGGGGAGTTCCTTCCCCCGCGACTGTTGTTCACAAGTCAGGGATGCACATTTCCCTTGGACGCGCACTGCGCCCATTTTGTTCCTACACACTAGCATGAAAGTAGGATGCTCATGTTACAATACATCGGAAAGAGAATCTTGATGATGATTCCCGTTCTGCTGGGTGTCTCCTTCATCATCTTCACCATCCTGGCCCTCACCCCCGGCGACCCGGCCCGCACCATGCTGGGCATGGACGCCACCACGGAAAATGTCGAGGCGCTGCGCGAGCAGCTCGGCCTCAACGACCCCTTCTTTGTGCGGTACTTCAACTGGGTCATCAATGCGGTGCAGGGCAACTTTGGCAACTCCTACAGCCGGAAAATCCCGGTTTTAGGCGAGATTATTGCCCGTTTCCCCTCCACCCTCAAGCTGGCGGCCGGCGGCATGATTATCATGGTGGGCATCGGCGTGCCGGTGGGCATCATGTCGGCTGTGAAGCAGTACTCCCTGGCCGACTCGGTGAGTATGGTCTCGGCCATGCTGCTCACCTCCATGCCTCCCTTCTGGTTCGGTATGCTGCTTCAGCTGCTGTTCGCCCTGCGGCTCAGCTGGCTGCCGGCCACCGGTGCCGACACCCTCAAGCACTTCATTTTGCCCTGCGTGACGTTGGCGGCCTCCATGATGGCCTCCCTCATCCGCATGACCCGCAGCAACATGCTTGAGGTCATCCGGATGGACTACATCCGCACGGCACGTGCCAAGGGCGCCAACGAGCGCACCGTCATCTACAAGCACGCCCTGCGCAATGCCTTGCTGCCGGTTATCACCATCATCGGCCTCAACTTCGGCGGCCTGCTGGGCGGCACCATGATCATCGAGAGCGTTTTCGGCCTGCCCGGCCTGGGCACCAACGCCATCGGCGCCATCCGCGAGAAGGACACGCCCATGGTTATGACCAGCGTGCTCTTCGTGGCCTTCCTGGCCGGCTTCATCAACCTGACGGTCGACATCATCTACGCCTTCGTCGACCCCAGAATCAAGTCCCAGTACGCGAAACGATAAGGAGGGGGAAGATTCATGGATAAAAAGATTGAAAACGCCGCCCCCGAAACCACTCGGGTTCGCGTGAAGAAAAAAAGCCAGGGCAAGATGATTTGGAACCGCTTCCGCAAAAACAAGCTTGCCATGGTCGGCCTCGTCATCATCCTGATTATGGCCATCCTTTCGGCCAGCGCCGGCCTGATGTTTGACTATCAGGCGGACGGCACGGCCCACAACTACAAAATCCGCCGCATGGCCCCCGGATCCCCCGAGCTGCCCAACGAGTTCCGGTATATCCTGGGCACCGACGACTATGGCCGCAGCATGGCTGCCCGTATCTTCTTCGGCGGCGGCACCTCGCTGAGCATCGGCTTTGCCGCCATCTTGATTTCGATGACGGTGGGCGCCATGATCGGCGCCAGCGCCGGCTACTACGGCGGACAGGCTGACAACATCATCATGCGTATTATGGATATTTTCCTGGCCATCCCAAATACGCTGCTGGCCATCTCCATTGTGGCGGCGCTGGGCAACAGCCTCATCAACCTGCTCATCGCTATGAGTATTTCGTCCGTGCCCCGCTTTGCCCGCATCATCCGCTCGTCCATCCTGTCCATCAAGGGGCAGGAGTACATCGAGGCGGCCAAGGCCTGCGGCACCGGCGATTTGCGCATCATTCTCAAGCACATCATCCCCAACGCCATCGGCCCCATCATTGTCCAGGGCACCTTGAACCTGGCGTCCACCGTCATCTCGATTTCGGGCCTCTCCTTCATCGGCCTGGGCGTGCCGCCCCCGCAGCCTGAGTGGGGCTCCATGCTCAGCGAGGCGCGGACGCAGATGCGTTATTTCCCCCATCTGGTCATCATTCCCGGTATCGCCATCATGCTGTCGGTCATGGGCCTCAACCTCATGGGCGACGGTCTTCGGGATGCGCTTGACCCGAGACTGAAGAACTGACGGGAGGGGAGAAAACTATGGATAACAAGACTGTGCAGGATAACATCCTGCTGGACATTCAGAATCTCTACGTTCAGTACAACACCGATGAGGACATCGTTTACGCCCTCAACGGCCTCGACCTGACCGTCGAGCGCGGCGAGACCCTCGGCCTGGTGGGCGAGACGGGCGCCGGCAAGACGACGACCGCCCTCTCCATCCTCAAGCTGCTGCCTGAGAAGGTGGGCGAGGTGACCCAAGGCACCATCAATCTGGACGGCCTTCAGATTGACAAGGCCTCCGAGGGGGACATGCGGGCCATTCGCGGCAACACGGTGTCCATGATTTTCCAGGACCCCATGACGTCGCTCAATCCCATCCTCACCGTCGGCGAGCAAATCGCCGAGGTGCTCGAGTTCCACAACAAGTGTGACTCCAAGGAGGCCGTGCAGGCCCGCGTCGAGGAGCTCCTCGAGCTGGTCGGCCTGCCCCGGGAGCGCAAGCGCGACTATCCCCATCAGTTCAGCGGCGGCATGAAGCAGCGCGTGGTCATCGCCATCGCTTTGGCCTGCGAGCCCAAGCTGCTGCTGGCCGACGAGCCGACCACCGCCTTGGATGTCACCATCCAGGCCCAGGTGCTTGACATGATGCAGAACCTCAAGGAGCAGTTCAACACCTCCATGATTCTCATCACCCACGACCTGGGCGTTGTGGCCCAGACCTGTGACCGCGTGGCCATCATGTACGCCGGCGAAATCATCGAAATCGGCACCGTCTTCGACGTGTTCGAGGGCACGGGCCGCCACCCCTACACCGAGGGCCTGTTCGGCTCCATCCCCGATTTGCACAAGAAGACGGCGCGGCTTAGCCCCATCGACGGCCTGATGCCCGACCCCACCGACCTGCCCAAGGGCTGTGTCTTCCACGACCGCTGCCCCAAGTGCCTGGATGCGTGCAAAACCGAAAAGCCGGGCAATGCCACCAACGGCACCCACACCATCAAATGCCACCTTTACAAGGATGGCCTCACCCAGGAAGGAGGACAAGCTCATGAGTAACAATGTCCCCCTTATCAAGACGGTGGATTTGAAGAAGTACTTCTTCACCCCCCGCGGGCCGCTCCACGCCGTGGACGGCGTTGACATCACCATCAACAAGGGCGAGACTCTGGGCGTCGTGGGCGAGTCGGGCTGCGGCAAGTCGACCCTGGGCCGTACCGTGCTCCGTCTCTTGGAGCCCACGGGCGGGCAAGTTTTCTTCGACGGCCAGAGCATCACCGACCTGACCAAGCGCCAGATGAAGGCCAAGACCCAGGAGATGCAAATCGTCTTCCAGGATCCCTACGCCTCCCTCAACCCCCGCATGACGGTCTTCGACATCATCGCCGAGCCCATCCGGGTGCAAAAGACCATCACCGACCGCGTCCAGCTGGAGAATAAAATCTTCTCCCTCATGGAGACCGTCGGCCTGGCCGACCGCTGGGTCAACACCTATCCCCACGAGATGGACGGCGGACGCCGCCAGCGTATCGGCATCGCCCGCGCCCTGGCGCTCGACCCCAAGTTCATCGTGTGCGACGAGCCGGTTTCGGCCCTCGACGTGTCCATCCAGGCTCAGATTTTGAACCTGATGATGGATTTGCAGGACAACATGGGCCTGACCTACATGTTCATCACCCATGACCTGAGCGTCGTCAAGCACATCAGCAACGAGATCGTCGTCATGTACCTCGGGAAGATGGTCGAGCGCAGCCCCAGCGATGAGCTGTTCGAGAAGCCCATGCATCCCTACACCCAAGCCCTGCTCGACGCCATCCCGGTGCCCAACCTCTCCCTGCGCGGCAAGCCCAGGAAGATTCTGCGCGGCGAGGTCACCTCGCCCGTCAATCCCAAGCCGGGCTGCCGTTTCGCCCCCCGCTGCCCCCAGGCCACCGAAGCGTGCAATAAGGACGAGAACCTCACCCTCAAAGAGGTCTCCCCCGGCCACTTCGTCTCCTGCGTGCTGTATTAATGAACCCCAGGCCAACAGTGGTCGCCAACGCGGCCACTGTTGGCCGCGTTTTTTTGGGGGGCGCTCACCCGGGGGCGAACACGGCCGACGGCTGCGCGCCCCTGCGAAGGGCACGCCTCCCCTCTCCCTTTAATCCGGCTCTAATCCCTTCACATACACCCACTGGCCTGACCAACACCCCATGAAAGGAATGATTTTGCTATGGACAGAAAAATCATGATGGACTACCGCCTGGTTGACCGGGACGCCGCCAACTTCTCCGACATGCTGCGCAGCGCCCGGGAGTACGAGAACACGCTTTTCGTCCCCGACATCGCCAAAAAGGCCGCCCTGGAGGCCGAGCTGGAGGGCATCTGCGCCCGCCTCCAGGCTCTCCCCAACCCCGACCCGGTCACCGATTTGGTGGGCAAGCACATCTCCGATTTCCTCGATGTGCAAAAAATGGCCCTGGCCGCCGCCTTCGACCGCCCCATGAAGCACACGGGCACCTTTGTCCAGACCTTCGGCTTCGCCTCCCGCAAGGACGTGCGCCCCGATGCCGAGAAGGTGCAGGTGGTCATTGACCGCTTCGGGCAGTTCGACAAGGTGTGGGCCGGCCTCATGACCTGGATGGGCAATGTCAGCGGCCTCTATCTCCAAGAAACCACCGACAACTGCCAGCTGTGCATCGACACCCTCGAGAACGAGAAGAAGAAAATCGACATCTACTTCCCCACCCTGACCGAGGGCGGCAAGGCCGCCTTGGTGAGCGCCATCGGCAAGCTGCAGACCCAGATGGCCGAGGCCATCGTCGAGGTCAAGGGCATTTTGGCCGGCAAGAAGATTGAGCTGGCCACCGAGACCTCCGAGGACGACTGCATCCCCTTCGAGGAGAGCTACTACCGCAGCCTGCTCAAGAACGAGCTGGGCGTCCAGCTGGACGAGCTGCTGAGCTGGCACGAGGCCGAGATTGAGAAGACGCGCAACAGCGTCTTCGACATCATGAGCCGTATCAAGGTTTCTGACCCGATGCCGAAGACCATGGGCGACATCAACGCCATCTTGCTCAAGTATGCCGGCCCCGCCGACTCCCCCGAGGAGATGTTCCGCCGCGGCCACGACTATCTGGCCCGCACGAGAGCGGCCTGCCGCGAGTATGTCTGGCTGCCCGAGGAGTGGTGCGACCTGCGCGGCGTGCCCGAGCAGCTCAAGGTGTCTTATCCCTGGGGCGGCGCCGGCGGCGGCGATCCCAAATCCCGCAACCCCATCAAGGGCGAGATTTTCTTCAACGAGGTCAACTTCAAGGCGGTTACCGACGGCTGGATGAAGATGCTCACCGTCCACGAGGCCTATCCCGGCCACCATGTGCAGTATGTGCGCGGCGCCGTCGACCACACGCCCGAAACCATCAAGATGGGCGCCAAATACACCCCCATCCTCGAGGGCCTGGCCCACCGCAGCGAACCCCTCTTCGAGTTCGTCTTCGAGGAGGACCCCTTCTATCCCCTCTTCGTGGCCTATCGCCGCCACCACACCGCCGTGCGCATCAAGGCCGACCTGATGCTGCGCTACTTCGGCAAGCCCATCCGCGAGGCCGTCGACCTTTACGTGAAGGAGCTCGACTTCGACCGCCACGTGGCCCGCGGCCAGGTCAAGGCCCAGGAGTTTATGCAGGGGTACTTCACCTGCTACTACTACGGCGTCAAGAAGCTGCTCGAGTGGGAGAGCCAGTACAAGCTGGATAAGAAGGATTACACCGAGATGATTATCTCGGCGGGCAAGATGAGTTTGGAGAACTTCCACAGCTTCATCAACCTGAGCGCCGCCCAGAAGCACAGCTTCACCCACGATTTCGCCAGC
>JGI994J12354_10003271_pt1 | contig 15222 bp, 15 predicted proteins | sample IntmicLarv3ML3BL_FD_12354 | JGI IMG/M metagenome (IMG submission 12354)
AAAACGGCAAAAAGCTATCTAAATGTATGACTTGGTATCCACCAGCAGATTTGTCAGCCGCTAAAATTCCAAAGGCGGCACAGCTAGAGGCGGACATTTGGGAACGTGAGGCAAAGCAGGCGTTTTTCCAAGAACAAGAAATGGCAGAATACCAACAAACACATTATACATTCAGCAGCTTTGTAAATCAAATTTGGTTGCCCTTAGACATGAGTAGTCACGTCTCGAAAATTTAATCTACTATTGGTGCGCTTGACTGTGTCAACGCACCAGCCACGGAGTTCGTCAAGGTCGGATTTACCCAGTTCTAGTTGCGATGCCAGAACAGCTTCCAGCATCGCCATCTCGACGGCCTGCTTGAACAGCAACCGAGCCATGCGATCCTCGAATATGCCCAGCCGCCCTTCGATGGCGGTAGAAATGGCGGCGGGCAACAGCGGATTATTCTCGTTGGCGGCCAGATAGCTGAGGCAAAATTGGATTGCCTTGATGATAAATTCATTGATGCTGGTGGAATAGTCAGAGGTGTCTGCTGACGCTGCTTGAGCAAGACGCCAACATTCGATGTTGCGCATGCTGTGGCGGATATTTTATCCCAAGAACAAAAAAGATGACTCTATACTGCGATAGAGTCATCAAAGGGAATAAGACCTGCAAGGATTTAACGCCGGGCTTGAAGCGCAGACAGAATAAGGAACAAGACGAGGCATTGGCGGAATATGACCGACTGTACGATTTGTATTACGCTCGTATGGAGCGCTACGAAGGGCGGGCGGACTTGAACCGACCTGCCACAGAAACAGATATATCGCAAAAGGATTTTTTTTGGTCTGCCAAAGCACAGGTGCTGCGGAGAAAATACGTTGCGGGGGGAATTGCGACGAAAGAGTTTATTGAGCAACTGAGAGAGAAGTGAATACTAAATAGCAAATACCCTGTCAAAAGTAGAATATCGCCAGTACTCCACCTTATGCTTCAAAATCGGTAAGGCTCTGTCAGAGACGAGTATCCTTTTACAGTTACTCCTTATCTGACAGAGCCTTTTTACCGGCTTATATGCTCGCTGGAGTTACACACCTATCGGGTACATAATACCCGCCAGAACAATGGCTAATACTAGCACAACGAAGGTGAATAGAACAGTAATAACGAACATGTAGCGATAGCCTTCCTTATGAGTCAGACCGCAGAACGCCAGCACAGTAACCATAACGCCGTTGTGGGGGAGGGAGTCCAGAGTAATGGTGGCGATACTGGCAATTTTATGCAATACACCGGGATTGATGCCCATTTCAATATATCTGGGCAGCAGAAGCTCCATCGACAGCGCCAGACCACCCGTGCCAGAGGCGCAAGTGCCCGCCAACAGACAAACACCGGCAGCGTAGGAAATAAGTGGATTGCCGCCCATGCCAGTGGCCACGTCGAGCATAGAGGTGAAGCCCGCCGTTACTTTGGCAACACCGCCGAAGCCGACAACTGATGCCGTAGCCATAAGGGCACCCATGCCATCTGTCACACCGCAGTTAAACAACTCAAGCTTATTGTCAATTTTCTTCCAGTAGAGGATACCAACGGCAATCCAACCGATGGTTAGCGTAACCAGAACGTCCACACCGAAGAACAGTGGAATGAGAACCAGAGCCATCGGAATTAGGGCGAGGAGACCGTTGCCATGCCCTTTTGCCTCATGCTCTGCCATCATCTTCAACGTAGCTTCATCTGCTTCAAAGTGCCAGCCCATCTTACGAGCACGCTTCTCCTCCCACATCATATAGATGAGCGAAATAATGAAATACGCCGCAGCAAGAATGGTGGAATAGAGCGGCAAAACGGTAACTGTAGTACCCAGATAATTGGTGGGCAGAATATTGACGATAGCAGGAGCAGCGGGGCCGATGCTTGGAGCCGTGAAGGCACCAGCGGCAACAATGCCGGGAATCATCTTGCGCGGCAGGTTAGCTGCTTTGAAAATGTTCAGACAGAGAGGGTACATAACGAACACAATGACAAAGCAGTTTACGCCGCCGTATGCCAAAATCATCGCAACCAAACAGAGAACCGGAACAGCGTGCTTGGTTCCAAACTTTTTAATCAGCATATTCGCCAAATCGTCAGCACCGCCGCCAAGGGAAATGGCTTTGCCGAAGCTTGCGCCAAGGAAGAACATCGGCCAATTGGTTTTGACATAGTTACCGGCAGCTGTCATAAAATCGACGCTGACACTGCTGTATACATCCAAACCTGACAAAAGAGCCAAGAGGCAGGTGCAAATCAGAGCGGAAACACAAATGTTAACCCGCTTCCAAATAAAGACAATCAGCAAAACAATGGGGAGTAGAACAGCAAGAATACTCATGATTTCTCTCCTTTATAAAATCATTTTTCTCTTTTACCTACAATTTGGTATTCAAATTGTGTGTGTTCCTGAGAGCGGTGGCTTCACAGCGAAGCTACCACGAACCAATTGGGTACATAATGCTACCTAGCACAATCGCAACGACCAATGTGATGAATGTGCCGACTACATTGATGATAAACAAATCTTTATAGCCTTCCTTGTGGGTCAGACCGCAGAAGGCAAGCATGGTAACCATGACGCCATTATGAGGCAACGAACAGGTCGTGATGGCAGCAATGCTACCAACCTTGTGCAACACGCCGGGGTGAATACCCAAGTCCATAAATTTGGGCAGGATCGTCTCCATGGCCAGAGCTAAGCCGCCGGTACCAGAGGCACAGATTGCAGAGAGGAGACCAATGCCGGTCGCATAAGATACGAGGGGGTTACCGCCCATTCCGGTGGCAAAGTCCATCAGAGAGGTGAAGCCGGCGGTCAGCCTACCGACGCTGCCGAAGCCAACAACAGATGCCGTGGCCATAAGGGCAGCCATGCCGTCCGTTACACCGCAGTTGAATAGCTCGAGCTTGTTTTCTATCTTCTTCCAGTAGAGGACACCCACGGAAATCCAGCCGATGGTTAGTGTAATCAGAACGTCAACACCGAAGAACAGGGGTACGACGACCAAAGCCATTGGAATTATAGCAATGAGACCATTGCCATATTCTTTTGTTTCTTGCTCAGCCATAACCTTCAGGGTCGCTGCGTCAGCGTCAAAGCCCAAGCCTATCTTGCGACAGCGCTTTTCTTCCCACATCATGTAAATCAGGGGGAAGGTGAAATAGACCGCAGAAAGAATAATGGAATAGAGCGGCAGGACAGTAACAGTCGTGCCCAAATACTGCGTGGGCATGATGTTAACGATAGCCGGGGCGCCCGGTCCGATGCTTGGAGCAGTAAATGCACCAACGGAGATAATGCCGGGAACCAGCTTACGGGGCAGGTCTGCCGTCTTAAAGATGTTCAAGCAGATGGGATATATAACGAACACGATAACGAAGCAGTTTACGCCGCCGTAGCCCAGAATCATGGAAACCACGCAGAGCATGGGAACAGTATACTTGGTGCCAATTTTTTTGGTTAACATATGGGCAAAATCTGCAGCGCCGCCGCCGAGTGACATGGACTTACCAAAGCTTGCGCCTAGGAAGAACATCGGCCAGTACATTCTGACATAGTTGCCAGCGGCCGCCATATAATCTCCAGTCACACTTTGATAGACATCCAGTCCCGATAAAAACGCCAGCAAGCAGGTGCAAATCAAGGCGGAAACACAAATGTTAACTCGTTTCCAAATCAGAATGACCAGCACGATAATGGGTATTAGAACCGCAATAATACTCATGATTTTCTCCTTTTTTGTAGTTATGTAGTTATTTTATCTTCTATTTGCCACGGATATCCTCGCCGTGTGATAAGCTTTTAAGTGAACATGGAGCAGCTTGATGCACCGAAAAGCCGCAACAAGAATCCGCATTAGAAGAAGCCGTCAACTATGGCCTCCATGCCATTTGGACATGAAGCTCTCTTTTGTTATAATACTTCGCTCTCTGTCTTTAGCCGAATCGGTATTGAATACCAAATGTGCCATAGGGGAAGTTCCAGTTTTCTACAATTTTACCTTCGCTAAGCACTCTACAGGTTCCGCACTCCAGACATCCGAGGTAATCGAAATATCTTGTTCCATTTTCATCTTCCGAGTACAATGCCGCCGGACATACTCGTATGACACGGTCGAATTCAGTCTTGTCTGGATATTCCTTGTTGATTTTGATATGAGCGTGGTGCTCATCAGTGGTATATTTGTTTACGCCTAATTTCTCGGCAACATTTACTTTATCTGCCATTTCTCTTACCTCCCTCTCATCCGATTTGTGACTGCACCATCGCATCATTGAATGCTTTTACAGGGTCAGCTGCAAACCCGCCCGCTTTCACGGCGTGGTGACAGGTTGGTCCGCCTTTCACGCAGGGAATTACGAAGCTTTCCTCTAGGGCTATTTGATATTGCGACAATGTGTTTGCAGAAAAATCATTCTTCGCCTTCGCATTGAGTACTGTCTGTGCAGCCAGTCTGCCGGACTCAACTGCCAGATCCATGCCGCGGATAGTAAACCCAAGGTTTGCACACAACGCTGCTGCATCTCCCGTTACCAACACACCGTCTCCGAACAGCTTTGGAATTGTGTCCTCGCCACCCTCCGGAAGCAAGTGTGCAGAGTACTCTATAAGTTTGCCGCCTTCCAAAAGCGACGCAATCTCAGGGCGAGCCTTAAACTCCTCCAGCATTTGTGGAACGGAGCTTTCTGTATTGTAGATTTCTCTCACCACCATAGCAACACCCACGGATACACTGTTTTTGTTTGTGTACAGGAACGCATCGTATACTTGACCATCCCCAGTGAACATCCAGGCAACACCTTCGCCGGAGTTAACGCCAAAGCGTTGGTTGATTGTTCCCTCATCCAGTTCAATGAGTTCCTTGGCTCCAACTGCCACCTGATTTTGGCCGATGGGTGATTTATAGCCTAGCTTTTGCGCCAACAGCGAGTTCACACCATCAGCCAAAATCACCACATCAGCCTCCATCTCTTCATCGCCAGCAACTACGCCGCACACGGCACCGTCCCGCACAATCAAATCATCCACACGAACCCCGTATACCAGCATCGCACCTTGTTCTTCTGCCTGGTCAGCCAGCCATCTGTCAAGAACGCCACGTAGCACGGCATAGCTCTCACCCGCCGGTGTTGTCAGTCCGGCAGCGGAATATTCCACCGTGCCCTCTCCTGTGGTCAGGCGTTCTGTTACAATTCGGCGCTCAACAGCTTCGCTGTCGGCAAAGCCCGGAATCACTTTCTCAAGGCTGTGACCATACAGTCGCCCGCCGGTCATATTTTTCTCTCCACTGGAAGTGCCTTTTTCCACCAGCAGGGTCTCGAAGCCTTCCGCAGCAAGTATATGTGCCGCCGTCAGACCGGCAAGACCGCCGCCAACTATAATGCAGTCAAATCTCTCCTCAGCCATATTCTTGCTCCTTAGTTTTGAAATTTTTTCGTCAGTGCTGGCAGCACAGTGTTCAAATCGCCCACGATGCCGTAATCGCACTGCTTAAAAATCGGCGCATTTTTGTCCTTGTTTACAGCGACGATTACCTTGGACTGGTTGATACCAACCATGTGCTGAATCTGACCGGAGATGCCGCAACCAATGTATACATCCGGCTTAATCATTGCGCCGGACACACCGATATACAACTCCTTCGGCATCCACTTCTCTTCTTCTGCTACCGGGCGAGAACATCCGACTTCGCCACCGACGGCCGCCGCCAATTCTTGCGCCAGATGTACATTTTCTGCCTTGCTAAAGCCTCGCCCCACGCCGACAATCACTTTTGCGGCAGCCAGATTTACGGTTTGCGTCTCCTTTTGACGGGTTTCTACAAGCCGGACACCTGCTGCGCAGGACTTGACTGTGATGAGTTCTGTGGCGATGGTTCCGTCTGCCTCGAATGTGGCGGAGCCAACGCAGGCCACCACAGTGCCAGTTGCCTTTTCTGTCTTAAATGCTGCACCGCCGTAAACCATACACTTGCTCACAACTGCGCCGTATTCAATCTTTAGCTCTGTTCCGTCGGTAAGTACGCTTGTTCCCATCGCTGTTGCAATGGCAGCTGCTGTGAGACGTCCGTTTTTAGTTGCTTCAACCAACACAAGTGAGGGCGTTCTCTCTTTGACTTTCTCCACGATAGCAGGGATATAGCTCAGCCATGTCTCTGTTTCCAAGCCCTCGCATTGCACAATCGCTGTGGCCTCACCAAATTGTGCCGCACCTGCGCTCAGCGTTGGGATGGCGGCTGAAGTTTCTGCAATAACCCATGCACTTTGTAATTTGCTCATGATTTTCCCTCCTTAAAGAACCTTGCGCAGATGGCCGCAAAACGCTTCTATACTTTCTGCATTGTCGCCCTCAACGATAATTTGCTGTCGGTCGGTCTGCTCTGGCGCCAGTATGCTCAATGTCTCCGTAGTGCTGTTTACCTGCACACCCACATCTGCAAGGCTCCATACAGCAGTCGGCTTTTTACCTGCTGCGAGGATGTCTTTCATACCAGGAATCCGCGGGATATTGATGTCCGTGGTCACGCTCACCACAGCCGGAAGTGCAACCTCCAGCACCTCAACACCGCTTTCCAAGCTGCGCATGACAATCAACTTGCCATCCTGCACTGTAACTTCACTCACTGCGTTTACGGTCGGCCAGCCCAGCAATGCTCCCAGTACAGAGCCTACCTGCCGGGCGTAGATATCCCCTGACCCTTCTCCGCACATGACAAGGTCTGCGCCACCAATTTTTTCGACTCCGCTCTTCAGTGTCTGCGCAATCGCATAACTGTCAGCTGTCGCCAACGCTTCGTCCTTGATACCGTACATTTCGGCAGGGCCGCGGGATAGAATCGCCTTTTTCAATTTGGGGTTTTCAACAATTTCCGTACCAGCTGTTAGCGCCACAACCTCACCATCTGAGGCTTCAATCAGTCTCATTGCCGCTTCCACGGCATTCAGATCGAATTCTCCAATCTTCCATTGCACCGCTGAGAAGTCTAATGTTTTATTGCTCTTAACCGAGATATCCTGTTCCTCCGGAACTAATTTATAACATGTTATGATTTTCATCGGTTTACCTCACTGCGTTTTTGTATTTTGTACCGTTTCGTACAAGTTTCTTTCTTTCACTAACGCATTTGTTTTCCAAGCGTTGATGGGGTTTAGTAAAAGGGGAATTTAATATGATTTCCTCATCATCTAAAGTGATTTATTCGGGTTTGAGTTTCATCAACACCGTCCAGGGAGAATCTAAAACAACCACCCCGTTTTGATTGACCAGTTTTGAGTCTACCTTCAAAATTCCTTTCCCCTTTTTTGGAATTGCTTCAGTGGGGGTCATTTCCAAGTGAACAGTGTCTCCAATCATCAGAGGAGCCGTATAGCGCGCTGTAATTTCCATTACAGCCAGCGCAGTTCCTTCGTACACGCCAATGAGGTTGGACATGCCGGTAGCGATAATCAGTCCCAGTGCACCGTGTGCAATGCGCGTGCCAAACATATTTGCCTTACCGAATTCCTCATCTACATGCAGGGGATTAAAGTCGCCGGATAAGCCGGCAAAGTTAACGACATCTGCTTCGGTGATGGTGCGGCCCATGCTCTCATAACATTTGCCGATTTCAAACTCCTCAAAATAGAGACCGCGTGGTTCGTATGCCATAGGTCGTGACTCCTTTCTAATTTTCGCAAAATGTGGCTATATGCTTTAAAATGTTCTTACTTTCTGTCTTTTGTTCCATGAGTTCGCTGGACACTGCTATATGAATGAATTGAAAGGTCTCCCGCACAAGATTATAAGCAAAAGATGTGCCAGCCCAACTAGTATGAGCAGATTTCATGCCTGACACGGCTTAGACAGAGATATGCATTGTTCAGGCAGTGAAGAAATCTTCCAATAGTGTTCAATTATTTGTGAACAATGTCACTTTGTTTTGAACGATTCTCACATATAGCCGACTCTTGAATCTGCTGAATTGCCCGAAAATCAAAGCAATACAGTTCACAAAAGTGAAAGACCAATCTGGCACAGTTTTTGCTTCTGTTAAGTATTTGAAAGGTTTCTCGCATGACTGATTTTGGGGTTTAAAGGTGTGATATGCTTCAAACAGATGCATCGTTGTATAACTAGCAAAATACTCCAAAATTAGTGTTCAACTTTAATAATGGAAAAGGAGACACATATGGATTTTAGAAAGACTGACGAGCAAGAGCTATTGCTTGAGAGCTTAAGAGAGTTGTTTTCCCGTGAGGATTGGGAAAGCTATTATCAAGAGTGCGACCAAAAAAAGGAATTCCCGCAAAGAGCAGTTGATCTTGTTGTGGAAGCAGGGTTTACAAATCTCGGCTGCCCAGAGGAGTTTGGCGGTGTCGAGACAGATACCCTCACATTGTGTATGGTCGCAGAGCAGGCATCTGCGTTGGGCTTTCCCGCAGGTGCGTTCATCTGGCCGTGTTATATCACTGAAATCGATGTTATGGCTACCTATGGGACAAAGGAACAACAGGAAATTGTCTTGAAATACGCCATGCAGGGCATTCGTCCTTTCTCGCAGGGCTTTTCAGAGCCGCAGGCCGGTTCAGACAGCAATGCCATCGCCGCCACGGCAACCAGAAGAAACGGCAAGGTATACATCAACGGTCATAAAACATTCAATTCCGGCGGCGACCGTGCGCCCTACATGCTTTGCGTTGTTCGCGATTATAAGTCTGACAAGCCGAGCAAGGATATGTCCATGTGGTTCGTTCCGCTGGATGCGCCCGGTGTAACCGTAAAACCCTTGAACAAGATCGGCAACAATGTGATGAACTGCTGCGAGGTCTACCTTGAAGACGTTGAAATCGAAGAAAAGGATTTGGTCGGTGTCGAGGGTCAGGGCTTCATTCAGCTCATGAAAAACATGGAAGTAGAGAGACTTTTCGCCACGGCACATAACCTCGGCATGGCATGTGCCGCTTATGAAGACGCATCGAAATATGCCGCACAGCGGGTGCAATTTGGCCAGCCCATCGGTAGCTTCCAGCTCATCCAGGAAAAGCTTTGCAATATGAAAATCAAAATCGAGAGCATGCGGCATTGGATTTATCAGACTGCTTGGAAATACGACAATGGTATGTCAATTTCTACTGATTCGGCGCTGACCAAGGTGTTTACCGGTCGGACCGCTTTTGAAGTGCTTGACGATGCCATGCAGATTATGGGCGGTATCGGCTATACCCATGACTGCCGCATTTCCAGAATGTGGAGAGATCAACGCGTGCTTAGGATCGGTGCCGGTTCTGATGAAATTATGATTCACGTCGCCGGACGCGCACTTGTAAAGGAAGCAAGCAAATAATATGAATCCCCTTGTTTTAGAAAACGTTATGACCTATGATTTTAAGGAGGAAGTACAATGAGACGCATTTTTGATGGTATTAAAGTTCTGGACTTTACTGCACTTCTCGCTGGCCCTATCTGTTCCGCTCTCCTTGCTGATCAAGGAGCCGATGTTATTAAAATCGAAAGACCTCACACCGGAGAAGACGGGCGCATGTATCCGCCTTACGTCGGTGGCGAGAGTACTGTGAATATCATTAACAACAGAGGCAAGCGCTCTTTCGCCTGCCCGATGGATGATCCCGACGGTGTTGAAATTTTGAAAGAGCTCATCAAAACCACCGACGTGCTCGTGCAGAACTATCGCCCGGGAACCATGAATAAATTTGGTCTTGATTATGACAGCGTCAAACTCATTAAGCCGGACATCATTTATTGTTCCATCTCCGCCTACGGTCTGGTCGGCCCTTACTCCTATCGCCCAGGCTATGACCTAATTGGTCAAGCAGCCACCGGCCTGATGGATTTGTCCGGTGAACCGGGCGGCTCTCCGCTGCCCAGCGCCGCAGCGCTGACTGACACCTCGACCGGCAACCTGGCATTCGCCGCTGTTGCTTCGGCACTCTATCATCGCTTGAACACCGGCGAGGGCAACCATATTGACATGAGCATGACCGACTGCTTCCTCAGCCTCAATAACAAAATCGAAGAGGCCTCCGCCGGCTTGAAGCCGACCAGAACCGGGAAGTTCCATGACAATGCAGGTCCTTTTGGCGTTTTCTCCGGCAATGATTTCGATGTTGTGATTTGCGCACCTAACCCCGGTCTTTGGAAAAAACTTTGTGGAGCCATTGGCAAGCCTGAACTGGCGGATGACCCTCGCTACGACAGCTCTCCCAAGCGTGTGGCGCAAAATGCTGACATGATTGAAATTTTGGAAGGTTTCTTAAAGTCCTGCAAGTCCACGCAGGAAGCTGTGGATATGATCGACAAGGCCGGAGTTCCTGTTGCAAAAATCAATACAACCACGGAAGTGTTGACCGATCCTCACTATATTGCCCGCGGCTCTATCATTACACAAGAGCTTCCCTCTGGTGAAAAGTTCACAACCCGCGGCATCGTGCACAACTACTCCAATACACCCGGCAAGATTTCTCCCGCACCGTCCCTTGCACAGCATAACACAGAAATCCTAAAGGCACTGGGCAGGTCGGATGAGGAAGTTTCCAGATTGAATGCAAAGTGGGTCACGAAGTAAGACGCAGCTCAACTTTCATCATTGCTATTGCATTGCAATAAAACGAACTAAAGCGGAACGGTTTTCACCGTTCCGCTTTAGTTCTGCTTTTTTAGTCATCGATTTCTATACAGATAGAGATTATATTTATCAATATATTTGTACACTGTATTTCTCGACAGCCCCAGCTCCCTTGCTGTTAGGGAAATATTACCCGCATTCTTCCCCAGAACATTCATAATGTGAGCCTTTTGCAGTGATAGCATACCCGGTTCCTCTCCGACATTTTCAGCTGCCAGCTGCTGCTCTAATAATAAACCGGAAATTTGCTCAGCAGAAATTGTGCCGCTCTCAGAAAAAATCAGGGCCTTTTCAATAAAGTTTCTCAGTTCCCGAACATTACCCGGCCAGTTATATTGCATGAGAGTATGTAGTACTTCTGCGCTGACTGTGATTGGAGGAATATCCAATTGCTTTGAAAGCAACTCAATGAGATGCTCGGTTAATACGGGGATATCTTCTTTCCTGTTGCGCAATGGAGGCAACGACATCTTTATAACATTGAGGCGGTAATAAAGATCCGTGCGAAAGCTCCCTTGCACAATCGCATCCTGCAAATTGCGATTTGTCGCTGCAATAATGGTCGTGTCAACAAACACAGGTTTGCTTGATCCAATACGGAATATGACCTTGTCTTCCAAAAAACGAAGCAGGCTCACCTGCATATTCAATGGCATTTCTCCGATTTCGTCCAGAAAGAGCGTCCCCTTGTTTGCCAGCTCAAACTTCCCCGGATTCCCGCCTCTTTTTGCGCCGGTAAATGCACCATCTACATATCCGAAAAGCTCACTTTGAAGAAGCTCATAGGGAATAGAACCACAATTGACTGCAATGAAGTTTCCTTTCCGCTCACTGAAGCGATGGATGGCCTTCGCCACCACTTCTTTTCCTGTTCCGCTCTCACCGTCAATGAGAATCTTTGCAGAATTAATTTTAGATACCTTCCGCACCACTTTTTTTATGGCCTGCCACTCGTCGGATATGCCAACAATGACTTTGTCTACACAGTCTGCCTGCGAGTCGCTTTGGTGTCTATGGGTACACTTGTTCTCTCCATCAGGGCGGAAAAGATAAATTGTATTGGTTTCTCCCGATAGCGTTTGCACGTTCATTCTGTCCACAAGGGTATAGTTGGCAAAAACCTCCGTCTGCTTATTATCCATACGAAATTCTTCGCTACTGGCATAAAGCGGCTTTTTCACATTAGGAAAATAATCCCTGATTTTCCCTCCAACCATTTTTTCATGGTAGCCAATCGTGGAAAACGCTCTCGCCGTTTCGTCATTCATCGCCAAAATGTCGCCGAATTCATTCAAAATCAAAACACCGTGGTCTGTTTTATTAATCAAGGATTGGAACTCTTCTGTCTCTTCTAGCACGGATGGAATCGGAGCGTTTAATTGGTCTTCAACCAGTAGCGCTGCTAACTTCGTCAGCTCAAAAGCATCCTCCGGCAGTCGCTTCCCATAGGGGTTGAACATGGAAACCATGCCAACTACCTGCTGGTTTTCGTCTCTAATGGGGGCCGCTGTGCAGTGATGTGTATGATATACCACAGCATAGTTTTCATAAAACCCTGTCTCAAAGGCAATATTATCTTTCAGCGCTATGCCACAGGCGGTCGTTCCCACGGCTTCCTCGCTGAGGTTGACACCCACCGCATTCCAAAATTCAGATTGGTGTACCTTAAATAGGCCATATCCATCTTTATCGCAAAAGGTGATGCATGTTCTGGCAGAAATGGCATGCAAATACGCAAGAATCGGCTTCGCAATTGCAACCAATCCTTCATTTTTTGACAATCTCTTCTCTAAAAGGCTGTCCGAAATATACATCGGTTTGATTTTATATGGGTTCAATTTGCGTTGGCGGCTCCTCTCCCATGACCTTTTTATCTCAGGGCGAACCGCATCACCAATTTCTCCGTATTTGATAAAACGATACCAAGACTCAGCAGTATTGTCGTGATTCATGCTACACCTCCATTTGATATGGACATGGACACGGTAGTATGCAGGCTACTTGGCAATCACAACGACCTGCGTCCTCCGCTTTTCTTATTATTAATTTGATAACGACATGGGCGCACTTTATGCTTCATAAATATGCAATTTCAGTTCATTCCAATCATCAGTGGACTGTGCTTTTCACATTGAAGAAAAAACGCACATATTCTTCACACTCGGGGAAGAATATGCAACAAACAAGCTGCAGAAAATATGCGAACTGCTTTGCCTTACACCTGTAATATTCCACTATTAGTGTAGCACAAAAACGTCTTAAAATCAACATGTTTCAGAAGTTCTCTATGTTTTTTACCTTCCTCTCGAAATTTGAGAAGAAATATCGGTTTTGGAACAGTCTAAATTAGACAACTCCAAAACCGATGCTCTTTGTTATCTCTCAAATTACAGTGTTACAAGGGCTCTTGAGGCTTTCTCTATACTCAAACCAGTGAAATAGCAAGGCTTTTGGCTTTTTGTAATTCAAGCGTTAAAATGAGAAACGCAAAAATTTCAATAAAAAATATTTGCCCGATGCCTATCCTTTAACCGGCCATTGTTTATCGCTTGAATTTACAATGTTAAGTGCAACACAGGGAAAAAAGAAATGACTCAAAGCAAGGAATCCATTACAGCGAGTGTACCGATATTCGCATTGAGGTCACTGAGCACATGCGAAAGCTTCCGCTATCTTTTTTTAGTCGAAAAGATTTATCAGAGCTGACCACCAACATTATGGGTGACTGCAATACGATTGAGCAGATGATTAGTCACACCATTCCGCAGCTTATCGCCAATATCTTCACGGTAACACTGCTTTGCACGATGCTTGCGCTATTTTGCCGTACTCCCGATTTCAGTGGCGCTTGTTACATTGAGTAAGAAAGTCCAAAACAGGCTTGGTGAGCGTCATGTGCAGGCGAAGCTCAATGTGTCAGACCAGGTGCAGGAATATCTGGACGGCATAAAGGTTGTCAAAGCGTTTGGATTTTCCGGAGAAAAGAGCGAGTCGCTTGAACGCTCGCTGCGTCAGATGATGAAAGAGGCGATTGTATTTGAAGCCACTGCCGGTTCTTTTGCTACACTCGCTTCGATGGTTTTGCAGGTCGGCGTTGTGATATTAGTTGGCGTGAACCTTTTGACAGCAGGGGAAATTGAGGTTATCCCGTTTTTCACCTTTGCCATGATGAGCACAAAGATTTTTGTGCCCATCACCACCATTTTGACGATGTTGCCTAAGATTATGTATTTCCTTGTTTCCACCAAGCGGATGCAACGACTGAGAACAGAGCCTGTCATGACGGGGAAAACAGATGTGAATATCAACTCATTTGATGTCGAACTCAATCATGTTCTTTGCCTATAATCAGGAGGCGGTTATTCATAACATGAGCTTTGTGGCAAAGCAGAATGCCGTTACCGCTCTTGTGGAACCGTCAGGTAGCGGAAAAAGTACGGTTTCACGTTTGATGGCACGCTTTTGGGATGCGAATCAAGGCAGCATTAAGATTGGTGGCGTTGATGTAAAAACCGTTGAGCCGGAGGCGCTCATGCAGCATATATCCTTTGTCTTTCAAGATGTTGTGCTTTTTAACGACACGGTGATAAATAACATTCGCATTAGAAAAAAGGAAGCAACCGACGAAGGAGTTTATGCCGCTGCCAAGATGGCTCGTTGCGATGAGTTCATCCGCAATATGCCCGACGGCTACAGCACGCTGATTGGTGAGAATGGTAATACTCTCTCCGGTGGCGAGCGCCAGCGCATCTCTATCGCTACGCTCCTTGCTTAAAGATGCACCTATTGTGTTGCTGGATGAGGCGACAGCCTCTCTCGACCCCGAAAATGAGGTGCTCATTCAGGAGGCCATCTCCGAGCTGGTCAAGGGACGCACCGTTATCGTTATCGCTCACCGACTGAAAACGATTGCCGGAGCAGATAGGATTATCGTGCTGAATGACGGTAGGCTCGCTGAACAGGGCACCCATCAGGAGTTGATTGAAAAAAGTGGGCTCTACAAAAAACTATTTACCATCCAGCAGGAGAGCTTGGGCTGGAGTGTTTAATATAGGCAAAAATGAGAATTGAGCGAACTTTCCACTGACGCTAAAAACTTGAAGCGAAGCCTTTATTGCAACAGGCACCTCCGGTGCCAGATATGTTTAAAGCAAAGGAGGCTTTTCCAGCTCCAATAATCAACGTATCAGTCCAATTTGCAGTTCCTTGCCATAAGATTTATCCTAGGTGAAATCTTCGCTGATTCATTCATGCTGTGACCCGGGTTCTGACCCAAGAGAACAAATCACCCAGCGGAGACATTGGGTGATTTGCTATGGTTGCAGGCGAATATCTTGACCCGATAGGCCTGTTTGGTCACAAGAGCACCGCATTTCCAGCCCGACACATATTCGGGACCAAGAGGCCTCGGGTTCGAATCCCGACATTCCGACCAGTTGGAGTGTCCTTATAGTATTCTGCTATGAGGACACTCCGATTTATTTTTTGCGCCGATGATGGCGATATAGTTTCATTATGTGGAGTAGCTGAGTGCTACTCCTTTTCTTATACTCATTTCGATGCCGGAGGCGGCGAGATT
>JGI994J12354_10003272_pt1 | contig 15221 bp, 12 predicted proteins | sample IntmicLarv3ML3BL_FD_12354 | JGI IMG/M metagenome (IMG submission 12354)
CCCCCCCGAGCGCGCTTAAATACTAGCTTTGCGGGCGAGTGGAATTTTTGTACTAGAAAATTTTCTAGTTTAATTTCTTCTTTTAGAAATAAAATTTTTGCCGTTAAAACTTTAACGAATTCTTTTTTTGCACTATTGCAAAATGCATTTTTTTCTTTCTGTAAATATATATATTTTCGCATTTTTTTATGCGTTTTGGTGTGTCCATTATTAACGCTTTGTGTAAGGGACGAAATCCACCTCTTAAAAAAAATAAAAATTTCTCAAAAGGGCATACTTAATTTTTGTGCTCTTTTTTCCTACACACAATAAACAACTATAATCGACTTCTAATATGAAATCAAAAATTCTAATTCTTTTAGGTTTATGCCTATCTTTAACGGCTTCTTCGCTTTACTCGCAGCAAAATACTCATTGGATTGGCGACGGCTCTAACACTAACTGGTTTGATGATAATAACTGGGACAATGGCTCACATCCATTATCTTCGGATAATGTTTATATACAGAATTCAGAAGGACCTATTCTTACATCCTGGCAACTTATTGAATCAGAAAATTCTGTATATAATTCAAACTCCTCATTTGGAATCAGCGGTGGAGCTGTCACTTTTAAAAGATTTGAACTGATCAACAATTCTCGCGGTAATTTTGATGGAGGTTTTTTTTACAATCATGAGTATTTTAATATTACTCATGGATCTTCTTTGTTTATGGCCGGAAACAGTTTTGTTTTTTCAAAGTTCATTGACATGTATGGTGGTGGATCTATTTTAGGTGTAAATGACTCCACTCTTGAGTTCTATATAGCCCATAGTTACTCATCAACAATCCATGTTGCTGATGATTCGTATGTTTCGGGTTATGCTTGGAATGTTAGTGGTAGCAATATGTCCATATCTTCTTCCAGAATAAATCTGACTGATCTCGCTTTTATTGATTCTTCATACATCCAGCTATATAACCACGGCATTATTCACGTAGAGACGCTAGATGCTTCATCGAATGGTACGCTCTATATGGATTTAACTTCTTTTATAGAAGTGGATTATCAAATGACTCTTGGTGGAAGCTTGTTCATAGATACCTATGGAATGTCTTTTGTAGAAGGCGATTCATTTACCTTGTTTGAGGCAGGTACTATTGTTGGAACTTTTGATGATGTATATATAAGTGGCACGTTAGCTGAAGGATTAAGTTGGAATCTCGATAACTTATATATAAATGGTTCAATATCTGTAATTCCCGAACCTTCAACATATGCGTTGATTTTCGGTTCATTGGCTCTCGCTTTGGCAGTATATCGTCGCAGAAAATAGCGAACAATTTTTTAAGTTATTAAATCGGAGATAAAGCATATCGTTGTGCCTATTTAAAAACTACAAAAATTTTCAGTTAGGGTTTTGATAAAAGATTTTCTAACTGAATATAGTTGATTAGTATCACGGACGACTTGAAAGGATTTTCCAAGTCGTCCGTTTCTAAAAAATCCACCCTTGAAATAGATATAGATTTTTTTTATAAGTTTAAGCTTATGAAGAAATCGTTATTTATTTTTCTTTTTTGTGTTGCTTGTGGAATTTCGGCTGTTGCGGAAATTCAGTCTATTTGGCCACTGCCTGAGCCAGTTCGCAAGTATGACAAAAATAATGATAATCTTTTATCTGGCGAAGAAATTACAGAAAAACTTTCGCGTCTTGATTTGAATAACGATTCTATTGTTACTCCTTCGGAAGCTTTGTTCGTTTTTTCTAAAGAGCATTTCGAAAAAGAACGTCCTGATTACAAAGCTCCGATTTTTGATTCAGTGAATGTGAATCAAGAAAATCACGGATTCAAAAATACTATTCTAATTAGTATGGACGGCTTTGACAGAGCCATAGTAAAAAAGCTATTAGATTCAAATAAAATTCCTGCACTTCGTAAAATTGCAAGAATGTATTCTGAAGAAGATGCTGTCGTTAATCTAACGCTTACAGGTCATAAGACAGAAACAAAAACAGGGCACGCTGTAATGCTAACGGCTCTGATTCCTGAATACTCTTTAGTTCAAACAAATCGTTATTTTCAACCTATTCCCAAAGGTTATACAATTTTTGAAAGAATCAAAAATTATGATTCAAAAATCAAAACAGTTTTTGTTTCAAGCAAGCATGAAAACGTCGGTGCAATGACTGCAGAAGAGCTTGGTAATCGTGAAGAATTCGGAATGAAAATTTTGGGTGGTCCGTATCTCAATGCGAAAGAATCTATGGATGTTTTTTCTGATTCAGATAAAACTTCTGAGCAAGCAAAAGAATGTTTTTTGAAGGCGATGGAGATTGTTAAGGATTCAAGATTTTTTGCATTCTTGCATTTTAGAAGTCCCGATAAAGAAGGGCACGCTTTTGGTCGCGAGTCTAAAGAATATCGCGATGCAGTTATTAAAACAGATTCTTGCATTGCAGAAATTCTAGAATTTTTAAAATCAAATAATATAGATAAAACAACTCGTATAATAATCACAGCAGATCACGGATTTAATCCAGATGCTTCGCATCATCAGTACGCTCCTTGGATAACAATGATTACAAATGATTCAACTTTGCTTACTTCAAAGACTCCGAGTCTTTTTGATATTCCTGCAACTATAATGTCAAGTTTTGGAATAGATTTAGAAAAATTAAATCCAAAACCATTCGGCAAAAACATCGCAGAATTTTAAGCAAGAGTATTTATAATATGCGCATTATAAGCAGCGCCAAATCCATTGTCTATATTGACTACACTGACTCCGTTTGCACATGAATTCATCATCGCAAGCAGGGCAGTGAGCCCGCCAAAATTTGCTCCATAACCAACACTTGTAGGTACTGCAATAACAGGTGATTTCACTAATCCTGCAAGAACGCTTGCAAGTGCACCTTCCATTCCTGCAATAGCAATGACTACGCGAGCCTTTCTGATTTCATCAATAACAGAAGTTAGTCTGTGCAAGCCTGCAACTCCGCAGTCGTAGTAAGAGATAGTTTTGCTACCGAAAAATTCTGCGCAAACTTTGGCTTCCTCTGCAATAGCCATATCAGAAGTTCCCGCAGAAACTATCGCAATATGAGTTTTAGATAATTCAATCTTTGTACCAACTTCAATAGTCCTCGCAATTTTGTTATGAATTGCATTTGGGAATTCTTTCAAAATTCTTGTTGCAGCAGATTCATCTACACGAGTGATTAAAACACGCTCGTTCGATTCAATAAGTTTTTTTGAAATATCGATAATTTGTTCAGGAGTTTTTCCAGCGCCAAAAATAACTTCGCTAGCTCCTGTGCGATTTTTTCTATCAATGTCAATGCGAGTATGCCCAATGTTTATTATAGAAAGATTATTTATAAGAGACTCAGCCTTTTCTTTGCTTATACTGCCAGATTCTAAGCTAGATAAAATGTCTTTAAGATTTTTCATTCATTGAACCTTTGGAGTAGCCTTGAATATCTAGAGCTATATGTTTGAACTTTAATGAGTGTAATTTTTCTAAAATAATTTTTCTTAGAGATAAAAACTTTTCGAAATTTTCTGAATCAATTTCGATTCTTGCGCAGTTGCTATGTAAGCGTACGCGAACAGTTTTGAAAGATAATTCTCTCAGGAAATTTTCAGTTTCGTCTATATGCTTTAGTGTTTCACAATCTATTTCTGTATTGTGTTCAAGGCGTGTTAATAAACAAGCGTAGGCTGGTTTTTCTGCAACATTTAAATTGTAATGATGCGCAATTTCACGAATTTCTTTTTTACCTAAATTACATTCAAGCAGAGGACTAACTACTCCGAGCTCTTTAATAGCGCGCATTCCAGGGCGATAATCAGAAAGGTCATCTGCATTACTTCCGTCTACAATAACATCAAATCCGCGAGCTTTTGATTCAGAAATCATTTTTGAAAAAATTCCAGCCTTACATATATAACAACGATCAGGAGGATTATTTAAAAGCGTCATGGGTATTGTTTTTATCTCTATTTTTACAAGTTCAACTCCGAGTTTGTTTGCTAAAGCAAAAGCATCTTTTAATTCTTCTGCCATCATATAAGGAGTTATTGCAACGAGCGCTAAGCAATTTTCTTTGCCAAGAACATCCACACTTATAGCTAGAAGCGCAGAACTATCAAGTCCGCCAGACAACGCTATTGCGAGTTTCTTTTTACTTTTTAAAGAAGTTTTTAGACTATCTATTTTCGAATTCATTAATTAGTTTTTTTGTGATGACTTCGATAGAGATTTTATTTTTCTCAGCAATTTTTTTGCAGTCTTCAAATTCTGGCTTTGCACGTTTTACTCCGTTAAATTCTGAAATTTTAAACTGAACTTTTCCATAAGAACTTTCAAAGCTTTCAAGTTTTCTTGGAAGAGAATAACGTTCTATTTTTTTCTGACGTATGCCAAGAGTTGTAGAATTTTCAAAAAATACAGCTCGAAGTTTTTCTACATTATCTTCTTTAGTAAGCGCACACACTTTTATGCTAAGCCTATTTTTCTTCATCACAATGCTTTCTTGCCAGACGTCCAATGCACTTGATTCAAAAAGTTTTTCGCACAAAAAACCAATATGTTCAGATGTCATATCATCAATATTAGCAGAAAGCTCATATATAGATTCAAATTTTTCAGAAGATTTTTCTTTAGTATCCACTAACATAACTCGCAAAATATTTGGAAGAATTTTTCCTTCTCTATGACCTACACCTATTCCTGTTGCGAGAATTTTTCCATTGAGTGCTTCGTTATACGAATCGCACAAAGTAGCGATTATTGCAGCGCCTGTTGGGGTAGTGCATTCGTGATTTTCTCCGCCAATTTTAGATGGGAACTTTTTTGCAATAATAGCAGTTGCAGGGGCTGGCACAGGCAATATTCCGTGTTGACAGCGTACGGTTCCGCCGCCTAGCTCAACAGATGTAGATACAAAATTTTCTACGTTTAAAAGCTCTGTACAAATCGCAGCGCCAACAATATCTACTATAGAATCTAATGCGCCGACTTCATGGAAGTGAACTTCATCTAAATTTTTCTCGTGAACAGTAGCTTCGGCTTTTGCAATTGTTTCAAATATAGCGAGCGATTTTTCTTTCACATAATCTGACAACTTTGAATCTGAAATTATTTTTTTTATGTCAGCAAAGCTTCTGTGTTCGTGATGATGATGTTTATGCTCGTGATGATGACTTCCATCGCAATCTTCGCTGTGGTGATGATGGCATACAACATCTAGACGCGTTCCTGAAATTCCATTTTGTGATGCTATAGAAGTTTTAATTTCCCATCCGTCTAAAGAAAGTTTTTTTAATTCAGCGATAAGGGCAGACTCATCTACGCCAAGATTTATCAAAGCTGCGAGATTCATATCTCCGCTAATACCTGCAAAGCAATTGTAATATAAAGTTTTCATTTTAAGCTAATCCGCATTCGTAAATGAGTTTTTCGTTTTGCAAAGCAGAATCAATTTTTCCTGCGAATGCAAGGCAACCATCTTTTAAGATAAGGCAACTTTCGCATGTTTTTTTTGCAAAATCAATATCGTGAGTTGCCATAATTAAAGTTTGATTTAGTGATTTTAAAATTTGCTCAATTTCTCTTTTCCCGCGCGGGTCTAGTTGAGCGGTTGGTTCATCAAGTAGTAGAACAGAAGGCTTCATTGCAATCACAGAACAGATGCATACACGCTTTTTCTCGCCCTCTGACAGTCGCTGTGGTGAGCGTTTTAATAGATGTGTGATATTGAATTTTTCTGCATATTCAGAAGATGTTTTTTTAATTTCGTCTTGAGTTAAATCCATATTTAAGAGTCCAAAATTTAAATCATCTTCAACTGTTGCAGAGAAAAGTTGGTCGTCAGAATTTTGAAAAACAAGTCCTGCGTTTTGACGTATTTTTCGCAAATTTTTTGAACAAATTTCTATATCATCAATAAATGCTCTTCCTCGATTTATAGGAACAATGCCAAGCAAGGTCTTTAGTAGAGTCGATTTCCCAGCGCCATTTGCCCCGAATAGAGCGTAGGTTTTTCTTTTTTCAAATTCATAAGAAATGTTATCTAGCGCATTTTTAGAATCTGGATATGTAACAGAAATATTTTCTATTTTAATCATAAAAAAATCCTCCTAAAAACTGGCTAAAATTAAAGAATCGTAAAGTTAGGCACAGAGTTAAAAAGCAAAGCAGTATAAAAAATTCCGATAAAGTTTCTTTAGGCAAATTTCCGAGAGCACGCTTTGTGCAAAAACCGCGACAACACATAGCAGAATAAATGCGTTCTGCTCTATCGAGGCTGCGCAAAAATAATTGTCCTGCCAATTTTGACCAATCAGAAAATTTTACAAATCTATGTTTTGGTGCGCGAAGTTTATATGCTGTAAAAATAGATTGAGCTTCTTCAATCAAAACTTCGATATATCTGCAAGTTAGCAGAAATTGTAAAATCAAAACGCAAGGAAGTTTAAAGCGTCTTAATCCGCCCGCGATTTCGCTGATAGATGTTGTAGATGCTAGAATCAATGCGGATGAAACGCATAAGAATGTTTTTACAACAAGCACTGTAAAAGAAATTATTCCGCCAGAAATTTCAAATCCCAATGGAGTTTGAATTTGAGTTTTATCAAAAAACAAGTTTGCTCCGCCTGCGAAAATCACAAATGGCAAGGCGAGTGCGGAGCGTTTTAAAATCAATGACAATGGAATTTTTGCGAATGATGTTATTAAAACTGGATATGCAAAAAAAATCAAAAGCGCGGACAATTCGTAAATCGAAAAAGAAACTACTGTTAATATAAAGAAAAATGTTGCGGTAATTTTTATTGAAGGAGAGAGCCTATGTAAAAAAGTATCTTGCGCAGCGCTAGATTCCAAGAGCCTAAAACTGCCAAGAGCTGTTGCGAATTTTCCTGTTTGAGAGTTAGGCATCGATACTTTTTCGTTTTTTCAAAATAACTGCAAGTAGTACAATAGAAAATAATGTAATTACACTACCGATAATTCCTGCAAGAGAAGTGCCAACATTGCTTTCTATATTTGCAATAGAGTAGTCAGCAAGCAGAGATGTTTTTTCTTGAAGAGTCGCAGAAGCTTCATGGATTTCTCCACTTGCAAGTAATTCTTTCCCATCGGTTGTGTTTTCTATTGCCCATTCAAGTCCGTCTGGATTTGATGACGCAAGAAGTGATACTCCGCCGCCGATAATCAATGTTGCAAGGAAAAGAGATGCAAGCGTTGCAGTCATTGAAAGCGATTTCAATGGATTTTCTACATTGAAAATCTGTGGACGAACTTTATAGATAAAAGAAATTGTTGCAGCAGTCAAAAGACCTTCTACAATTCCGATAGCCAAGTGAATTGGTTGCATAAGGAATGCAAAAGTTTTAAACGGAAGTTCAGTTACTCCTGACAACAGAGTCTGCAATACTACGCAAAAAGCTCCGAGTTGGAGTGCTATTGTTGCAGATAATATAGATGCAACTGCAATCCTTGTAGAACTAGAATAATCTTTTGCAATAGGTTTAAAAATCAATGGATATGCGATAAAGCATGCGAAGAATCCCATATTAAAAACGTTGCAACCTAATGCGATTAATCCGCCATCTGCAAAGAACAATGCTTGGATTGCAAGTACGCAAGTCAGCGCCAAAAATGCTGCGCAAGGTCCCAGTAATGCTGCGAGCAAAATGGCGCCACCGATGTGTCCGCTAGAGCCTGTTGCTGGAATCGCAAAATTTATCATTTGCATTGCAAACACGAATGCGCCCATAACTCCCATCAAAGGAATTTTACTTGCGTCGAAATTTTTCCTTAAATGAGTAGAACTAAAGAAAATCAATCCAGCTGATACTGCTAACATTGTGCCTCCTACTGCGGGAGAGATAAGGGCGTCTGACATGTGCATAAATTTTCTTTCGTTGAATTTTATTAAAATGGGAATGGATTATCTAAAGGTTTCGGAGCTGTGGCAGGTTTTGTTTCTTGTGGGATATATTTGCGCATAGATTGTTCGAATACTTTTGATTGTTGATGAATATTGAGTCCTTGAACTACTATTGCTTTGCTTGGAGTAACAGGGCAGATATGTTCGCAAGCGCCACAGCCTATGCAAACTTCTTCGTGTACATAAGGTAAGTACAAGTGTTTTTCGAGATTATGCGGAATCATTTCTATTGCAGAAACAGGGCAATGTTCAGCGCAAGCAGCGCAATCAGTTTCGTCCGTATGAACAACGCAAAATCTTTTTAAGAAAACAGCAGTGCCAATTTTTTCTGTAAGTTTTTTTTCTTTTGTAATAGGCTGAATCGCGCCTGTCGGGCAAATCAACGAGCACTGATTACAAGCGTGTACACAAAAGCCTGCATCAAAATCCATAAAGGGTTGCATAAAACCTGCGAGAGTCCATTCAGTTATTGAAGGTTTTAAAATATGCGATGGGCAAGTTGCTATGCATATTTGGCAACCTGTACATTTTGTAAGAAAATTATCTCCGCTTTTTGCGCCTGGTGGGAATGTGAGTCTTTTATCTTCGCGATGACCTTTTAATCCGAATTCGGTTGCGCCTTCAATAATTTCAAAATCTTTTGAACATTGATTTCTATTGCGTCTTCTCCTAGGAAACATCAGAGTTGCAAGGGCAGGTGATGTTTTAATAAAGTCGCGACGCTTTATAGAATTATTGTTTTCTAAAATAATTTTTTCTTTGGATTGCTTTTCGACTTTTATTTCAAGAGAAGATTTAGGACATTGATCTACGCAATCAAAACAAAGAACGCATCTTGTGAAATCCAAAGTTTTATTTTTTGAATCTATGCATTGAGCTTTACATACGTTTGCACATTTTCCGCAGGAGATACAAGTGTCTTTATTTAAGCGCAATTTGAATATTGCAAACTTTGAAAGGGCTCCAAGAAATCCGCCAGCAGGGCAGAGTGTGTTGCAATAGATTCTACCTCGTAGAGCAGATGCAATTGAAATAGTAAACAAAATAAAAAGAGAAAATCCAAATGCAATTAACGAAATAGATATATCACCATTTATAGGATGTACTGAATATATTCCGGCATTTGCAAGTGTTGCACTGATTAAATCTACGGATTCATTAGATAGCGAGTGTCCTGCAACAATCATAACTTTTCCGAAAAGAGAATATGGTTCTATAATTCCAAGCAATGCACTGAATCCAAATAAAATTAAGATGGCTGCGAGTATAGTAAAAGTTGTGCGTAAAAAATTTCTTGGCTTTGAATATTTTCTTTTCGCAAATTTATCTTTGCAAAATTTCCCAAGCTTTGAGTTTTTTGTGAATCTATTTATTGAAGGATATTTTGCAATTTTTGCACAAACATCCATCAGTGTCCCGAATGGGCAAATGAAAGAGCAATATGCTCTGCCAAAAAGCAAAGTAATTATAATTATACTTATAAATGAAGCGCCCGAAAGTACCGCACCTGTTGCAATCATATTCAAAAGAGAAGGTATGAACTGCGTACGCGCAGGATTGAAATCGTAATATGCACTTGGTAGTTTATGATAGACATCTAAAAACTGAGCGCTGATTGCTAGGAAAATAAAAAGAGACACGCATATTCTTAAAATGCGTGCCAATTTGTAAGGACTTTTTTTCAATTCTCCCATTCTAACGTTCAGATTAAAATCCTAGCTTAAGCTAAGGATATGCGTTTAACATTTAGTTTGGAAAGATCTGCTGTGCCAACGCCGAGTTTTTCTGCAAGACCTATATAAGTGATTTCTTCAACTTCATAAGGTTTTCCCATTCCGTGTTGCTTTGCAACGGTCGAGAAAATTTGAGTTGCAGCAACATCAGCAGCAACAATATCAGTTGAGATAATTTGATATTTTGCAATAGGAGCAAACTTTGGATCTTCACCACGAGGTCCGTGTTGAAGCATAACTCTGTAAGCATCGACGATAGTAAGGTCTGTTTTTTGATACGTTCCAAAATCCGCAATGCACTGAGGCAAATCGCTACGGTGCCAGAATCCTCTATCGAAAATGCAACCCATATAGTTTTTCAAAGCGCAAGTGATTTTAGTTCCACTGTGATGCTTCAAAACAGGGATGTTGATAAAGACATCAGGATTAATTGCTAATTTATGAACTTTTGTATTCTTTAGAGATATGGCTTTTGGAAGTGTTTGCTCCTCGAACATATTTTCTGTATTGCCAGGAACCATTTTTCCGCCAGCAGATTCAACAGTATCTCTGATGCCACTTAGCTTGTAACGATTATCCCAGTCGTTACCACAAGTGTGGTCGAAGCAAAGAACTTCTTTTGCTCCTGCTTTGAAGCAGTGTTCAACAACTTTGCCAACTAAATCAGGATCTGTGTTAGCGCCGAAGTCAGGAGTTCTGTCCCAGCCGATGTTTGGTTTGATTATTACGGTCTGACCTTTTTTTACAAAACGTTCCATACCGCCCATTTCAGCAATTCCTTTTTCAAACATCTCAACAGCAGTGCCACCGTGAGCTGCGACCAAATCAGGCAGAGCTGAATTTTCTTGAGCCGAAGCAATCTTCCCAAGAGGGAGCGTTGCAGCTACAAGACCAGTAGAAGTCTTAGTAATAAAATCTCTTCTTTTCATAGTAATACCTTTCAAGGATGTCGATTTAACAGAGAATAAATCCGTTACGAAACATCTATGAAATGAATCTTAAAATAGCAAAAGTGTCAATACTTATGCGGATTAGAATTCTGTTAGAAGTTTCTGGAAAAATCAAAATAGAGTAGGGCAGAAACTAAAAAACTTCGCAAGGGTTGCTTGCGAAGCTTTTAAAGTGGTGCCAGAGAGTAGATTTGAACTACCGACCAAAGGCTTATGAGTCCTCTGCTCTACCCCTGAGCTACTCTGGCATTTGTAAGGAAGTCAATCTGTTGATTTTGCTTTTCTTGTCAAGATTTCTTTTAATTTATGCTTGCTAAGGCTTTCTCTATTATATTTTATCGGATGTTTTACACAAGATGGAATTGTCTTTTGATTCGCCAAATTTTATCTTTGACTTTTGTTTGCTTTTTTTACGCAGGTTAAGCCAATCTTTTTGTGCGATTATTTTTCCGTATTTTTTTGTTTAATTTTGTTAATTCCAATTTTCTTTTTTACGAATGAAAAATAAATTTACATTCAAGCCTGTGCTTTTTTCTTCTTTGAAAGATTACACTTTTAAAACTTTCACTGCTGATTTAGGGGCTGGTATTACTGTTGGTATTGTAGCGTTGCCTTTGGCTATGGCTTTTGCTATCGCAAGTGGAGTTTCGCCTCAGATAGGTATTGCAACTGCGATTATTGCGGCTTTTTTGATTTCGCTTTTCGGTGGGTCGAAAGTTCAAATAGGTGGGCCTACGGGTGCTTTTGTTGTGATTATTTATGGCGTGATTGCAAATTATGGATATCAAAATTTGCTGATATGTACAATGATTGCGGGTGTCATTCTTTTTCTTATGGGGCTAATGCATATGGGCGGCGTGATTAAATACATTCCGCGACCTGTCACTATTGGTTTTACAAATGGTATTGCAATTTTGATTTTCTCGACTCAAATCAAAGATTTTTTTGGTCTTGAAATAGAGAAGGTGCCGGTAGATTTTTTCCCTAAAATAATTTCTATCTTTGAAAATTTTGCGTCTATAAATTTATCTACAACTTTGTTAGCTTTGATGTCTTTGGGTATAATAATTTTTATGCCTGCAAAATTTAAGAAAATAATTCCTGCATCAATCGTCGCTTTGATTGCAGGTACGTTTATAGCATTTGTTTTTGAATTAAATGTAGAAACTATCGGTTCAAAATTCGGCGGAATTCCAGATTCTCTGCCTGCATTTGCTTTTCCAAAAATTTCTTTAGATACCATACAGCCTTTGATCGCTCCATCTCTTACAATCGCGATTTTGGCTGCGATAGAATCTCTTTTGTCTGCCGTAGTTGCAGACGGTATGACTGACGATAAGCACAATTCAGACCAAGAATTAATGGGACAGGGCATTGCAAATATGGTAGTTCCATTTTTCGGTGGAATCCCTGTAACTGGCGCAATTGCAAGAACTGCAACTAATGTTAAAAATGGGGCAAAGACTCCAGTGTCAGGAATCATACATTCAATAACTCTTTTGGTTATTTTATTAGTGGCGGCTCCTTTGGCGAAATATATTCCGCTTTGCACATTGGCGGCAGTTTTGTTTGTAGTGTCTTTCAATATGGTCGACTGGGCAGAGTTTAAGATGATGCCAAAAATGCCACGTTCAGATAGCATTGTATTTATGACAACTTTTGTTCTGACAATTATTTTCGATTTAACTATTGCAGTTGAAGTTGGTATGATTCTGGCTGCGATGTTGTTTATAAAAAGAGTTTCTGATTCTACCGATATAAGCAGATCTACCAGCGAGTTTGCGAATATTCAAAACAATATTGATATGGAAGATATTCCTGAAAAAGTTTTAGTTTTCAGAGTCTTTGGTGTGCTGATGTTTGGGGCTGTTGATAAGCTAGAGAATGTTCTTTCGCAAATAGACGTTGCTCCTAAAGTTGTGATTTTGCGTATGCGTTCTGTTATGGCAATGGATGCAACTGCGCTGAATGTTTTGATGCGTTTGCAATCTAAAATCAAAAATCGTGGAGCTGTTTTGATTATCACGGCAGCGCACGACCAACCGCTTAAAATGATGAAAAAATCTGGCTTTATAAATACTCTTGGCGAAGATAATATGTGTGAAGATATCTATCAAGCATTAGAGCGTTCGCGTCAGATTTTGGCTGAGGAAAAATCTTGCTCGCAATATTAACTTAAAACAAAATGCCTTTATGTTAAAAAAATCTGAGGCTTTAAAAAAACTTTTATCAAAGATAAAATATTCAAAAGTTTTATTGGATGAAAAGTCTTTGTTTAAAGCGTCGATAGATAATTCTAGATTTTCTTTTTTGCCAGAGGCTGTAGTTAAAATTAAGAATGAAAATGATGTAGGTATCGTTTTAAAATTGGCAAACGAAACAAAAACAAATGTTACTGTGCGTGGCGCAGGAACAGGTTGTTGCGCAGGATGCGTGCCTCAAAGCGGAGGTTGGGTAATAGATTTATCTGAATTTAACGATATTAAAATAGATACAGTTTCGCGTTGTGCTCACGTTCAAGCAGGGGCGATTACTTATGATATTTATAGTTCCGCGAAAAAAGAAAATTTGTTTTATCCTCCCGATCCATCTTCGCATAAATTTAGCACAATAGGTGGCAACATAGCTTGTGATGCAGGTGGTCTGCGTGCTTGCAAGTATGGAACAACTCGCGATTACGTTATGGCATTGAGTTGCTTTTTGCCAACGGGCGAAAAAGTAAATTGGTCTTTGCCTCTTAAAAAATTCACAGCAGGTTTGAATTTGCGCGACTTGCTTGTTTCTAGCGAAGGAACTTTAGGAGTGATTACAAAAGCATCTTTAAAACTATTGCCTTTGCCTGAAATGGCTAGAGCTTGTGCTGCGATGTTTCCTTCGGATTCCTCTGCGATAAGGGCTGTCGAAGAAATTTTGAAAAGCACATTGAATCCATCTGTTTTAGAATTTTTGGACACAGAAAGTTTGAGTGCCGCTACAAAATATAAAAATATGAAAATGAAAAAAGCAGCAATGCTTTTGATGGAGTTTGATGGCTCTTTTTCAGATATCAAAAAATCTTTTGCAAAAATAAAAACTTTAAAGTGCGGTAAATATTTCCAATTTTCGAAGAATGAAAAAGAGTCTGAAAAACTTTGGGAAATGCGCAGGATTTGTAGTCAAGCATCATATATGTATGGCGACATAAAGCTCAACCAAGACATAGTTTTGCCAAGCACAAAAGTTTCTGATTTTTTTGATTTCTTTAAATCTTTGTGCAAAGATAATAATCTTTATAGTCCTACATTCGGACACGCTGGCGACGGAAATTATCACCTGCACATCATGTATTTTGGCAAAGATAAAAAAACAAAAATCCTCGCAAACAAAGCAATGGAAAAATCTATTACTTACGCAATTAAACTCGGCGGAGCAATTTCTGGCGAGCACGGGATAGGTCTTTTAAAGTTAAAATATATGAAGCTTCAACACACAGATACGGAGCTTTCTGCGATGCGAAAAATAAAACAGACTCTTGACCCAAATAATATTTTGAATGCTCAAAAAGTTTTAGGTGATTTTGATATTTATAAATTGGAGCCCTTAAAGAATGTTATTTTACCTTGGGACAAAAAATAAAAAAAGACTTTCTCGTTTTTTGAAAAAGACTTTTTTTTTAAATGTATATTATTTTAACCTAGAGCTCTTGTATCGGCTTCTTTAGTTAGGGCGGCAATCATTTTATCAAGACCTTCGCGAGCGCGAAGTTTTGCTTTTTCTAAGGATTCTGCGTCGCTTGCATCTTCTTTTGCGAATACATAGAACTTGATTTTAGGTTCTGTGCCAGAGCCACGTATTGCAAAGCTATAACCATTTTTCAAAGTATAGAAAAAGAACGTTTCTTTAGGAATAATTTCGCCGTCTGCATCGGTAATTTTATCTTTTGCAAAGTCGATAGATTTTGAAACTTCAACATCTCCAATTTTTTGCATTGGGTTTTCGTTAAGTGATTTCAAAATATTTTTGATTTTTGAAGCGCCTGCAGAACCTTCATAATAAATGCTTTTCAAATCTTCTAAATAGTAACCGTACTTTAAGTAGATTCTATCAAGATATTCTTCTACGCTTATGTTTTGACTTTTCAAATATCCAAGCATTTCGCAGAACATAATAACTGCGGCATTTGCATCTTTGTCTCGCACGAAATCTGTGCCAAGATAGCCGTAGCTTTCTTCTCCGCCAAAGACAAAAAAGGTTGAGTGCTCTTGAAGAAGTTTTGCTCTATCTGAATATTTCAATTCAGCGTAATTCAAGTCTGGGAGCGCTTTTTCGAGCTTTTTTTCGTATCCTAAAAGTTTCGAACCAATCCATTTAAAGCCTGTCAAAACGTTGACACATTTTAGACCTTCTTTATTTGCAATAGCATCTTGCAATGGACTTGTAACGAAAGTTTTGATTAGTGCGCAAGCTTTCTCATTAGTGATAATTTTCTTAGCTTTCATTTGCTCGATGCGATAAGCTAAAAGCAATGAACCAATCATATTACCTGTGATAAGGCGCATTTTGCTATTCTTTGAAGGAATTGCAGCACCCATTCTATCAGAGTCTGGGTCTGTT
>JGI994J12354_10003273_pt1 | contig 15218 bp, 9 predicted proteins | sample IntmicLarv3ML3BL_FD_12354 | JGI IMG/M metagenome (IMG submission 12354)
CAATATATGCGTTTTCAATATTTTTTATTTGCGAATTACTTTTATTTTTGCCTCCAATCTCAAAAATTATATTGCCATCAATCGTAAAATCACCGCTTTGTGCTGTATACACCTTGTGTTTTATACGTAACTGATTTGCAAAAAAAGTTTCTCTAATATTGCCTGAGTTGGTATTTTGAAATGCCAAAGAATGGACGATATTGGTATTTTCAAGATACACCTTCTGCGGTTTTGCCAATGTTTGAAGTGTTTTATTCGGCTCTGTAACACAAAGTATTATACCTGCTTTATCCAACAAATAAAGATATTTTACTAAAGCGTGCCTGCCTACTTCCATTGCGGCGCCCAAATTAGAAATATTTGGTGTAAATGGAACCATTTCGGCAATCGTGGCAAGCAACTTTTTGATTTTAAGAATAGTAGAGTATTCAATATTTTCTATTGCAGGTAAGTCTTCATTCAATGTTTTATAGACAGACTGTTCAACCTGAATGGGATAAGTCGCTATATTTTCTTTATAATAAGGATAATAGCCGTATTCTATATATTTTTTAAATTCGGGCAAAATTTTGATTTTTGAGGCTATTTCAGAAGCTATTGCCCGATGATTTTTCAAAATATCGCTCAACTCAAAAATAGGCAGTTCGAGTCCGTTATCATATTTCAAAAATTCCCTGAATGATAATCCTTTAAGTTCATACATTACCACGCGGCGAGAAAAATCAACACTTGCATTGAAAATTTCAAGCATTGAAGAACCTGTAAAAACTATTCGTAATGTCGGATAAGAATCGTAAATATTCTTTATTTCCCTTGCCCACGACCGGTATTTATGAACTTCGTCCAAAAATAAATGCGTACCGCCGAGATTATAAAAATCTTCGGCAAGCTCCGAAATAGTATGTTTTGTAAACCAAATATTATCCAAACTCACATAAAGCGCTTTAGATCTATCGGGAAAATTTAGTTTGATATGCTGTAACAAAAGTGTAGATTTACCTGTACCTTTTGCCCCAATTATACCTACTAATCGGTTATTCCATGCAATATCACTGTATAAATAACGGATAAAACCGGTATTCGTATATTGAAGAAGTCGGTCGGATGTGGTAATTAGAGATTCCATTTTTTGCAAATATTGGTATTTTAAAATATCAGCAAAGATACTATTTTTTTGTAAATACAAAAAAAACGAGAATTTTTTTTTCTGATATTTTGTTTTTTGAAGATAGCTCTACTCTTTATAACCTCTAATACTAAGTATATTAATCCTCTTCAATGACATTTTGATTTATGCAAAATCTTTTAAGTATTTCATTCACCTATAACTGTAGCCACAATTCTTCTTCCGGACGTATGGTTGCGAAATTCGCACAAGTAAATTCCCTGCCATATTCCCATATTCAACTGTCCGTCGGAGATGGGGATAGTAATGGAGGAGCCTATCATAGTTGACTTGGCATGCGCCGGCATATCATCATCGCCCTCAAGAGTATGACTATAATATGATTCGCGCTCCTTCACCAAACGATCGAAAATTGCATTCAGGTCTGTCTGCACATCCGGGTCAGCATTCTCGTTTATCGACAAAGCCGCCGATGTATGTTTTATAAACAAGTGCAGCAGACCTGTTTTCGGTAATGGCGGCAGATTTCGCAACACTTCATTTGTAACGAGATGAAACCCTCGTCCACGACCCGCCAGATTAAATTCTTTTCGTGTAAACATAGTTGTTTTTTTATAATTTTTTCATCCGATTCAATAAATGCAAAGGTAATATTTTTTTCATATCTACATTAATTAATTATTAACACTAAGGAAATATGGAACTCACAGTATGTTTATCCTTTTTGTCGTGAGCTGATTACATGTTCGTTTCAAATTATTATCTTTGCATCCGCATTTGGCAGATTTTTAGAAATCCTAATGCAAAATATAGCCATAAAGAAAACATATTATGCCCATAGATACATCTTCGAAGTCATACCGTAACAGGATATTATTTGTCGCGTGCCTTGCGTCGTCGCTTGTACCGTTCATGGGTTCGTCTTTAAACCTTGCTCTACCGCAAATAGCTCGTGAGTTCGGACTGAACGGAATCAAGCAAAGCTGGATACTTACTGCATACCTGCTATCGACCGCCATTTTACAGGTTCCTTTCGGCAGGCTTGCCGATATATGGGGCAAACGTAATATCTTTATTGCAGGCTTGTGCCTTTTCGCTGTTACTACGACCCTCTGTGGCTTTGCTCCCAACGGTTTTATTCTCATCATATTAAGAGCATTGCAAGGCATTGGAAGCGCTATGGTTTTTTGCACAAATACAGCCATACTTACTACGGTCTTTCCTCCAAAGGAACGCGGAACGGCTATGGGTATAAATGTCGCAACGGTATATATTTCCATCGCGGCAGGCCCTTCGATTGGAGGAATAATCACTCAGTACTTCGGTTGGGAGTACGTCTTTCTGATTACAGCAGTTATTGCCTTAATAGCCCTTACGGGTGCATTAATTGTGATGAAGGATAAATGGGCGGAATCAAAAGGTGAACCGTTCGACGCAAAAGGGTCTGTCATCTACGGACTGGCTGTCATGGCGCTGATTTACGGGCTTACAATTCTTCCGGGAATAGGAGGTTTTGCACTGATTGCCGCATCTGGTCTGTTATTATGGTTATTTGTCAAGCACGAAAGTCGTGAAGCTTTTCCCGTTTTCAATATCAGTCTTATCACTAAGAACAGGACATTTCGTATGTCTTCTGCTGCCGCCCTTATCAACTATGCCGCCACATTCCCCATAGGTTTTCTGGTCAGCCTGTATCTGCAGGAAGTAAAAGGACTAAACGCACAAAGTGCGGGACTGATACTAATAATTCAACCGGTTATACAATCTGTGTTGTCACCATTCGCAGGAAAACTGTCAGACAAAATACAACCACGCTATATTGCATCGTCGGGGATGGCGCTCATCACAATTGCGCTGCTCATTATCGCTCTTTTCATCACACCTGACAGTCCGCTGATCTTTTTAATGGTATTGCTCGGAGTGTTGGGAGTTGGCTTTGCATTGTTTTCATCGCCAAACACAAATGCCATAATGGGGTCAGTGGAAAAGAAATATTACAGCATGGCATCGGCGACGACCGGAACGGTAAGGCTTGTAGGGCAAGCTTTCAGTATGGGTATAACAACAATGATTATATCATTAATCATAGGGAGTCGCGCCATCACCCCCGAAGTAAGCGCGGAATTAATGAGCGTTATACATATCACATTCATCATATTTTCAGTGATTTGCGCTTTCGGCGTCTACACCTCGATAGTAAGAGACTGAAAAGAGTGGAGAGCTTAGAAAGTTGAGAATTTTTTTTTCATTGTGCATTGCTTATTTAATTGAAAATTTAAAATGTTTTTTTATTGTATTTTAATTTTTTCCACTTTGTGAAAAAGACTCATTATTTTATTTTTAACATCAAGGAACGTTGTCAATTGTTTTATTTGCATTTTATTTTTCACTTTTGGCTAAGGCCGATTTTCAATTCATTTTTCACTTTTCACTCAAAAACTATTTTTTTGCTGTTTTAAATAGTTTTTGTTACATTTGCGACCTGTTAACACAACATTTTAATCATGAACTATACATTTCGTTACAAATTAATATATTTGGCAATTATCGTAATAACGGTGCTGAATATAACCGGGATCAATTCACAAAATAGTAATCAACGTACATCTACAGCATCCGGCTCTTCGTTTGTTGTTTCGGGACATGTCACGGATAAGGCGGATAATAAACCGGTCGAATATGCGAATGTAATACTGTACAGCGTCAAAGACAGCACTCCATCAGGTTTTACGGCAACCGATAATTCGGGAAATTTCAGTATTACATGCAAAAATGAAGGCGAATATTTTGTATCCGTTAGTTTTATCGGGTATACAAAAAAGAATACCGAACCGTTCAGACTGTCATCAGACCGCAGAAATGTAACATTACCCGAAATTATTATGGAAGAAGACCAACTGATGTTATCGGAAGTAGTCGTAACAGGAAGAAGGCACAATGTCGTATATCAGCTTGACAAACAAGTAATTGAAGCCGCAAGTTTTCTATCCGCCGCCGGAGGAACAGCCGTTGACATTCTTTCTCAAACGCCTTCCGTTCGCGTTGACGCCGAAGGTGAGGTTTCTTTTCGCGGAAGCTCCGGGTTTAAGGTTTATATCGACGGTAGACCAAGTACGTTAGAAGGAACGGCAGCTCTTGAGCAGATACCTGTAGGGCAGATCGAAAATATTGAGGTACTGACAACACCGTCTGCAAGAAATGACGCTGACGGCGCCGCCGGAATAATAAATATAAACACAAAAAAGTCAAATATCGAAGGATGGAGCGGGATGATCAATGTTATGGGAAGCACAGAATTGTCACGCAACTTAGACTTCCTCTTTGCATTGAGAAAAAAGCATTTCCGCTGGCAATTAACAGGGGAAGCATCACGACGTTTTGTGTTAAGCGACTACGACCAGCTTAAAACAATCACTACACAAGACGTTATAACAGTCGACCATTCCGTTGGCGATAGAGAACGACACACAGCTTTCTATTATTTACAGTCAAGTTTTGACTGGTTTAAGGAAAACACGACATGGTCGGCTGCCGTTATGGGTGGTTATCAGGACCGGTGGAGAGGCGGAGAATTACGTTATGATGATACTTACGAAACAATAGCTACAGGCGAAAAAACAAGCGCTTCATTCAAAGGAAAAGACTATGTAAACCTTTACGAATATCATTTCAGAGGCGATTTGGGTATGGTTCATAACTTCAGTGACAGAAAAGGGCATAAGTTTAGCGCTTCAGCTTATGCATTGTACGAAACTGATGCAATGGAGTATTTTCATACCGACTTATGGGATTTGCAGGGAAATCAGGCACAGGGAACGCGAGCATGGGAATACGAATATCGTCTCGAAGCACAGGCTAATGCCGATTACGTGCACCCTTTTGCCAACGAAACAGGAAAGTTTGAAACGGGGTATCAGCTATTCACTTATACCGAAGATGGTGATTATAACATAGATATGTTCGACCCTGACATAAACTCGTTTGTCCACCGTTCAGACCTTTATAACGAATATCTGTTCCGTCGCGATATTCATGCGCTCTATCTGATGTTATCGGATACTTATTCAAATTTCAGCTATCAGGTAGGTTTGCGCGGCGAATACAACTACTGGAAACTAGGCAATAACTTTGAATGGGCAAGGCATACACGCCACCGTTTTGATTTATTCCCTTCCGCTCACTTCTCGTACGCCCTCAATGACAAATCATCATTACGCGCATCTTATACAAGAAGGATCACGCAACCGCTACTGTTTTACATGGAGCCGTATATTGTATATGTAGATTTTTACACAGCCCAACGCGGCAACCCTTTTATAAAACCGGAATACACAAACTCCATGGAGATAGGCTATAACCTTAACTATAGCAATACAAACTCTATTTCCGCGGCAGTATTCCATCGTGCGCGAAGAGATAAAATCGAACGTATCCGTATACCTTATCACACAAGCGTAACCATCGACTCCGTAGCAAACGCCGGCAACGATTATTCCACCGGCGCTGAATTATCAACGGTGTTGCAAATGAGAAAATTCTGGAACATTGACGCAAACTCGAGCTTCTATCATTATAGAATTAAAAATGATTTTAAAAATGACAAAAGCTGGAACTGGCAATTAGCGTTGAACAATAATTTCGACATTACAGACAAAACACGCATGAGACTCGAAGCATACTATGTAAGCCCGATGGTAAGCACACAAGGCCGTGTCGACGGATTCTTCTACGCAAATGCCACTGTTCGCCAACAATTATTCAACCGTAAACTTATTGCAAGCCTCGTTGTAAGAGACATCTTTTCTACTGCAAAATATATCCAGACACGTTCGGGCACAGGATTGGAATCACTTAGCAAAATATACCCGCGCTCCCCACTGTTTACGCTGACATTAACGTACATGTTCAATAACTTCAAATCGCAGAAAAAAGAAAGCATAAGTCATGATATGTTCGAAGGAACAAACAGGTGATTCACTTTCAATTTTTAATTGAAAGTGAAAATGAAAAGTGAAAAATGAATTGAAAATCGGCCTTAGCCAAAAGTGAAAAATATTAATTACAGAGCTTTTTAGTGAAAAATGAAAAATTGTTTTTTCTATGTAAATCCGTATAAATCTGCGTCATCTGCGTGATAAAAAACTACAAACAATAATCATATGAAACGTACATACTTATTATTTTTATCATTAACCATCACGTTTTCTGCTTTTGCTGAGATTCCGCAGGCAACGATTCAGGCTGTAATAGATGAGCTTGCGCTCAAAGATCCTTCGGAAAAAGCCGATATAGAAAAGGGTGTTCGACAGGTCGCTTATCTCTGGCAGGAAAAAGATGGAAATAACGATGCTTTCAAAGCTTTTTGCTTGGAGAACTACATCTCCGGTTCAAAAGAAAAGGAAACAGTTTTTCTGAAGATAAGCGATTATATGGAGGCTATAAACGGGCATTTCAGCCAAATGTCGCAAAAACTTGGCTGGAACGTAACGATCGACACCGGTCCTATCCTTCCCATAGATTACAAATTCTCATCATTGAACCTGCGTTCAGGTGCCTCCGAGACCTACTATAACAGTAAGATCGCGTTCATTATCGCACTGAATTTCCCAAAAAGAACTCTGCAAGAGAAAGAGTCTTTAGGAAATAACCGGTTATCTTGGGCTTATGCGCGCATGGGAGATATGTTTACGGAACGCATTCCGACGGATATTCGTCAACAAAACTCGGACGTGAGCAACAGCGGCAACCGTTACATCGACTCTTATAACATTTATATGGGAAAACTGTTTAATACCAAGGGCAAACATATATTCCCGGAAAATATGATATTGCTGTGCCATTGGAACTTACGCGACGAGATAAAAGCAAACTATAACAAAGGAAATACCGGTCTCGAAAAACAACGGACCGTTTACGAAGTGATGAAACGCGTAATCTCGCAGGAAATACCCAAAGAAGTGATAAACTCTAACGAGTATGACTGGAACCCATACACGAACACATTGTCGAAAGACGGAAAAGCTATAACGGCAACACCGGAGTCTATCGTTCGTTACGAGAAGATGCTCAATAACTTCCACGCTATGCAGCGGCTTGATAAACATACCGGAAACACGTTTATCGATAGAAAATTTGATGATGATATGGAAGTAGCCCTAAACGATGTTGAGGCGCTTTTTGACAAATTCCTTTCTGCACCGGAACTAAAAAAAATAGGCGAATTGATTAAAAAACGCATGGGACGGAAGTTGGAAGCTTATGATATATGGTATGACGGGTTCAAGCCACGCGCCGATCTGGATGAAGCAAATCTTGATAAACAAATCGCTGAACTGTACCCTAATGCCGAAGCTATGGAGAAAGACCTTGCAAACATTCTTGTCAAGTTGGGTTATTCTCCCGAAAGAGCCGGTTATCTTGCCGAAAAAATTGCCGTAGACCCCGCACGCGGGTCAGGGCATGCCGCCGGAGCGTCAATGAAAGGACAAAAAGCCCGCCTGCGTACTCGTATTCCTGACACAGGAATGAATTACAAAGGGTATAATATCGCCATTCACGAGTTCGGACACAATGTAGAGCAGACAATCTCATTATATGATGTAGACTACTACATGCTGAACGGCGTTCCAAACACTTCATTCACAGAAGCGTTGGCATTCCTGTTCCAGAAACGCGACCTTGAAATATTAGGAATAAAAGACAACAATCCCGACAAAGTAGCGCTCGATGTATTCGACAAAGCGTGGAGCCTCTACGAAATTGCCGGAGTATCCATGCTCGATATAGCCGTATGGAAATGGATGTACGCTAATCCTGAAGCTACAGCAACAGATTTGCGCGAAGCCGTAATACGTTTGTCCAAAGAGATATGGAACAAGTACTACGCACCTGTTTTCGGAGTCAAAGACGAAACCGTCCTTGCAATATACTCGCACATGATAAACTATCCGTTATACCTCTCCGCCTATGCTTTCGGGAAAATCATCGAGTTTCAGCTTGAAGAATATATGAAAGGAAAAGATTTTACATCCGAAGTTGATCGTATATTCAAATTAGGACAGCTGACCCCCAATGTATGGATAAAAGAAGCAACGGGAAGCGCCCTTTCGGTAGACCCAATGCTGGAAGCTGTCAGAACTTGGCTCAAGGATTTTAAACAGTAAAAATCTCATTCGATTTAATCTGCAGATAATACATCTTTACTTATACCGTATTTCTCCTCGCAATGCTTGCCGTCTTTAGGTTCCGTATGAACAACAATATCATATATATTATCGATATGGCTTTTTATACGGTCTTCTACATTATTCGCAATCATATGAGCCTCCAAAAGCGTTAACTGTCCGTCTACCTCTATATCAAGCACAACATTATAGGTATTACCTACCCGGCTTGAACGTATACGGTGAGGGTTATAAGCTCCCGGCACACTTTCAACGGCTTCAATAATCTTGTTATAAATGGTGGTATCATTAATACCGTCCATCAAAACGATATTTGCATCGCGGAATATCCCTATCGCAGACCAGATTATGTAAAGCCCTATTATCATAGCAATAATCGGATCCAGAATCGGTATATTCAACAAAAAAGTACAACCCAACCCGACTAACACCCCTGCCGATATAATCACATCATTACGCATGTTGACAGCATTTGCCTTCAACATTGACGAATCAACCCTCCTGCCCTGATAAAACTGATACCACGCCAACAAAAGTTTTCCGACAATGGAAGCAACAGTTACCCACACGGCAATTGCGGAAGGCAACTCTTTTTCCTTGGCAAACAAGATCTGTTCACCCGCAACAACCACAATCTGACACCCCATAAAAAAGATAACAAAAGAAAGAACGGTCGATGCAATATTCTCTGCCTTCTCCCGTCCATACACATATTTTGAGCTTGGCGGACGGCTGACAAAAGATGAAGCAAAAAGTATTATCACAGAAGTGACTACATCCGAAGCCGAATCCAGTCCGTCACTCAACACGGCCATACTCCCCGATACAAACCCCGCAACTATCTTCAACAGAGACAGTATCGCATTACCGATTATGCTGATCCACGAAGTACGCGCCAATATTTTTTTCCTGTCAACCATAAATATTTTTTAAATAACACGGTTACAAAAGTACACATTTTAGAAAAATCGGCAATAATAACAATGAAGCAAATCAATTTTCCGGGATGGACACTGTCTTAACAATACTCTCATATCCTCTTTTCAATAAGTCTTTTACTTTCATTTCAGTCCAATAATGCTTATTAAACAATTCGAGAGAAAAACCTCCTCTGAATCCATTCTTGTACAACATTGGAATAACCTTGTTAAAAGGGCAGATTCCATCGCCCGGAAAGACACGGTCTTCATCGCGTAACTGTTCTCTGACAGGATCGGCGGGATAGTCGTTTATATGAAAAAGTGGCAAAGACAAACCGTTTACGAGAGACAAGCTTTCGAACGCATTACCTCCTCTGAATAAATGATAAAAATCAAGCAGCAGAGAAGCATTCGCATGTTTTGCACCTACAGCAATATGAAGCGCATCGGTCAGTTGGTTCAGAACGCCACCGCCCCATAGTTCCAACAATGGTGTCACTCCTATTCGCTCCCCAAAAACAAGCAGCTCTCTGTATTTTCCGGAATATACTTCAAACAGATTTCTATCGATAACTTTATTCGTATCAAGACCTAACGCCGTAGCGGCAATACATTTGCTTCCCAATGCGGCGGCCAACTCCATTTCTTTTTTCATCTGCGCCATACCTTTATCATCTCCAAGCCACGGAGCAAACCCTATCATATTTTCCAAATACAATCCGCTATCTTTAATTATTGCAGCAAGCCGCGCCTGTGTTCCACCTCTTTGAATATAATCATCCACATCCCTGAACCACAACTCAATACCGTCAAAACCGGCATCTTTGCATAATTCGATCTGCTCCTCAATCGGGAGTTTGTATCCCGAAATCGTTGATGTATTAAGACTGATACGGAAAGGCAGCTTTCCCATCTTACTAAAATTTTCGCTGCCGACATGCAAACTTGCTGCATCTATCCTCGAAATCAGTGAACTTCCCAATATTGAAAACCCCGCGATTTTCAACATTTCTCTACGAGATATTATTTTTTCTGACATAATTAAGACATTACATTATTAATTAATCAACGATTTCAACGATAACAGGATGGTCGCTTAGAGACAGGTCGACAGAATTAATCCCGGTAAATTCATTAACCGGTTCTGTGCCAACTGTAGGGTCGTAAACAATCACTTTCTTATATTTTTTACCCAACTGAAGTTTGATATTATCACTCCCCTTACTTGCAAAACGTTCACCCCAAAGCACAATCACAAAATTGCCGTTACTTTTCCGGAGCAATAAATCATGAGTAGTAGCCGGTTGGCCGGGAATCGAATAATTCAGCTTGCCTGTAGAACTCGGTTCTTTATCGTCAGCAAGAATAGTAGTAAAGTTATGCATATAGTGAGCTGCCTGTTTTGGTTTATAGTCAAGCGTGTAAAACGCATATTTTTCATGAAGAGGCTCATTTGCTCGACCTTTCAGAAGATATACTGCCGTATAATCCCATCCGCGTTTAAACTGTGAAAGATATAGATTCAGATACAAACGCGCTTGTACTTCTTCGGTTACTCCATCCTCAGGAGTAATGGCATATCCTGTTTCCGTTGTAACCCTTGGTAATGTAAGAAGCTCTTCATCCGTATAGCCCTGAAATTTTTTCAGCCATGTAACGCCAAAATTACCGTATAATCCATCTACAGGACACTCTTTTGAAGGATCGGAGCTGATCCATGTCTGGTTATCGTGTAATCCCGGCCAACTCGGATGAACGATATAATTATGACAATTAGCATAATCTGCATATTTAGTACCCGCAGGCATCAGGGTATTAGCATTTTCAGGGATTGTCAGGAATTGCATTCCTGTATTATCGGTTTGCGCTCCGGTTTCGCTTGCAGCCCATACAGGATAATCTTTCAGAACAGGGTCATTTTTGACAGTACTGTACAAATCGCGGTGCATCTTCGCTACCGGCAACCAGGAATCTTTGCCGCCCCCTTTCTCTCCTTGATATGTTATGCCCCAGTTATTCGGTTCATTAGAACCTTCCAAAGCCAACAATGCTCCTTTTTCCGCCAACTTTTTTGCTCCGTCTGTCAATCGGCTGATTTCGGCATGACCGCTAAGCATTCCGTAACTGATTTTCGTACCTGTCTGCTCATAGAGCTGTATAAAATCTTCGACAGGCGCCCTATCTTCAAATCCGGCACGCAACCATCGCAATCCGGTATATCTCATACATTCAATCGATCCTTCCAAGGTTTCCCCCCTTCGCGAAATCGAAGATACAGCCCCCAAACTGTTTAAAAACTTTGATACGCTCACCGCTTCTACTCCTTGTTGTGTCTCAGACCGGTTTTGAGATATTCTTTGCGTCGCATTCAACTCAAATGTAATGGCACAAATCATTACGGTCAATAAAAAAATATTTCTGTGTTTCATTTATACTTAATTTATTAAAAAAATCATTCTTTAGGACTCACATCATTTCGCATTCTTTACATATTTTTCCAGCCATTCATCACATTCATATAATAAATGCAACACATTTTCTTCTGATGCATAACCGTGGCTTTCGTAAGGAAGGACAATATATCGTGACACGGCGCCGTGTCCCTTCAATGCACTGAAAAAACGTTCAGTTTGAATCGGGAATGTGCCTGAATTATTGTCCAATTCACCGTGAATCAATAATAATGCGCCATTCAGTTTATCGGCAAACATAAACGGAGACATTGTATTGTAAACATCCGGAGCCTCCCAGTAAGTACGTGTCTCGGCCTGGAATCCGAAAGGAGTAAGTGTTCTGTTGTATGCACCGCTTCTTGCAATGCCGGCTTTGAACAAGTTTGTGTGAGTAAGAAGGTTTGCTGTCATAAAAGCGCCATAAGAATGTCCGCCTACCGCTATGCGGTTTTTATCCCCTACTCCCATATCATAAATAACCTTAACGGCCGCCTCGGCATTCATCGTCAGTTGCTCGATGAAGTTATCGTTTGGCTCAGCCCCCTCTTTTCCCACGATAGGCATCTCAACACTTTCCATGACGCAATAGCCGCGAAGCACCCAGAACACCGGCGAACCATTATTGATTCTTGTAAATGTATAATTTGAACCTCTTACCTGCGATGCATCCGACGCCGAAGTGTATTCCCTCGGGTAAGCCCACATAAGTACCGGCAGACGTCCGTCTTTTTCCTTGTCGTATCCGGCAGGAAGATATACCGTAGCTGTAAGATTCACACCATCAGCCCGCTTATAGCTTATCTTTTCTTTAGTCACACCTGCCATTGCAGGGTAAGGATGTTCAATATGTGTAATCTGTTCCGACTTTTTTCTCTTTATATCTCTTACAAAATAGTTTGCCGGTTCGTCTATCGACTGTCGCGAAGTAACGACCTTCAATCCTGCCGGGTCAACAACTCTTTCGATGCTTTCATAATAAGGAGCCTCACAACGCCAAAGTATTTCATTCTTTTTCGTCTTCAGATTATACCTGCCAATATAAGGCATGTCTCCCTTTTCAGAAGCGCCTTGAGCAGTCATAAGCAACTCGTCATGCTTTTTATTCGTATAAAGCACATTCCTGTTGTATGCGTTCCTTACGGTAACAGGCGTTCCGGGATTATTATAATTATCATCTGTTGAAAGGTCAAAAATCAATGCCGGGGCTTCTGTTGAACCGGGTTTAAAGGAGAATGTCTGCACTCTTCGCGTAGCCTGCGAACGCTCCATAACCAACGCAAATTCGTCATCACACCAATAAATACCGCCATAGCGATTCTTCACTTTTACTACCTCCTGCTTTGGACGGTCGAAAGGATATGCGAATTGATACACGATATCGCTAAACTCCACCTTGTTTTCTTTGGGAAACCCTTTATCCTGTGCTTCTATCCAACAAATAGTCGCCGGTTTGTCTGCTCTCCACGAATAATTTCTCGGATAAGGTGAAGTTGTATCATACCCTGTCGGCAAAATAATTGCGGGATGTTCACTCAACTCTTTAACTATCTTACCCGCAATATCCATCACATAATATTTATTTGGAAAGTAATACATCGGCACCTGATATGAATACGGATGCTTAATCTCCGAAACAAGCAATAATGTTTTATCGGGAGATAAGTTTATATTTGAATAAACTGCAGGCTTGCCTACAGGCGTCACAACGCCGCCGCTCACTTTTACTAACTGCGACGTAAAATAGTATTCAAACAATTGCTCTTCATAAGCATTTGTCAGAAGGTCCTGATACGTGCGCGCAGGCATTGCTTTCCCTTCGCTTTCCTGAATAATCGGACCGGAAGGCACACGAGGCCTTGCAGGAGCGGCAGAATAATTATCCGGAATCATAAGCGTCAGAAACGTTTCATTATCCAACCACAGTATTTCAACACCACCGGTTGCATTAAGCGGTTTATCACTTAATTTCTTCAGTGCCGGAGTCTGTACAGGCGCTTGATAAAGATATATACCGTCACTCTCTTCTACGGCAAGCAATATCTTATCTGAATTCGGAGAAAACGAATAACTTGTAATTACAGCCCCATTGGGAAGACCCTGTATAACTTCCGTCTTGCGTGTATTTATGTTAAGCAACGAAGCGCCGGAATATTCAGCCAAACGATTGATATTAAAAGTCTCCGGTTTGATACGTGTGCCGGCCAGGCCCAATTCCGGTTCAGCCAACTTAGCCAAAGGTTTGAGCGCCGATTGCTCCAACTGCAACATCCACTGATTGTCATCACTGAAACGAACAGCCGGTGATGGCTTCGCCAAAACGATATCCTCTATCACTTTCGGAGGATGTTGGTACGATGTGTTCTGTGCAGAAACGCCCGACAATGCGAAGCATACAGAAACGAAAAGTCCTAATTTCAGATAGTTTTTCATAGTATTTAATTATTTATCCACAAAGATAAAAAAGATTATTAAAATTATGGCAACTTTCAGAAGAACAACACTACTGCAGATAAGATTGTGACCACAATAATAAAGATACGATAGCCTTTTTCAGGAATTTTTTTCACTAAATAGACCCCTATTATTGCTCCTATCACCATAAAAGGGATTGAGATAATGTTTAATGCTATTGAAGCAAAAGATATATTATCCCATACAAATATTTGTAGCGGAAGTTTTAAATAATTTACTACCAGAAAGAACCAGGCGCTCGTACCAACGAAACTATATTTAGGTAATCGCATGGATAAGAGGTATACTGACATCACCGGACCTGCTGCATTTCCAATCATCGTAGTAAACCCACCCATTAGTCCGAATATGGGTGCGTACCACCAGGAAGTAAACATTTTACTTTCTGCACTCTTTTTTTCGTTCCAAAGCATAACAATAATACCCATGAAAATACAAACAGCCATCAGTTTACTAAATCCGTCCGGTATCATACTGTCAACTGCAATAGCCAGAAAAAAACCGACAATTGCGGCAGGAAGCAGTTTAATAATATACTTCCATTCAGCCATGCGCCGATAATAAAAAACAGCAATCAGATCCGAAAAACAAAGCATCGGCAAAATTAATCCCGTAGATGGTTTTGCTCCGAAATTAATAGCCATTAGCGGAATTGCCAGCATTGTAATACCCTGTATGCCGGTCTTCGACATTCCAATCAACAGCGCACATACAAACAGAAGTACCCAGTCGTAAGATGTATTCATCCACAAAGAAAGATCCGGCATTTTGTAATAATTTTATTTTAAAACAGCCGCAAAATTACATCAAACTAATTCTATTCGCAAATTAGCGACAATTAATGTTTAATGCTCTTATAAAACCTTATTAAAAGTCAAACCAAAGAGCTAAGTTCTTAATAATCTATAAAATACACTCGTCGCAGCCTCTGCAATTTGTTGAAGTTGCCGGAAATTTGTATATTTGCATTCAAGACTTTCTTTTAACCTTTTCACAAAATAAAAATATTAATTTAAAAAGAAATCCTTATGAGAAAGATTATTTTAGTTCTATCATGTATTGC
>JGI994J12354_10003274_pt1 | contig 15217 bp, 8 predicted proteins | sample IntmicLarv3ML3BL_FD_12354 | JGI IMG/M metagenome (IMG submission 12354)
AATTACTCAACGATTTTGGAAACGACGCCGGCACCGACTGTTCTGCCACCTTCACGAATGGCAAAGCGCAAACCCTCCTCCATCGCGATCGGGCAAATGAGCTTGACGGTGATCGAAACGTTGTCCCCCGGCATGACCATTTCTTTGTCTTTCGGCAGCTCTACTGAACCGGTCACGTCTGTGGTACGGAAGTAGAATTGCGGACGGTAGTTGTTGAAGAAGGGGGTGTGACGACCGCCTTCATCTTTGGACAATACGTAGATTTCACCCATGAAGTTGCTATGTGGCTTGATGGAACCCGGCTTGGCAAGTACCTGACCACGCTCTACGTCTTCACGTTTGGTTCCGCGCAGCAGAACGCCTACGTTGTCGCCTGCCTGACCCTGGTCGAGCAGCTTTCTAAACATTTCAACACCTGTACAGGTGGTTTTTACGGTTTCTTTGATACCAACGATTTCGATTTCTTCGCCTACTTTGATGATGCCGCGCTCAACACGACCAGTAACGACGGTGCCGCGACCTGAAATGGAGAAAACGTCTTCTACTGGCATGAGGAAGGCACCGTCAATGGCACGCTCCGGCTCAGGAATGTAGGTGTCAAGGGCTTCTGCAAGGGCCATGATGGATTGCTCACCAAGCTCGCCTGCGTCGCCTTCAAGGGCGAGTTTGGCCGAACCTTTGATGATTGGGGTATCATCGCCCGGGAATTCGTAACGGGAGAGAAGTTCACGCACTTCCATTTCAACCAGTTCCAGCAATTCGCTGTCGTCTACCATGTCGCATTTGTTGAGGTAGACGATGATGTAAGGTACACCTACCTGACGGGCGAGCAGAATGTGTTCGCGGGTTTGCGGCATTGGACCGTCTGCTGCTGAACAAACGAGAATAGCGCCGTCCATTTGGGCTGCGCCGGTGATCATGTTTTTGATGTAGTCAGCGTGACCCGGGCAGTCTACGTGGGCGTAGTGCCTGTTGGCGGTTTCGTATTCTACGTGCGAGGTGTTGATGGTGATGCCGCGGGCTTTCTCTTCCGGGGCCGCATCAATCTGGTCGTAGCCTTTGGCTTCGCCTCCGAATTTCTTAGCCAGGATGGTGGCGATTGCTGCAGTCAGGGTCGTCTTGCCGTGGTCTACGTGACCAATTGTCCCTACGTTCACGTGCGGCTTCGTCCGCTCAAATTTGCTCTTTGCCATTTCTGTTTTCCTTCAAAAAGAACGATTATTGGATTTTCCTTGTCCGTTTAACGGATATTACTTTGCTTTCGAACTGACAATTGCGTCAGCAACATGTTTGGGTGCTTCAGCGTAATGCTTGAACTCCATGGTATAGGTTGCACGCCCCTGCGTTGCCGAACGCAACGCGGTTGCGTAACCGAACATTTCCGACAGCGGCACTTCGGCGCGAATGATCTTGCCGCCACCACCTGGAATCTCGTCCATGCCCTGCACCATGCCACGACGGGATGACAGATCACCCATAACCGTACCAGCATAATCTTCCGGCGTTTCCACTTCAACAGCCATCATCGGCTCAAGCAGAACCGGATTAGCCTTGCGCAAACCATCTTTCAACGCCATGGAAGCCGCCATTCTAAAGGCATTTTCATTGGAGTCAACATCATGGTAGGAACCGAAGAACAAGGTTACCTTGACGTCAACTACCGGATAGCCCGCCATGACACCAACTGGCAGGGTATCAACAACTCCCTTCTCAACCGCTGGAATATATTCACGCGGCACAACACCACCCTTGATGGCGTCAACAAACTCAAAACCCTTGCCGGCTTCCTGTGGTTCAATTTTCAGCACAACGTGACCATACTGACCACGACCACCGGACTGCTTGACGAACTTGCCTTCAATTTCGTCACAGACAGAACGAATGGTTTCACGATATGCAACCTGCGGCTTGCCAACCGTTGCCTCGACACCGAATTCACGGCGCATGCGATCAACGATAATGTCAAGATGCAGCTCACCCATACCGGAAATAATGGTTTGACCGGATTCTTCATCGGTACGCACACGGAAAGAGGGGTCTTCCTGTGCCAGACGACCTAGCGCGATACCCATTTTTTCCTGGTCAACCTTGGTTTTTGGCTCAACAGCTTGGGAGATAACCGGATCCGGGAATTCCATGCGCTCAAGGGTAATCACTGCACCCGGATCACACAGTGTCTCACCGGTAGTCGCTTCACGCAGACCAACAGCCGCCGCGATATCGCCAGCGCGCACCTCCTTGATTTCGGCACGTTCGTTAGCATGCATCTGCAAAATTCGGCCCAGACGCTCGCGCTTGCCTTTGATCGGGTTATAAACCGTATCGCCAGACTTGACCATACCAGAATAAACACGGAAAAAAATCAACTGACCGACAAACGGGTCTGTCATGATCTTAAATGCCAGTGCGGAAAACTTTTCATCGTCATCCGCCTTGCGTGTGGCTGGCTGCTCGCCTTCGTCAATCCCTTCAACCGGTGGAATATCGACCGGGGAAGGCAGGTATTCAATTACGGCATCCAGCATGGCCTGCACGCCCTTGTTCTTGAAAGCGGTGCCGCACATCATTGGCACGATTTCACCCTCAATGGTGCGCTGGCGAAGCGCCTTCTTGACGTCCTCTTCCGACAGATCACCGTCCTCAAGGTACTTATTCATGAGGTCTTCACTGGTTTCAGCGGCCGTCTCCAGCAGCTTTTCACGCCACTCCTGCGCCACCTCCATCAGGTTTTCAGGCACATCACGGTATTCAAACTTGGTTCCTTGTGATTCCTCATCCCAGTAAATGGCCTTCATCTTGATCAGGTCAACCACGCCTTCAAAATTGTCTTCCGCACCAATTGGTACCTGCAATGGTGTCGGATTGGCTTTCAGACGGGAGCGCATCTGGTCATAAACTTTGAAGAAATTGGCGCCGGTACGATCCATCTTGTTGACGAATGCCAAGCGCGGCACACCGTATTTGTTGGCCTGACGCCAAACTGTTTCAGATTGCGGCTGCACACCACCAACGGCGCAGTACACCATACAGGCGCCATCCAGAACACGCATGGAACGCTCGACCTCAATAGTAAAGTCAACGTGTCCCGGCGTATCGATAATATTGATATGGTGCTCAGGAAAATTGCCCGCCATCCCCTTCCAGAAGCAAGTGGTAGCGGCAGAAGTAATGGTGATACCACGCTCCTGCTCCTGCTCCATCCAGTCCATGGTTGCAGCACCGTCGTGTACTTCACCCAATTTGTGATTAACGCCGGTATAAAACAGAATACGTTCGGTTGTTGTGGTTTTGCCAGCGTCAATATGCGCGGAAATACCGATATTACGATAGCGTTCAATGGGTGTCTTGCGAGCCATATTCAGTCCTAATTTCTTTCAGATAAACAAAACCGAGCACCACGTTCTTTTCAGAATGTGCCCGGCTTGCAAATGATTATTTTTGCGAAACAACACGGCTTTTTTCACCTGTTGTTTCGCAGATTTAATTAAAAGCGGAAATGCGAAAACGCCTTGTTTGCTTCCGCCATCCGGTGCACTTCGTCACGCTTTCTCATTGCGCCGCCGCGACCTTCTGCCGCTTCAAGCAATTCGCCAGCCAGACGCTGTGGCATGGATTTTTCGCTGCGCTTGATGGCGGCTTCACGAAGCCAACGCATAGACAATGCCATACGACGAACGGGCCGAACTTCAACCGGCACCTGATAGTTGGCACCACCAACACGACGGGACTTCACTTCAACGAGTGGTTTACAGTTATTGAGTGCGGTCATGAAAATTTCCAGCGGATCTTTGCCGGATTTGCCCTGAATGATATCAAAGGCACCATAGATGATATTTTCTGCAACCGATTTTTTGCCTGAGAGCATCAGAACATTGACGAATTTGGCAACATCCACATTACCAAATTTCGGATCAGGCAGAATTTCGCGTTTTGGTACTTCGCGACGACGAGGCATTTTGTTTCCTTTCTATCTTCAGTCGAGTGTTTTAACACTCATGGTACACCCTCATAGCGCACCACTTACTCGGCCACTTGGGCCGACTCACACATCACCGGCCATAACCGGATTAATTTTTGGCAGCAACTTTCGCACGCTTGGCACCGTATTTGGAACGGGCCTGCTTACGGTCTTTCACGCCTTGTGTATCCAGAGAACCGCGCACCATGTGATAACGCACACCAGGCAAGTCTTTTACACGACCACCACGAAGCAGAACAACACTGTGCTCCTGCAGATTGTGGCCTTCACCGCCGATATACGAAATCACCTCAAATCCGTTGGTCAGGCGCACTTTGGCGACTTTACGCAACGCAGAGTTTGGTTTTTTCGGTGTCGTTGTATAAACACGCGTACACACGCCACGCTTTTGCGGGCAATTTTCCAGTGCGGGTGACTTGCTTTTCACCTTGACGGAAACACGCGGCTTACGAATCAATTGATTGATGGTTGGCATCGATCTTCCAGCTATATATTAATTAATGTAACAATCCCGGCCACGCACAAGACGCACCGGGGACTCTACGGAGAGATTATCTGACCGCTAGATGAGTGCCAAGACAGAAACAACAATGACTCAGATCATATCTGCCAAAGGCATGCATTGAGAACCAAAGATTTTAAACCGCCTGTTTATCCAAGTCAATTGCCGTTTACCGCCAATTTAAAAAAAAGGGCAAAAAAACAACAAAAAACCGGACAGTGCTGTGACAACAATGAAAAAGGCATTCCGGACAAGCCGGAATGCCTTTCCGACTGATGATGAATCAGATCTGATCCGGATTAATGGCATCCACCTCACCGGATAGCTCTTCCGTTACCGGCATCGGGCTAAAAAGCAGTTCGCGCTCTTCTCGCTCCATAGCTTCCCGCTCCTCCCGCTCCCAGACCCCCTTGAGCCTGCGAGCACGATGAACAGCCAAACCAGTACCCGCAGGAATCAGACGACCCACAATCACGTTTTCTTTCAAACCACGTAGACTATCACGCTTGCCCATAATTGCCGCTTCGGTCAGCACGCGGGTCGTTTCCTGGAAGGACGCCGCTGAAATAAACGAATCGGTTGAAAGTGATGCCTTGGTAATACCCAACAATACATTGTCATATGTTGCCGGGATCTTGCCTTCGGCGGTAACGCGGTCATTTTCATCCAGCAATTCGGAACGTTCAACCTGTTCCCCTGGAATATAGGATGTATCTCCCGCATCAATCACATTTACACGGCGCAGCATCTGGCGGACAATGACTTCGATGTGCTTGTCATTGATCTTCACACCCTGCAGACGATAAACATCCTGCACTTCGTCAACGATATAATGGGCAAGAGCCTCAATACCCAACAGCCGCAGGATATCCTGCGGATCAGCCGGACCATCAACAATCATTTCACCCTTGTTGACCACCTGACCATCATGAACCAACACCTGCTTTTCTTTGCCAATCAAAAATTCATGGCGGCTGCCATCCATATCGGTAATTTCCAGACGCTGCTTACCCTTTGTTTCCTTGCCGAAAGCAACGGTACCAGTCACTTCCGCCAGCGTACCAGCATCTTTTGGAGACCGGGCTTCGAAAAGTTCGGCGACTCGCGGCAGACCACCAGTAATGTCACGGGTTTTCTGTGATTCGGTCGGAATACGCGCAAGCACTTCACCAACAGAGACTTTCTGGCCATCCTGCACCATGAGTAGCGCACCAATCTGGAAGCTAATGGTAACGGAATGTTCGGTACCCGCAATCTTGACTTCCTGACCGCTGTCATCCAGAAGCTTGACCTGTGGACGCGCCGACTTGGTAGACGTGCCGCGACGCTTCGGATCAATCACAACCAGCGTGGAAAGACCGGTCACTTCATCAAGCTGCCGGGCAACAGTAACACCTTCCTCCACATTTTCAAACTTGATCGTACCAGCATATTCGGTAATGATCGGACGAGTCAGCGGATCCCATGTTGCCAACACCTTGCCCGCCTTGATCGCCAGACCATCATGCGCCTGCAGTGTTGCGCCGTAAGGCACTTTATGACGCTCGCGCTCGCGCCCCAGATCATCGGCAATAATCACTTCACCGGAACGGGAAATGACAATCTGGTCGCCCTTTTCATTGGTCACATAACGCATGGTTGATGTGAAATGAATGGTACCATTTGAACGTGCCTCAACATTGGATGCAACTGCGGAGCGTGATGCCGCACCACCAATGTGGAAGGTGCGCATCGTCAACTGTGTACCGGGCTCACCGATGGATTGCGCCGCAATCACACCAACAGCCTCACCCACATTGACCAGGTTGCCACGACCCAGATCGCGGCCATAACACTTGGCACACATGCCGTAGCGGGTTTCACAGGTCAGTGGTGTGCGAACCTTGACTTCATCCACCCCAAGGCGGGCAATTTCCTCAACCATATCCTCGTTAAGGAGCGTACCGGCTTCGTACAATGTTTCCTGTGTTTCAGGGTTAATCACATCATTTGCAGCGACACGACCCAAGATACGATCACTCAATGCCTCGATGACCTCACCGCCTTCAATCAGCGCCTTCATCACCGCACCGTTTGTTGTTCCGCAATCATTTTCAATAACAACCAGATCCTGCGTCACATCAACCAGACGACGGGTCAGATAACCGGAATTGGCTGTCTTGAGTGCGGTATCGGCCAGCCCCTTGCGCGCACCGTGTGTGGAAATGAAGTACTGAAGTACGTTCAACCCCTCACGGAAATTCGCAGTAATCGGTGTTTCGATAATGGAGCCATCCGGCTTGGCCATCAGACCGCGCATACCGGCCAGCTGCCGGATCTGTGCAGCGGAACCACGCGCACCGGAGTCAGCCATCATGTAAATAGAGTTGAAAGATTCCTGTGTCGCGGTTGTACCGTCACGTTTGACAACCTCTTCCACTTTCAACTGATCCATCATGGCCTTGCCAACATCGTCACCAGTCTTTCCCCAGATATCGACAACCTTGTTATAACGTTCGCCGGCCGTCACCAGACCGGAGGAGTACTGCTGCTCAATCTGTTTGACTTCCTGTTCTGCAACAGCAATCAGGTCGGTCTTGACCTGCGGCACCAGCATGTCATCAATAGCGATGGAAATGCCAGCTCGTGTTGCCAGCCTGAAGCCGGACTGCATCAGGCGGTCAGCAAAAATAACTGTTTCCCTCAGACCGCACCGACGGAAGGAAGTATTGATCAGACGGGAAATTTCCTTCTTTTTTAATGTGGTGTTCAGAAGCGTGAAAGAGAGGCCTTCCGGGAGGATTTCGGAGAGCATGGCGCGACCCACTGTTGTTTCATAACGGACAGGACGTGTCACCATTTCGCCTGTTTCATGGTCTTTTTGGCGCTCGGGAAGACGAACTGTAACCCGGCTAGTCAGCTCCACTTCCTTGCTATCGTATGCCCGCAGCACTTCCGATACATCGGCAAACATCAGGCCTTCACCCTTGCCATTGATCTTTTCGCGGGTTGCATAATACAGACCCAGAACAATATCCTGCGACGGTACAATGGAAGGTTCACCATTGGACGGGAAGAGAATATTATTGGACGCCAACATCAGCGCACGGGCTTCCAACTGCGCCTCAATGGACAGCGGAACGTGAACAGCCATCTGGTCACCATCAAAGTCCGCATTAAATGCCGCACAAACCAGTGGGTGCAACTGGATGGCCTTGCCTTCAATCAGTACCGGCTCAAATGCCTGAATACCCAGCCTGTGCAGCGTTGGCGCACGATTGAGCATAACCGGGTGTTCGCGGATAACCTCTTCGAGAATATCCCAGACAATCCCTTCCTGCATGTCTACCAAACGTTTAGCAGCTTTGATCGTGGTAGCCAGCCCCATCAGTTCGAGCTTGTTGAAAATAAACGGCTTGAAAAGTTCCAGCGCCATCAGTTTTGGCAAACCACACTGATGCAGTTTCAACTGTGGACCGACAACAATAACGGAGCGACCGGAATAGTCAACACGCTTACCCAGCAGATTCTGGCGGAAACGACCACCTTTACCCTTGATCATTTCTGCCAGTGACTTCAGCGGACGCTTGTTAGCGCCTGTCATGGCCTTGCCGCGGCGACCATTGTCCAGAAGAGAATCAACGGCTTCCTGCAACATGCGTTTTTCGTTGCGCGTAATAATTTCCGGCGCACGCAGCTCCAACAGGCGCTTTAAACGGTTGTTGCGGTTGATGACGCGACGATACAGATCGTTCAGGTCAGACGTGGCAAAACGGCCACCGTCCAGCGGCACCAGCGGACGCAGTTCCGGCGGCAGAACCGGCAACACCTCCATGATCATCCATTCCGGCTTGATACCGGAACGCTGGAAGGCTTCCAGCACTTTCAGCCTTTTTGCATATTTTTTGATCTTGGCTTCTGATTTGGAGTCACGCAACTCACTGCGCAACTGTTCGGCTTCACGGTTGATATCAATGGAACGCAGCAGCTCACGGATGCCTTCGGCGCCCATCATCGCGGAAAAATCGTCAGCAAACTCTTCATAGCGCGCCGCATAATCGTCCTCTGACATGATCTGCCCTTTGCGCAGTGGTGTCATGCCGGGATCGGTTACCACATAAGCTTCAAAGTAAAGCACACGCTCAATATCACGCAGCGTCATATCCAGCACCATACCCAAACGGGATGGCAGAGATTTCAGAAACCAGATATGTGCGGCTGGTGATGCCAGCTCGATATGACCCATCCGCTCACGGCGAACCTTGGCCAGCGTTACTTCAACGCCGCATTTTTCGCAAATCACACCACGGTGCTTGAGTCTTTTGTATTTGCTGCAAAGACATTCATAATCCTTGATCGGGCCAAAAATTTTGGCGCAGAACAAGCCATCACGCTCAGGCTTGAATGTACGGTAATTGATCGTCTCCGGCTTTTTGACCTCACCATAGGACCACGACCTGATTTTTTCTGGCGAAGCCAGACCAATCTTGATCGCGTCAAATTGTTCATCCTGTTGAACTTGCTTGAATAAATCGAGCAATGCTTTCATATTTCACTCCGGTTAGGGTGTGTATACCGTCAGGAAGCCGCCCCAAACAACTTCCTGACCGACTTACTATCAGTTGCGTTCCAGGTCGATATCAATACCGAGAGAACGAATTTCTTTTACCAGTACGTTGAATGACTCCGGCATACCCGCATCAATGACATGATCGCCCTTGACCAGGTTTTCATAAACCTTGGTACGGCCACTCACGTCATCTGACTTGACCGTCAGCATTTCCTGCAGCACGTAGGAAGCACCATATGCCTCCAGCGCCCAGACCTCCATCTCACCGAAACGCTGGCCGCCAAACTGCGCCTTGCCACCCAGCGGCTGCTGGGTTACCAGCGAGTACGGGCCGGTTGAACGTGCATGCATTTTGTCATCAACCAGATGATGCAACTTCAGCATATGCATATAGCCAACAGTGACTGGACGCTCGAAAGGATCACCAGTACGACCATCGTGCATTGTGACCTGATTCTTTGATGCGGTCATACCCAGTTTTTCCGCAACATCATCCGGATAGGCGAGATGAAGCATACGGCGGATTTCCGGCTCTTTTGCTCCGTCAAAAACAGGGGTTGCAAACGGCACGCCCTCTTTCAGGTTTTTCGCCAGCTCCAGCACCTCCTGATCAGTCAGGCTGTCCAGATCTTCCTGTTTTCCACCTTCGGCATAAATCTGCTTAATGAAGCTACGGATTTCTTCGATCTTGCGCTTGGCCTCCAGCATTTCACCAATACGCTGCCCCAGACCTTTAGCCGCCCATCCCAAATGGGTTTCCAGAATTTGCCCCACATTCATACGGGAAGGCACACCCAGCGGATTCAGAACAATATCGGCCGGGGTACCATCTGCCATGTACGGCATATCCTCAACCGGTACAATACGGGAAACCACACCTTTGTTGCCATGACGACCCGCCATCTTGTCACCTGACTGCAGACGACGTTTGACGGCCAGATAAACCTTGACCATCTTCTGCACGCCTGGCTGGAGCTCATCACCCTGAGTGAGTTTCTTGCGCTTTTCTTCAAATGCCATATCAAACTGATGACGTTTTTCCGCAATAGATTCCTTGATAGCTTCCAGTGCCTGCGCGGTATCCTCATCAGACGGACGGATATCAAACCAGTGATAACGCTCCAGATCGGCGAGGTATTCCCGGGTGATCTCCGTGCCTTTTGCCAGTTTCTTGGGACCGCCATTGACTTTCTTGCCAATCAGCAGACGGGACAGACGCTGGAACGCGTCACCTTCCACAATACGCATCTGGTCGTTCAAATCCATGCGATAACGCTTCAGTTCGTCATCGATAATCTGCTGGGCACGCTTGTCACGAACCAGACCTTCGCGTGTGAACACCTGTACATCAATAACGGTACCCACCATGCCGGATGGAACACGCAGTGATGTATCCTTCACGTCAGACGCCTTTTCACCGAAAATGGCGCGCAACAGTTTTTCTTCCGGCGTCAACTGGGTTTCACCCCGTGGCGTTACCTTACCTACAAGCGTATCACCTGCATTAACTTCGGCACCGATATAAACAATACCGGATTCGTCCAAGCGGGCCAGCTGGTTTTCTGCCAGATTGGAAATATCACGTGTGATTTCTTCCGCACCCAGCTTGGTGTCGCGGGCAACCACGGAAAGCTCCTCGATATGAATCGATGTGTAGCGATCATCCTCAACAACGCGCTCGGAAATCAGGATAGAATCCTCAAAATTGAGTCCGTTCCACGGCATAAATGCCACCAGCATGTTTTGCCCCAGCGCCAGTTCACCCAGATCGGTGGAAGCTCCGTCAGCAATGACATCACCTCTTTCAATCCTGTCGCCCACTTCAACGATCGGACGCTGGTTGATATTGGTGTTCTGGTTGGAGCGCGTGTATTTGATCAGGTTGTAAATATCAACACCGACATCACCGGCAGCGGCTTCATCGTCGTTGACACGAACCACAATACGGCCTGCATCAATGTAGTCAACCGTACCGCCGCGAACCGCCTGAACGGTCGTACCGGAGTCAACTGCCACGGTACGCTCAACACCAGTACCCACCAACGCTTTTTCTGGGCGCAGGCAGGGCACCGCCTGACGCTGCATATTTGCCCCCATCAGCGCACGGTTTGCGTCATCGTGCTCAAGGAACGGGATGAGTGATGCAGCAACAGAAACGATTTGGCCCGGCGCAACGTCCATGTACTGAACACGCTCGGGTGATACCAGAATACTCTCACCAAATTCACGCGCGGAAACCAACTCGTCGGCCAGCAACCCTTTTTCATCAACCGTACTGTTTGCTTGGGCAATAATGTAACGGCCTTCCTCAATCGCGGAGAGATACTCAATTTCATCCGTCACTCGGCAATCGACCACTTTGCGATAAGGTGTTTCCAAGAAGCCGTACTCATTCAACCGTGCATACAGCGCCAGCGAATTAATCAGACCAATGTTCGGTCCTTCCGGCGTTTCGATCGGGCAAACACGACCATAGTGTGTCGGATGCACGTCGCGCACCTCAAAACCGGCTCTTTCGCGCGTCAGACCACCAGGGCCCAAAGCGGATACACGGCGTTTATGCGTGATTTCAGATAACGGATTGGTCTGGTCCATAAACTGCGACAGCTGCGATGAACCAAAAAATTCACGGATCGCGGCCGAAATCGGCTTGGAATTGATCAGGTCGTGCGGCATCAGGTTATCTGCCTCCGCCTGACCCAGCCTTTCTTTCACGGCACGCTCCACTCTCACCAGACCGGCACGGAACTGGTTCTCTGCCAGCTCACCCACACAGCGGACACGACGATTACCCAGATGGTCAATGTCATCCACTTCACCACGGCCATTGCGCAATTCAACCAGAATCTTGATAACGGAAAGGATATCGTCATCGGAAAGCGTCATGTCACCATCAAGCTGCTCAAGCCCGATACGGCGATTGAATTTCATGCGGCCAACGGTTGACAAATCGTAACGCTCCGGATTGTAGAAAAGTCCGTTAAAGAGCGCCTCCACTGACTCTTCAGTTGGCGGCTCGCCCGGACGCATCATGCGGTAAATGGCAATTCTCGCCGCCATCTGGTCTGCGGTTTCATCAACACGCAGCGTCTGAGACATATAAGCACCCTGATCCAGATCATTGGTATACAGGGTTTCCATTTCCTTGATGCCTGCCATACGCAGCTTCGCCAGAATTTCTTCTGTCAGTTCGTCATTGGCTTTGGCGATAATTTCACCGGTATCCTGGTCAACAATATTTTTGGCTAACGCACGACCAATTAGATAATCTTCCGGCACGGAAATACGGTTAATACCGGCTGCCTCGATTTCACGAATGTTGCGGGCATTGATTCGTTTGTCCCGGGAAACCAGAACCTTTCCGCTCTTATCCGTAATGTCAAAACGGGCGATTTCACCACGCATGCGAACAGACACAAAATCCATCTCAGCCCCCTCAGTGCGCAACGTGAAGTGGTCAAAAACGAAGAAGTTTTCCAGTATCTGTTCAGCTGCCATGCCAATGGCCTTCAGCAGCACGGTAACCGGCATCTTGCGGCGGCGATCAACACGGAAAAACAGAATATCTTTCGGGTCAAATTCAAAATCCAGCCATGAACCACGGTATGGAATAATCCGCGCAGAAAAAAGCAGCTTCCCTGAAGAGTGCGTCTTGCCCCGATCATGCTCGAAAAAGACACCGGGGGAACGATGCAACTGGGAGACAATAACGCGCTCTGTGCCGTTAATCACAAACGAGCCCGTATCCGTCATGAGCGGCATTTCACCCATGTACACTTCCTGCTCTTTCATTTCCTTAACAACAGGCTTTGTTGGCGACTCCCGGTCAAGAATAACCAGACGCACCTTGGCACGAAGCGGAGATGCGTATGTCAGGCCGCGCTGCTGGCATTCCTTAACATCAAATGGAGGATCTCCTAGTGTGTAGGAAATGAATTCCAGTCTTGCAAACCCGTTGTGCGAAACAATGGGAAATATGGATGAAAACGCAGACTGCAGTCCGTCACTTTTGCGTCTTGATGGTATGACATCAGCCTGCAAAAAGTTGTGATAGGACTCTAGCTGGGTTGCCAGCAAAAAGGGAACTTGATGGACATTCTCGCGCTTCGCAAATGATTTCCGGATGCGCTTTTTCTCAGTAAATGAGTAATGCATGGACACTCCGTGAGTGGCTGAAGGATGGAAAATTCAGGTTTCAGTATCAATACTGCTTATTGAACCGGAAAACTCAAGCCTCAATCCTTTAAACCCGTTTCTATCAACATGCCGCAACCCCTTAAAAAGCTAGGGGCTTTGACAAAGAAATGCACAAAGGAGCCAGAGCTGAACCGCTTATTATAAGCGATTCAGCCATGACTCTGCTACTGCCAAATTGTAAGAAATTGCAAACCTTACTTGATTTCGACTTTGGCGCCAGCTTCTTCCAGTTTTTTCTTGGCTTCGTCGGCCTCTGCCTTAGAAACACCTTCCTTGACTGGTTTTGGTGCGGCATCAACCATATCCTTGGCCTCCTTCAGACCCAAGCCGGTGAGTTCACGAACCGCCTTGATGACACCAACCTTGTTGGCACCAAAATCCGCCAGAACGATGGTGAATTCGGTCTGCTCTTCAGCAGCAACAGCGGCACCACCGCCAGCAGGGCCAGCAACAGCCATTGCTGCGGCAGATACACCGAATTTTTCTTCAAAAGCCTTTACCAGATCATTCAATTCCATAACGGACATGGCGCCTACGGCTTCCAGGATGTCCTCTTTGCTTATTGCCATTTGAAACTCCTAAAAATAGTACATTCATTCATCATTGGTTTTGACGCACTCAGGGGGAAAGCTTGATCTTTCCCGGGAAAGCGCGGCTTTATGCCGCTTCTTTCTGTGCCGCCAGTGCAGCCAAGCCACGAGCAAAGCTCGCAACAGGCGCCTGCATAACACCCATAAGCTGTGACAGCAGAACTTCCCGGCTTGGAATACTGGCTAATGCAACCACCTCTTCCTTACCAAGCTTGGTTCCTGCATAACTGCCGCTTTTGATGACAAGCTTGTCGTTGGTTTTCGCAAAGTCCTGCAGGACTTTTGCAGCCGCAACGGCATCTTTGGACATGGAATAAATCAGCGGTCCTGTCATATCGGAAGCGAGATCAGCAAAAGCTGTTCCTTCCACAGCGCGACGGGCAAGTGTATTCTTCAGTACGCGAAGATAAACACCCTGCTCGCGCGCCTTCACGCGCAGTTGCGTCATGTGACCAACCTGGATACCACGATATTCGGCCAGAACAAGTGTTTCCGTTTCAGCTAATTGCGCACTGACTTCTTCAACAACGGCCTTTTTGTCATTCAGATTGAGACCCACGGTCAACCTCCAAAAATAGTGCGTTAAGCATCTGCAAAAAAACAGGTACCTATTGCACCGGTTAATACACGGTGTCCAAAGTCAGGAGTTTACTGCCGGCATATCTGCCTGAAACTGCAAAACTTGCTTGGGCTCACCATCTGCGCTGGGCCGGAAATTACTTCTCCGGTTTAACCAAAAACAATCTGTTTTTGGCCCAACGGTCTTTGACTGTCCAAACCGACATACTGTAACCGGTCTGGCCCAAAGTCATACCCCACCTGTATCAGGCGGGGACTTTATTCTTTAATCAGGCAGAAAGCGTTGCCTGGTCAATACGTACACCTGCCCCCATGGTCGATGAAAGCGAAATCTTCCGGATATAGGCACCCTTGCTGCTGGTTGGCTTCACCTTGATCAACGCATCAATCAGCGCATTGATGTTCTGCTTCAGATCTGAATCAGAGAAGGATCTGCGTCCGACTGTAGCATGGATAATACCGTTGCGATCAGTTCTGTACTGAATCTGGCCAGCCTTGGCGTTTTTTACGGCAACCGTCACATCCGGTGTCACTGTACCTACACGCGGATTTGGCATCAGGCCGCGCGGACCCAGGATCTGACCAAGCGTACCAACAATGCGCATCGTGTCCGGCGTGGCAATGACGATATCAAAAGGCATGTCACCCGCCTTGATTCTTTCAGCCAGATCTTCCATACCAACGATATCAGCACCTGCTTCTTTTGCCTGCTCAGCCTTTTCACCAGTAGCAAAAACCGCAACACGGACAGCCCTGCCGGTACCGGCAGGCAGAACAACCGAACCACGAACAACTTGATCGGATTTTCTTGGATCAACACC
>JGI994J12354_10003275_pt1 | contig 15212 bp, 12 predicted proteins | sample IntmicLarv3ML3BL_FD_12354 | JGI IMG/M metagenome (IMG submission 12354)
CTTTTAAGCAATAAGGACCTGAGTATTGAAGCCGTGTCACGGCTTGTCGGATTTAATGATTTCAGTTATTTTTGTTCGGTTTTTAAAAAGCATGAAAAAACAAGCCCTCTTAAATTCAGAAGCTTGTTTTAAATAACAGTTGACAACTTTAGATTACCGTGGTAAACTCGATATAAGATTACAGCAGTAGATTCAAAAAAAGAGGTGCCTCATGTCAAAAAAAATTGTAATTAACGATTCTGAATTGCCTATCATGAAAGTCCTGTGGAAAAAGGATGCAATAACCTCGACTGAGCTTTTAGCAAGTCTCAGCGGTAATAAAAGTACACTGAAAACTCTTCTCGGACGGTTGGTTGGGCGAGGGGCTGTCCGGATCGAGGAAATCAATCAGCGCAATTACCGCTATTTCGCTGTCGTCAGCGAGGCTGATTATATTGAGGCTCAGCGCAAAACCTTTTTACAAAAGATCTTTGACGGCTCGTCTGAAAAAATGCTGCTCAATTTTGTTAAAGAAGAAAACATCTCGCCTGACGCTTTGCGGCGGCTGGCAGAGTTGATTGAGGGGTAATTTCATGCTTTCATTTATGGCAAATACGGTTGCTCCGGTGTTTTATAAGCTGCTTTATATGTCGGTCACTGCGCTGGTTGTCGGACTTATTATAATGCTGCTTCGGCGCTTTGCCGACAAGCGATTCTCGCCTTTTTGGAAATATGCCATGTGGGTGCTTGTGCTTGCCGCGCTTATTATTCCATGGCGACCGCAAAGTAATACAGCAGTCATGAATACCACCGAGCGGATACAAGAGTTCTCTTTTCAGAACGAGTACGCCGAAGCACAAACTGAATATCAGTTTATCAGGAAAAACAATTCGGGTTATTCCTCACCGGAACCGACGCAAGAGGAAATTGAAGCAAAAACAAAGGTTGATTCATTGCATATCAAAACGCTGATATTTGACAGCATCATTCCGGCTGTGTGGCTTTGCGGTACAGTTATATTCGGTTTGTTTATGCTGTTGAGTTTCTTGCACCTCGGAAGAAAAATAAAAAGCTCGGAAATCACTTTTGAAACAGAGCGCTACAAAGCGATTATGCAACAATGCAAGCAAAAGCTCGTCATCAAACGCCGGGTTCGGATTGTCATGCAAAGCCATGTAAAAACCCCTGCCCTGTTTGGTTTTTTGCGTCCGCAAGTTGTTTTGCCTTCCTATGTGGAGCAAATGAACGACCGCCATCTGGAATATATAATTTTACATGAGCTGTCCCATCTCAAACGGGGAGACGGAATTATAAACACGCTTTTACTTGCCTTGCAAGCTGTATATTGGTTCAATCCGCTGACATGGTTTTTATTCAAATTCATACGTGAGGACATGGAGCTTTGTAATGATGCCGCAGTATTAAAGGGTATGGGCGCGGAGGCTCAAAAGGATTACAGTCTTTCGCTGGTGGAGGTTTTATCAAGCTACGGCAAGCCTTTATTAACGCCCCGATTGCTTTGCATGGTTGATAGCGAAAAAAACATGTCTCGGCGCATTAACATGATAAAATTGGGCGAATTTTTCAAAAAACGCCGACTGCTGATTGCTATTGCAAGCATGTTGGTAATCGCGGTCACCGCGGCAATGTTTTTGACATCGGGAGTAGTGAAGCTGGCGCACACGAGCGGGCAAAATGCTTTGATGACATCTCTGGGATACACGCACGAGATGCTTGAAGTCATAAAGAAAAACAAAACGCCTTACATCGGAGATAACTCAAAAACAGGCGCGATAGTCAATCAGCTGCCGGTCACATGGAAGGGACTGAGTTATGATTCGTTTTCTTTACAAACCAGTCAGGAGCCTTATGGATTGACCGTTAATTATAAAGAAACCGCGAGAAATTCCTTGACAGATTTTAGTTTCAATCCGTTTTCCTCCGCTATGGAAGAAAATAACGCACTGCTTTTGTTTGCAGCTATTGACAATCTCTACGAAATCACGTTTGTAAGAGCTTTGGATATGCAAATCATGACATTTACACGTGACGTAATCAGCGATATATTCGGCGAAATACCGTCCTTCAGCAACATAACCGTTCTATATAACAAGCTAAGCCAAAACCTTAAGCCGGATGAATTTTATTTCGCTCATGCCGGACGGCTTTATTTACTTGACACGAAACCGGACAACGTAATTTATTATGGCGGAGAGCCTGACGAGCTGTTTGTAAGTCAAAGCGGTCTGACCGTTTACCAATATGATTCGTCTTTTTTCTACTTTAATGACTCGGGGCTATATGCGACAAGAGCGCTTTCAGAAGCAAATGAAAGCTATTCCGATATTACAGCTAAATTCGGACTCCCGACACACGAGGAAATTATCTCAGGTCAAAAATATATTTCATATCTTCTCCGCCGAACCGCATCCGATGCACCTGACAAATATGCGTATTTTATTTTTGATGACAACAAGGTCACAGAATCCGGACTTATGGTCGGACTTGATTATTCCATACTACACTCGTCTGTATTGCGCTCAAGCAAAACAAACATAGACAAACGTGTCCCCGGTGTTCGTGTAACTATTGAGGAATGGGGCGGAGAATCAGACGATGCGGAGGAATTAATTTTCGAGGACACTCATTATAAGTATTCCCTTTCTTCTATTCGTTCAGATAAAATCACGCTGGTATTTGAGGACGGAAACCGACTTTCGCTCAAGGATGCCATAGCGCAAAAGAAAATCGGCATAGACGACTTGATTCTGAACGGACTTCAGCTTATCATGTCACCTAAAGACAGCATGTTCAGCGGATATTTTAATGTCCCGTCACATCTTCATGTATTTTCCATTGAAACAATGAGTTTTTTCCCGTCTAATACTTTTATGTATACAGAATCAATAGAAAACGGTGTCTATTTTGCGATTGAGGAATTACTGTATTGTCTGGAGCAAGCCGGATACAAGGAAAAGGCTGATTCGTTCCGGTCATCAAACATGCATTGGGAACGCGACACTACAATAGAAGGTATACGGTATCTTCATCAAAGTGAATTGGAGCGTATCGGAATTTATGTGCAGATAGGCTGGTTCCAAAGCTCCCACACCCCTGTTAAGTTCAGCTTTTCCAACCCCGAAAGTGCAGTGTAATGCCCGAGGCTTACTCGCATTGCGAAATATGTCACATTATTATTTGTCACCGTAATGCGTGCGACAACCGGCAATTTCTATCAGGTCTTTTGTCATTCGATAAACCAGGCGGTTTTTATCATCAATACGTCTGCTCCAATAACCGGTCAAATCACCGGTTAGCGGCTCCGGCTTCCCGATGCCGTCGAATTCCTCTCTGAGAATATCCTGGAGCAAAGTATTGATACGTTTTAATGTTTTGCGATCCTGTGTTTGCCAATAAAGATAATCTTCCCAACCTTCTTTGAGGAATGTAAGGCGTTTACTCATTGTCAGCCATCGCCTCTAATTCTGCCATTGTTTTAGTTACGGTGTTATTATCACGATTGGCAATTGCATCCCGCAGTCTTTTCTGGTTGAATTCATTGTAAAACGGATCAAGGCTGAGTTCAAACGGGATTTTGTTTTGGCGTACAACAGCTTTTGCAAATATGTTGAACGCGGTGGACATATTCAACCCCAATTCATTGCAAACCACATCAAATTGTCGTTTTACCGTATCATCCATACGGATATTTACGTTTGTCTGTGCCATTACTGTCAACTCCTTCGCTTTCTTTAGTATCTATATTATATGATATTTTATGCACAACGTCAATGATATGTCAATAATTATTTAAAAATAACAGCCGTTCCGCGTTTCCTCCCATAATCATGTCATAGTCTTTTTGCGGAAGCTCAAGCGAATCTATAAGGCGGATTTCCTTTTCCATATCTCCCCACGGACTGTCGGAGCCGAAAAGGATTCTGTCTGTGCCGTGTTTTTTGATTATCGCCGCCATAAGCGGCTTCGGTATGCGTGAAAAACAAAAGGACGTATCAAAGTAGATATCCCGTCCGCAAAGAGTTTCATACACTTCCTTCCACATCATATAGCTACCCATGTGAGCGGCGACCACAGTTGCTCCGCCAAAATAAGGCAAAGCATTTGAAAGTGACTGCGGAGTGCATTTTGGCGGCGGCATATATGCGTCGTCATATCCCGCGTGAAAAACGGTAATAAGTCCCAGACTTCCGATTTTTTCATATATCGGGAACATTTTAGGGTCGTCCGTCTGAAAATTCTGATATTCCGGATGAAGCTTTATGCCCTTAAGTCCCATTTCGGCGATACGCTCAAGCTCGTCCATACAGTCGGGAGCGGCAGGATGTATAGACCCGAATCCGATAATGCTGTCGTCGTTAAGCGCCAGAGCCGCGTCATTTATCTTTTTATGCTTTTCCGGATTTGTCGCTATATTAAGAACAACCGCTTTGTCAAGACCTGCCTTGTCAAGCGCTTTTTTTATGCCGTTTTTTGTTCCGTCGGTAAAATAGTCTATGCATCCTGCCGCGTGACTTAAGGCTTTAAGAACCTTTTCAGCCATAGCATCGGGGAAGCAATGTGTGTGAAAATCAATTTTCAATTTATACAAGACCTTTCAGGATGGATTGAAGCCGATATGTTATGTATTCTACATCATAAAACTGTTGCTATCAAGCTTTTTTTAATGTATAATAAATTATATCACTTTAAGAATATAATCGGAGGAATACAGAATGAGAAAACGTTCTATTTTAATTTCATTGGTTCTTATCATATCTCTTATATTAAATTTTACTGCTTGTAAAAGAAAAAATGTTTTCAAAGGCAGTTCTGAACCGGAAAATCAAAAAGAAGATACCTCACTTTCTGTTTCCTCCGGATCGGAAGACGATGTGCTGTCAGAGACCGAAAGCATCGGGGAAGAATCTTCTGAGGTGTCTGAAAGCAGTGGAGCGTCCTCTCAAAACAGTCCGAAAACCGGCAATTCCTCCTCTCAGGTCAATCAGTCGCTCAACAGTAAAACAACCTCAAGCGGCAATGCGTCCCTGTCCGTCAGTTCATCAGTCAATGATAATCCTTACAATGCGGTAAAAAGCGCTTTCAGCAACATCAGATATTTGCCGTCCGACTGCAATGAAACTGTTTTGATAAACGGCAAAAGTGATTTAGATTCGCTTGCCGCAGCGGTAACATATGTCAAATCGTATGACAATAATTCCGTCTATAATAATATTCCTTATTCCTACATGCTTAATTATACACCGATTAATTACATAAAAAGCAACAATTCCAAGGATCCCGTCAATTATGCTATTGATATACTCCGTTATAACACTTATATCGGTGAGCGCATAAAAGAAAGGTATGAATATTTGCTACCTTCTGATATAAATAGAGAAAAAATGCTTTTAGACATTTATAAAAATAACGGCAAGCTGAATCTCACAGATAAAATGAGGTCGGATTATATAAATGCATATCCTGACAGAACAGTGGTTGAAGCGTACATAAACATAACTATGTCTCTCAGCACGAGTGCTGAATTGGCTCAACAGCTTCAAGATGATGCTGAGGATTATGCTAAAGACCTGAGTAAAAACGGATATGACAGGGATAAGCTGAAGCAGTTTTGCGATAAATACAGTGACAACCCCTATGTTGATCCGATTGAAGTTCATCCCTTTAATCCGACTCCTATTATTGGCGCTAAAAACGGATCCTATACCAAATCACGAACAAGCAAATGGGGAACAGACCTTTTAGGATATTTCATAACGTATGACAGTCAAAAATATTACAAAATCACGGATGACGATCTCTTTATCATCCAGTTTGACGAGTTCAGAAAACTGATGCGTCAGGAAATGACAAGCGTAAAGCTTGATATCAACATTGAAAAATTAAAAAATTATTACAATACCAAAAATTAAGAATAAGGTGACTATTTGGAAAAAAACGATGAATTTGAAATACAGATTACCGGCATGACCTCCGAAGGTGCGGGCGTAGGCAGAGCGCCGGACGGTACGGCTGTTTTTGTGCCTATGACCGCTGTCGGTGATACGGTCGAGGTTCATGTAATAAAAACGGCAAAATCGTATGCCGCGGCAATTTTAAAAAGAATAATAAAGCCATCCGATGACAGAATTATGCCCGACTGCCCTGTTTTTAAGGAGTGCGGCGGATGTGTGTACAGGCATGTGACATATGAAAGCGAATGCCGCTACAAACATCTGCGTGTTGCTGACGCTTTTAAAAGAATCGGCGGTTTTGACATTTCGGTTTCTCCGATTAAAGCTGCAAAAAATCCCGACCGCTACAGAAATAAAACACAGCTTCCTGTCGGAATCAATCCGTCAAACGGTGAAATATCGGTAGGCTTTTACGCAAGCCGAAGCCACAGGATTATAAATTGTCCCGACTGTANGCTCCAGCCCGAAATTTTCGGAAAAGCGGCTGAAATAATAAAAGCGCATATCAAAAAAACCGGCATATCTGTCTATGATGAGCTGACGGGAAAAGGCGCGGTGCGGCACATTTATATAAGATACGCAAAGCACAGCAATACATTGATGGTCTGCCCTGTCCTCAACGGAAACGGTTTGCCTGATGAAGAGCTGCTTGCAAAAAAGCTTGAAGAAAATCTTAACTGTAAGATAAGCTTTGTTGTTAACTCAAACCGTGAAAAAACCAATGTTGTGCCGGGCAGAAAATTCCGTGTGTCATATGGCTCCGACAGAATAACAGACCGTTTGTGCGGTCTGGATTTTGAGCTGTCACCCGCTTCATTTTATCAGGTCAACACCGAACAGGCGGAGGTTCTTTATACCCTTGCCGCCGAATATGCCGATCTCTCCGGAAGCGAAACGGTTCTTGACCTTTACTGCGGAACAGGAACAATCGGACTTTCGCTTGCAAAAAATGCAAAGCAAATAATCGGGGCGGAGATAGTTGCTGAAGCGGTTGAAAACGCAAGGCAAAATGCTGACCGCAACAATATAAAAAATGCTGAATTTATCTGCGCAGATGCAATACAAGCTGCAAAAAAACTGACAGAAGACAAAATTCATCCCGACGTTATAATCCTTGACCCTCCTCGAAAGGGCTGTGACAAGGAACTTCTCGAAGCAATCACAGAGCTTAATCCTAAAAAAATCGTATACATCTCATGCAACCCCGAAACATGCGCCCGTGACGCAAAAATCCTGTGTGAAAACGACCGATATATTTTGCAAAAAATCACACCTGTCGATATGTTCCCGAGAACAAGTCATGTTGAGACGGTTGTTCTTCTGACGCAGGACTGTTCAACACAAGTAACTTCAGCAGACGATAAAGGGGCTGGTAAAAAATGAACCAAAGTGGTATTGACAGGTTAAGAGAAGCTTTAGCCGGTTTGCATGATAACCACGCGGCTGTCGAAGCGGCTGTCAAGGCTTTTGACGAGCAGGATTTATCAAAAGAAAATAAACACTTGCGTGAAGCTGTTGAACACTTAAATACGCAGCTTCAGAAAAGCAGGGATGAAACCGCTGTGCTTCATCAGGAATATGAAACGCTCACAAATAATTTCAAGCATGAAATGTCATCCAAGCGTGTCGCGCTGATCGGTTTAAGTGAACGGCAGCATCAGGAGTATCTTAGTGCGGGCTTAGAACGTGAACGGCAGCAAATCGCTTATATGTATACCGAATTGCAAAAAACAATAACCGGTATGTCTGCACAGCTATATACGCTGGATGCCAATGAACGTGAGCCGTTACTTGCAGAAACAGCCGCTTTACGTGAGCGTATCAACGCGCAGGTCTATCAATCCCAGGCGCGCAAAGAAGCCGCATGGCGCGACGCTGCCAACCGTCAGGCGATGACATTAAACGAAATGAAAAGCTCACCTGTTGAGGATGCCGCGATGAGCGCGGTACGTCATTTTTTTGCGTGGGAAACTTTTTTGGGGTTGAAAATCATCAGTGCAATCGGCGCATTGCTGCTTATTCTCGGTGTCTTCACTTTTGGACGTTATTTATATATAAATATGGGACCGGCATTGCAGTGCGCGGCTATCTTTGCTTTCGGGATACTTCTCATGGGAACAGGTGAAGTTTTCCACCGGAAAAAATGGCGGGGCGGTTTTACATTGGCTCTTACCGCAAGCGGTTCCGGCATATTATTTTTGGGTGCGGCGCTTGGATATATGACGCTCGGTGTTTTGCCAATGTGGGCTGCTCTTGGTATTTGTGCGGGTGTTTCGTTGCTTACATTCGCTGCATCGCTGAGATATAACGCGCAGTTTATTGGTGTGTTTGCTCTGATTGGCGGATATTTGCCGTTAATCGCCCTTGAAGAATCCATTGTTTTTTTCGGTGCGATTTATTTCATAATCTTGAGCTTGCTGGGGTTGCTGATAGCTACGAAAAAAAATTGGCGTGTGGCGCGATTTATCGGACTGGGCGCGGGACTTGTTGCACAATTAATGCTAATGAATGCCGGTCATGGAAATCTGACAAATATAAGCGCAATTGCAGCCACAGGTATTTTCATCTCCATAGGATTTATGGCTTACCTTGTGATACCCGTATTTGGTGCATGGTTCACCAAAACACAAATAAAGACAGCAGATATTGTTTTGCTTGCCTGTAATGTATTCTTCAGTTTTTCAGCCGGACTGTCGTGGGGAACAATATATGCCCCTGCATCAATACCTGAATGGCGGAATCATACCGGGGCTGTTGCAGCTGTTATTGCTGCATTTTTTGCCGTATCATGTATTGTCATGGCAGTCTTAACCGAGCGGCAAAAATACAGCGGCGTACCGAAATCTGAAACCGGTTCTCTTAAGGCGTTATTTTTTATAACAAGCGTTACTTTTTCTGCTTTGGTTGTATTGTTTGCGCTTGACAGCGCATGGTTCTCAGCCGGTTGGCTGATTCAAGCATCCGGATTGGCGTTGTACGGCATATTAAGAAAGCGCCGCCGCTTCAATATTGCCGGCTTAATTATCGGGGTATTTTGTTTGCTGTCATTTCTGTTTGTCAACGTACCGAATTATAACAACCCGTTATTCGTATGGCAATACTTAGGGGTCACACTGGCCGCTGCTGTCGTTTCAATCGTTGCGCTTAAAAGCAAACCGGAACAGCGCAATACAGGGATATTCCTGAATATTTTCCGCTGCTTTGCCATTTTTAATCTTTGGGTCTATATGGTTTATGTACTGCATAATCCACTTATGCCCGCGCTTGGACAATGGCTTGGCAGCAACGCAACCAACTTTGCTGCGCTGATTTCCATCACATTCGGATTTACTCTTGCTTTTCTGCTTCCCCGTATCAAGCGCGCCTATAATTATGGATTCCAAATATCCGCTATCGGTATCGGTATTGTAAATACGGTTTGGCTTCTTTTCTTTAACGCAGAGGCAAATGGTATGACAGATTGGAATATGGCAATGAGCATTGCTGTTTTTGTGCTGTATATCATTGTCAATTTCATCGCCATAGGGTGGACAAACGATTTATTGAAATTTATGATAGAATTACATAATCTCCCGCTTGGATGGTATCCATTATTGATTTCCGGCGGTGCAGTGTTGTTAATTATACAAAATCTTGTCGTACAACTGTCTTTAGGTGCATCCAGCTTGATTTTAACATTGATTTTCGGTATTACGGCATTGAGTTGGGTTGTGTTTGGCTTTGCTAAACGAAACAGCACCACAAGGATTGGCGGACTGTCAATGGCTTTTTTCGCGGTTATCAAATTGTTTGTGCTGGACTTATACGGATTAGGCACTACAGGGCGAATAATTTCATACTTCACAGCCGGAATTATCCTTCTGACTATTTCGTTTACATATCAATGGTTTAGCAAACGACTGAGTTTAAGCGAAAAGAAATCTAACAATATATCGCCGGCAGAAGAGGATTAACCGATGAACAGAAATGAAAAAACATTAGAGCTTGATAAGGTTTTGCAGCTGCTTGCCAACCGGACAGCCTTTGCGGAGGCACGGGAAGAGGCTCTTAAAACCGCTCCCGTTTCAAGCATTTATGAAGCTCAGGCGCTTCTTGACGAAACCTCCGACGCGCATATGCTTATATCCCGATTCGGAGCGCCGTCATTCGGCGGATTTAAGGATGTTTCTGGCGCTCTTGCGCGGGCGGACGCGGGCGGCGTACTGTCACCGCTTGAGCTTTTACGTATCGCCGCCAATTTAAGAGTTTTTCGCATGGTCTGCGAATGGCGCTCACATTCCGCGTCGGTTGAAAGCTGTCTTAATTTCAGATTTAACGCCGTTACGGCAAATAAATATCTTGAAGAAAGAATATCCTCCGCAATTTTAAGCGAGGAGGAAATAAGCGATAATGCATCATTTGAGCTTTCATCAATAAGACGTAAAATAAACGCCGCAAACAACAAGGTTCGTGCGCTTCTTGACAAAATTATTCGCTCACCGAGCTACAAAACTTATTTACAGGACGCTATAATTACCCAGCGAAACGGGCGCTTTGTCGTGCCTGTAAAAAACGAGCACCGCTCTGAAATTCACGGTATGGTGCATGATACATCGTCAAGCGGCGCGACTGTTTTTATTGAGCCTGCGGGTGTTGTCGAAGCAAATAACGAAATAAAAATCCTGCTTTCAAAGGAGCAGGAGGAAATAGAGCGGATTCTTGCTGAGCTTTCAGCTGATGCGGCAAGCTTTCGGGAGCCGATAAATCTGTCCGGGCAAATGCTTACCGAGCTTAATGTCATTTTTGCAAAGGCTCAGCTTGCCTTTTCGTTCAAGGCGACTGTACCGTTACTCAACAGCAACGGTATCATTGATTTGAAAAAGGCACGGCATCCGCTTATAGACCCCGGGGAAATCGTTCCGACCGATATCTCTCTGGGAGAAAAATACGATACGCTTATCATAACCGGCCCGAACACAGGCGGAAAAACTGTTGCGCTGAAAACCATGGGACTTATAACCCTCATGGCTATGTGCGGACTTATGATTCCTGCCGCCGAGAATTCAAGGGTTTCTGTTTTCGATCATGTTTTAGCCGATATCGGAGACGAGCAAAGCATTGAACAATCGCTTTCTACATTCTCGTCACATATGGTCAATATCGTAAATATTTTGCAGACCGCAACCAACCGTTCGCTTATCCTTATGGATGAGCTGGGTGCCGGAACAGACCCTGTGGAGGGTGCCGCACTTGCTATTGCGATACTTGAAAATCTTCATGTAAAGGGTGCGCGCGTCGGAGCTACCACGCACTATGCCGAGCTTAAGGAATATGCGGTTTCCTCGCCTCATACCGAAAACGGTTGCTGTGAATTTGACATAAAAACGCTTCGCCCGACATATCGTTTGCTTATCGGAGTACCCGGGCGCTCAAACGCCTTTGCGATAAGCGAGCGGCTTGGGCTTCCGGCATCGATAACCGACCGTGCAAAGGAATTTATAAGCGGAGAAAGCCGCCGTTTTGAGGATGTTGTTGCAAAGCTTGAGGATGTGCGTCAGGAAATGGAGCAGCAGAAAAGCGAAGCTGAGGCAGTCAGGCAGGAAGCGGCAAAAACCAAAAGCGAGGCAGAAGGACGGCTTGAAACAATCGAGCAAATACGAAACGAGGAAATCAAAAAGGCACAGGATGAAGCAAAAAAGATTGTATATCAGGCAAAAATGCAGTACGAAAGCTTTTTAAACGAGCTTGATATTCTTAAAAAACAGTCAAAAAAATCACAGACAATAAACAAATCGGGGCTTAATTCGGCGCTCGGGCAAATGGAAAAATCCGCCGACCCTGTTACAACAAAAAGGGATGACGGATATGTGCTGCCGCGTAATTTGGTTGTTGGTGATAGTGTTCTGATTTTTGATATAGACAAAAAAGCAGTAGTTTTAAGGGAGCCTGACGAAAAAGGCATGGCAGAGGTTCAGGCAGGAATTATGAAAACGCGCGTTGACATCAAAAACCTGAGACTGATTGATTCAAAGCCTCAAAAAGCACAGCAAAACACCAGGCGCGGTGACAATCTTAAAATGAATGATACAAGTGTTGAAATCGACCTTAGGGGACAAATGGTTGACGACGCGCTTCTTGAAATTGACCGTTTTATTGACCAAAGTGTGATGGGAGGCATGGCTTCAGTGACAATAATTCACGGCAAAGGAACAGGCGCACTGCGAAAAGCTGTTCATGTTCATTTAAGGCATCATCCGTCAATCCGAACCTTCCGATTGGGAACCTTTGGAGAGGGCGAATCGGGAGTTACTATTGCAGAACTTAAATGAATTAGGAGTTAGAAATGAGGAATTAGGAATTTCGGCGGCGTTGTAAAACAACGCTTTTGATTAAAAAATGACAGGACGGTTATAATTATGAGAAAAAAGACAGATTCGTTGATTAAAACAAAGGAGCTTATTGCCGATAAGCTTACGATTGCAGTTGAAAATATCGACTGTGAGGATGAAAAGGCGATTGCGTCGCTTGAAAAGGCGGCGGCAATTCTTGAAAAGCTGCAAAAGGTCGGCGTGCCTCAGGTAGAAAACAGTCAAATCAATAATCTTTTCGAGGTTTTGCTGAAAAGCGGAAAAGAAACTAAAGAATAAAGAGGTCTTTAATTTGGTGCTTTCAGTCGGGAAAAGCTATAAAATATCAAAAATAAACTATGAAAAACCCTCGGCAAAGGCTCTTGTTGACATGGGTCTTACTAAGGGTATCATTTTCAAGGTTGAAAAAAAAGCTCCTCTGGGCGACCCGCTTATTCTTTCCATACGTGAATATCAGCTTGCCATAAGAAAAAATGACCTGTCGGCATTTGAGCTTGAAAGGATACACACAATATGAAGGCATTGCTTGCAGGGAATCCGAACAGCGGAAAAACCACACTTTTTAATCTTCTGACAGGCGCAAAAGCGCAGGTCGGAAATTTTCCGGGAGTAACCGTCGAGCATTTGACGGGCGCGCTTGATATTAAAGGCAAAAAGCTTGAACTGATTGACCTTCCCGGCATTTATTCTCTTAATCCCGATACCCTTGAGCAAAAGGTGTGCAGGGATTATATCGTATCAAGCAAACCTGATTTTATTATCAATATTCTTGACGCAACCAATATTGAACGTAATCTTTTTTTGACTCTTCAGCTTAAGGAATACAAAATACCGATGATTATCGTCCTTAATATGATTGACGAGGTCGAAAAGCTGGGCACAAAAATCGATGCACATATGTTAAGCAGTATGCTTGATGCGCCTGTTATTGAAATTTCAGCGTCAAAGGGAACCGGAAAGGGCGGTCTTTTAAAGCTCATTTCCCACTTCTTTTCAGACAGCGGACAGCTTACTCATGCCGACCATGATGATTTGGTTGAAACGGAGCTTGAAAATTGCGATTTGTCAAATTGTGACGGCTGTTCAAATAAAGCCTGCCACAAACGTCAGGAGCCGCGCAAAAAGCATTCTAAAAAAGGTTCGTCGTGGAAAAAGGTTTTTGAAATAAGGCATTTTCGTTTGCATAAACGTGCGCATTGGAAGATGCGTGCGGCGATAGAAAAAACCAACGATGCTGAAACGATCGAGCATATAAAACAAAGCGAAAAGCGTTATGAGCTTATTGAGCATATTGTTTTTCATTGTGTTACACGGCAAATTCGTGCAAGCAAGGGACTTACATCGGCAATCGACAAAATTGTGCTGAACCGTTTTCTTGCCGTTCCGATGTTTTTGCTTATTATGCTTGTAATGTTTTCGATAACCTTCGGTTCTTTTGTCACATTCCTGTCCGAAAAGCTTGATGTGATTATAAACAAAAGTCTTGTCGAACTGCTTCAAGGAGGAATGATTTCGGCGAATATTCCAAATCCGATTATCTCGCTTGTTTGCAACGGCATTGTCGCAGGTGTCGGAGCGGTTATCTGCTTTTTGCCGCAGATATTTATACTTTTTCTTATACTTTCGGTTCTGGAGGACAGCGGATATCTGTCCCGTGCCGCATTTATCTGCGATCGTATTTTTGCACGCTTCGGACTGTCGGGAAAAGCGTTTGTTCCGCTGATTATGGGCTTCGGCTGCGCTGTTCCTGCCGTTATGTCCTGCCGCATTATGAAAAACGAGCGGGAGCGCAGACTGACAATTATGCTTACGCCCTTTATTTCGTGCAGTGCCAAGCTTCCCGTCTATGCGCTGCTGGCAGGAGTCTTTTTCAAAGGATATGAAGGAATAATAACATTAGGATTATATTTAACAGGAATTGTTGTCGCATTTTTCACTGCGCTGATTTTCAGCAAGGCGGTGCTTAAGGATAATCAAAGTACGTTTATTATGGAGATGCCGCCCTACCGTTTTCCGACACTTCGAAACCTATGGATACATACGTTCCAGCGGGTATGGGGCTTTATTCAAAAAGCGGGAACGGTGCTGCTTGCCGTTTCGGTAGCCGTCTGGTTTGCGCAAAGCTTTACGACATCTTTTGTTATTACCGATGACCCGTCACAAAGTATTCTTGCCTATTTCGGACGGCTTATCGCGCCCGTTTTTGAGCCGCTCGGCTTTGGGAACTGGTACAGCGCAACGGCGGTAATAATAGGCGCAAGCGCAAAGGAGCTTATTGTTTCAACCTTTTCGGTTCTGTCGGGAGATGCCGGTGCCGCAACTCTTATCGGCGATTTATTTACGCCTCTTTCGGCGATATCTTTCCTTGTTTTTTCACTTTTATATATGCCTTGCCTGTCAACAATTGTTGTTATGAAAAAGGAGCTTTCATCACTCAAATATCTTTTTATCACGCTGACATATGCCTTCGCGATAGCATATGGAATTTGCTTTGTGATTTATAATGCGGGGAGTTTTTTAATGAGGAGTTAGGAATGAGGAATGAGAAATTGCGGTTGCGTTGCAAGCAACGCTTTTTAATCAAAAAAAACTTAACTCCTAATTTCTCATTCCTAATTTAAAAAAAGACCCTACCAAAGTAAGGTCTTAAAAAGTTAAATCAGTATATTATTTGTTCATTAAAGGGACACTGACTATTCTTTCGACATGTTCAGCCCACTCAAGAAGAATATTTGTACTTGTTCTCGTGATTGCAACATCTTCCCTGATGATCTCGATATCTTCCTTAATATTTTCGATATCAGACTTCACCACAACCATATCGGACTTCAATTCAGATATATCAGACTTCACCACAACCATATCGGACTTCAATTCAGATATATCAGACTTCACCACGACCATGTCGGACTTC
>JGI994J12354_10003276_pt1 | contig 15211 bp, 14 predicted proteins | sample IntmicLarv3ML3BL_FD_12354 | JGI IMG/M metagenome (IMG submission 12354)
GTTAGAGTTTCCATTGGTGGTGAAAAAGCGGAATTTAGCTCTTTGGCTTTTGTGAAGCCGGAAACATGGAGTCCTCTCGGTAAAGTTTTGGGTAGAACTAAAGAAGCCCAACAAATAAATGATTCTTTAGATAAGATAAAGATAGCATTGGATAAGCATTACAAAGCCATTCTTGAAAAAGATGGTTATGTTACGCCCAATAAACTCAAAGATACTTATCTCGGTAAAGATATACGTAAAACTACAGTCTTGTCTTTATATAATGTAAAGGTCGAGCAGAAACGAAATCTTGTCGGCAAAACTATTCGCAGTACAACCCTTTCCAAATATCTGGCGACAACGAAGCGTGTTGCCGATTTTATGGTGCATAAATATAAGAAAGAAGATATGCCTATCAGGGATGTTGATTTTCAATTTGTGACTGATTATGAGGTCTACCTGAAATCGGTCTGTGAGTGCGGGCATAATTCAACAGTCAAACATTTGCGATATTTAAAACAGGTTGTTACTAATGCGCTTAAAAACAGATATATTACCAATGACCCTTTTGATGATTATACATTAGGTTATAAGCCTGTAAAAAAAGAATTCCTTATTGAGCCTGAAATCAAAGAATTGATGAAGAAGAAGTTTATGGCAAAGCGGTTGGAGGAAGTTCGGGATGTTTTTCTGTTCCAATGCTTCACAGGTATTGCATACATCGATGCTGTCAATCTTACGAAAGATAATATTGTTGAAGATGGCTTTGGACAGAAATGGATTCAACTAACAAGGCAAAAGTCATCAGTTCAGGCTAATATCCCGCTATTGGATGTACCATTATCAATACTTAAGAAATATGGGCGGTCAGCGAATGATAAATTATTGCCGCTCCAAAGCAATCAAAAAATGAATGAGTATTTGAAGGAAATTGCTGCTGTTTGTGGGATTAATAAACGGCTCACGACACATTGTGGGCGCCATACTTTTGGAACAATTATGCTAACCAAAGGCGTTTCAATAGAAAGTGTATCCAAGATGTTGGGGCATACAAATATCACAACTACACAAATTTACGCTAAAGTTCTTAATCAAAAAATCTCAACTGAGGTCAATAAGGTAAGACATGAGTTTGATGATATGGTACAATTTTATAGGCAGGCAAAATAACTTGAAAAATAGAAAATCATGGATATATATAAAGGAGTAGGTTCTGCTTTATTTTTGAACATTAATCCAAAAATGTATCAAATTTAAGTCGCTTGATTTTCTTTTTACTATAGATTTGGATTTTGCCCATGTTGCACTTATGGTATAATCTATTAGGCATTCTGCGGTACTCCACGATTCAGAAACAGAAGCATCTGTTATCCATAGATTAATCAAAGAATACCAATGGGCAAAATCTTGTTTTTCTATAAACGCAAGCATTCCACAATTGGACAAGCCTTTACCGTGGTCTTCTCTTTTAAACCTCTCAATGCCTCCCCCTGCGCCTAAAACATATTCTTTGAATCTATTTTGCCCACCAGGTGTTGGCAGTCTTTTTGCTTCTACCGAAAATAAAGATTTCCTTGAAGCCCCTTGTTCTGCTGGATAAAAATAAAAATCAACACTACGTTGCTTATCTGCTCCTTCAGTGTAAATATCAGAATACTCACGTCCAACGCATAATGGAACTTCCATTGTTCGCAAAGTTCTCTCTAATTCGGCAACAAATTCCTGAGCATACTGAGGTTCATTCAGATTAGGAAGAAGCGTATATAGAAAAATCGGAGTTGTCTCAATAAATGAATTTTCAATCCATTGGAGCAGTTTGCCAGAAGGGATATCAAAATCTGGCTTATTGGAGTGTAAGTAGTTATTCTCAGCAATCATTCAAACGTGTGTATGTCTGCAAATGTTTTATCAGCATCCCTATATGCAATAGAAGGAAGCCAGTAGCGCATTTGATTAGGTTTAATAAATAGTACTTTATTTTTAGAATAATATCTAACTATTCGGGTAGAACTAAAATGCTCGCTGACTTTAAACTGAGAAAGCCCCGTTATCTCTTCTGAATAATCAGTTTTTATAATTTTCGGTTCTTTTACCTCAATATTATCATATGTAAAAACTGTGCCAATAAATTTGTCATCATTAAACCTGATGATATCAGACAATTTAAATGTTTTCTCCTTGTCTGCATATAGCTGATTTAATACATTAGAATATTCTATTCCATATTTTTTCAAATCACTGCTTTTACTTATGGGATTTAAAATTTTAGCCTTTTCACCATGTCGGTGAAAATCATCCATGTAAATATTTACATCGTTAATGACATGTTTATCTGTCATGGATAAAAACGTGTCATTATTAAGTATTAATGGTAGACTAAGAAAGTCTTCAAGTAAAAAAACGGTATTAAGGTTTATCAAAACCTGACCGCTTGTAGTTAACATGAAAAAGCGATATAATTTATTGTAGTTATGTAAGGATTGGTATATGCTGTCAAGTTGTCCTTTATTGTTTTCGACAGATGCTATTCCAATTATATTTCGCTTAAATGTGAAGTCTTTACTTGTGTTATATTCAATAGGAATCAGTTCCTTTCCTAAGTTTTCTTTAACAAGGATATTGGGGTGTCTGAATATCAATTCAGAGGATAATTTTTTAGGTTGAATATTTTTAGGAAATGCGGTTAAATCGGAATAATTGAGTCCTTTTTCTGAAAAGGATTCTGTCGGCAGCGTTTTAATTTCATACAGAAATGCATCTTTATGCTTACCATTAGTTCCAATCTCAAGCCCTTCTTCTACCAATAATCCTTTCTTTTTCTTTATTTGTTCAAGGGAGTCAATCTTTGAAAGCTTAGAAATTACATTTTTAATTCTTCCCCCTCCCATTAGGTTTATCTTGAAAATATAGGGATTAAAAGAGGCTTCATTGCGAGAAATGAAATGGAGGTCGTACTCGTCTATTTCAAAAACAATACGCTCTTTTGTAGCTTTTGTTCTTCTAAATATCGCATGGAGAATGTTTTTCTCCGTATCAGGAGATTCTTTTGTAAGGAAAATTGCCGCTGCCGCAACATCTGTTCCGCAATCCCACAAAGATTTATTTCTTGCTAACGGAGTAAAATCAAGAATCTGATTTACATTGTAATGCTTAAACAAAACTTTCTTATATTCGGAAGACGTTGAATTGTACAAAAGACCAGACGATTTAATTATCAGGCATAGTTGTGCTTGCGGCTTTAGTAGCTGTATGGATTCTGACAGAAATTTTAATGCTATTTGTTTCTGTGGGATACTTACATGTTCAGATTCATTTATAGTCCATGTTCCCAGATTTGTTGATATTCCTCCTCTCGCAAAAGGCGGGTTTCCGATTACTATATCAAATGATTCCCTTTCGTCTTTATTTTCATCCAACCAAAGAAAGAAGTCTTTATGGGAGATATTTTTTCTGGTCAAATCGTCAAACCGCAGTTCATCCCAAATTTGTTTAGGGGTAAGTTCTTCACATAAAGCAATACACAAACTAAATGCTGTCAATTGCGTCGCAGTTTCGTTTAGATCAACTCCAAATATGGAATTATTGAGAATTTGCTTTAATTCTGATAATGATGGATTTTTGTAATGATTTTTCGCTCTCCACCATTGTATAAGCCGTTTGAAGGCAATGACCAGAAAAATTCCGGAACCACAAGCGGGGTCTATTATTTTAAAATTATCCGGATTCTTTGCATTTTTTACCGGCATTATCTCATCAACCAACAAATTTGCCAGATGGGATGGTGTATAGGCTGCTCCATTTTCCGCTTTTTCTTCATCTTCAATAAATTCTTCATACAAACGACTTATCAATTCTACCGGAATATAATTGAACGAATAAAGCCGCCATATTAACATTTGTCCATCGCTGTTTGAATCACCACTCAAAGCATCTGCCAAATATAAAAATTTATTTTCTTTTAATTTGGCTTTTTCTTCCTCCTCCCATTTGAATACTGTTCCATTGAAATGATTCTTGTTCAAGTCTTCGAAAAAATCAAATAAACAACCGTTTCTCAAAATATCACAAAAACAAGTAGCATTAGAGTATGAGTTGAAAAAATCAGAGGGGAACACGCGATTTCCATATGAATCTTCTTTTTCCTCAAGATATTTCACTAATATACTCTGTACAATAAGCTTCTGTATGAGTTGTTTCTTTTCCGGATCAGTATTTTTTATGGATTCTTCTATAACAACTTTGAGGTAATCAATAAGGATGTTGTAAGATGAATTTTTGCTAAAAGATAGTTTCTTTTTTATTGCATCGTTCTCCCAATATGTTCCTGTCTTGATATTACTGGCAAATTGAGTATTGAAAATACTATGAACCTTTGATGTTAAAGCAATTTTATCCAAGTATGCAGGAATATCATTTTTCTTGTCAATAGGAGATGTTGTATCTAAAATTCTTATTTCTGTTTTCGAGAATACACAGACAATAGGAACTTCCGATGAAGTCCATATTTTCTTATGTATCTCAGTTAAAGCAGACTCTTCATATGTGTCCCTACGAGTAAAGTCGTACAGATAAACTTGAGGAATATATTTGTTGCCAATTATCTTTCGGCAAAAAACACCATCTGCCTGAAAAATTTTGGCTTTCTCCAAATGAAACCAAAGATCATAAGTAGATGCATATTGGTCTATATCTTTAGTGAAGAATAGACCTTCATTGAGTTCTTCGTTAAAGCCAAGTTTACTCAATCCTGTTTTAAAGTCTGCTGTGAAAGATTCCATAGTATCATCCTCTACATCCATATCTTGCAAAGATACGACTTTATCTTTTAAAAAATGAAATTATAGAGCGAAAATATTGTTAAATTCATCATTAAAACATCTAAAGCAGAGTAAGGGCTTTTGTATTCAAGTTCAACAAATTCAAAATATCTTACTGTTTATCCCCATTCTCTCTGACAATTGGGGCAGCTGTGATTAGGAAATAAGCTAAAGGGCATGAAAGACAGCTTTTGTAATATTGAATATTGATATTTTATTGGTATTTTTGCAGTAAATTTGTCAAGACTATGGATACAATATTAATTTCAATATTGAGTGGTTCTTTAACAGCGGCACTCGTTTCTGGTATTTTTTCTATTTATGCTCAAAAGAATAATTATAAAAATGATTATTATAAGTATGTAATAAAGAAACGCATTGAGGCATACGAATATATAGAAAATTTTATTGTCACGATAAAGGGGGCTGCATATGATGATACTGACAATAAATCTTATCACATGATTTTTACTCAGGACTACGATTGGTTTGTTGAAAGGCAGAGCAAATTATGGCTTGCAATTACTTTTGGAACATGGATAGAAAATGACACGTTGTCTGCACTGACAGAGTTGACTCGAATGTTTGTAGGAATTAAGCCCACAGATAATCTTGTTGATTTTGGAAAGGTCAAATACAAAGAAATCGCCATTTTGAGAGATAAAATAGAAAATCTGTCAAAAAGAGATATCTTATCCTTATACGATATTAAAGCATTTAGAAAGAAAAAATCCGAAACAATATTTGTTAATATTTAATCCATTTTTATCTACAGTTTTATTTAGAAGTAGTCGCCTGCAAAATTGATAAATATATGAAATATGAGTATAGCTGTATTTTGAAATTTTAATCAATCATGCAGAAAGTATGGATGGGTACCACTTCCTATAGTATTTTTTTCCTTTGTTTATCTGTTAAACATCGCTCTTATGGAAAGAATGAATAAGGCAAGGCTATTTGGGTAAATACTCTTTTTCGTGTGCGAAAAAGGAAGATTTGGCGAAATACCCGCAGGGTTTAGCCTTGACGTTTCATTCTTGGAATATACCTTTGTGTACAGATAAATAAAGGATTATATTAATTTTGAAAATATTCTATCAGGCTATCTGTTGTTGCGACATAATTAGAACCGTCTATTGAGTGGAACCCCAATTTTTCGGCAAACTCCTTGCTTTTTTCGTTGGTAGATTCAATTCCGATATGTTTAAAACCGTATTTTACTGCAATTTTTGTCAGAAAATGGACAAAGTGCGTTCCATGTCCTATGCGTTCTTCTCGAAAACCGATTCGGGCAATAATAAGACAATCGTGTGGGAATAAACCCTTAATACGGCAAATCCGCAAATATAAATCAATTTTAACTCTTTGTCGAGTAGCGACAACATTACTAATAGTAAGATATACAAATGGTTGGCGATATTTAAATCGCTCCATAAGATACATTTCTACTTCTTTTCGTATTTCTTCGAATTTGTTCATTTCTTTTGTGCTTTATCGGATTTTGATTTGAAAATATACATTACACAGATAAATTTAGTCTATAATATAATCAATCAGCAGATTCTCTAATGCTTTTACTCATCCCTCTGACAAAGTTAATTATTGGAATTGGCAAAGGGAGGAGTTTTGCATTATCATCAACTATACAGATGTCATCAATTAGCATTGCTGTTGTCATTATCGCTAACCTAACTAGGGGATCTGTTTGTTTTTCTGATAATACTTTTCCTCTAATTTTTTCAAATTCTTCTAATGCATAGTAATTGGAATGTGTATGAATTGAGGTGTGTTTATAGGTGTAGACAAACATTCTTGCTTTAAATACGTGATTAATTAAGCTAATTATATTTAATGGTTTTATTTCTCCATTTGAATGGAGAAATCTCCAATGAAACCGTTTTTTTTCAGGCTTGTATATTTTATCTATCTGATTTTGCGAAAGGGATTTGTAAAATTGACAGTTCTGAAATTTAGATATAACTTTGCCTAAGATTATTCTGTCATTTTCCATAATAGTTTTTGCTTCTGTAAAGTCTTTTTCATTTATAAGAAATCGGCTTTTTTCTGTTAAGCCGTCAATTTTCCACAATAAAAAACGAAATTCTTTCTCTTCGTAGCTAGTTGGTTCTATAAATATGTGATGCAATGTTGCATAGGTTTCTATTATTGTTCTGAATACTGCATTTACGGTAAATATGTCATAACCATTCATTCGGACTTGTTCTCCTGATTTGCGATGCTCTATAATACCACATGATAAATGAAAAAAAGAAGATGAGTGAATCGCAAATTTATCAATTAATAGATTGAAATAATTCTCCCAACCATCCCTTTGTGTCTTCTTTTGCTCTATATAAATACTTGATAAAGTATTCCTTAATAAATAGTCATAAAGCACTAATGGTTCATTTGTAAAGAGTTGTTCTACTGATTTTTCTTGATTAATATCCATACTTATACATTTTATTGGCAAAGATACATAGATATGTGCGCAATCTTTTTGCGTAATTATAGTAATTTTATAGACTTATTCTCTTCCGCTTCTTCTTTTTCTTGGGTAGTTTTATAAACTGTTCTTCATTACTACTACTAGGTTCAGGAGTTAGAATGCCCAATACAGAAGATAGTCCTAAATCGGTTGTGTTGGAACTTTGCTTATTATCATTATTGTTTGAAAGGTTATTTTCTTGTTTGGTTTCAGATATGTTTGCCTGCATATCTGCATTTATGTCGACTTGACTACATTCATTCATTTTTCTTTCATCGGAAATCTGCTGTTCCTGCATTTTAATTTGGTCGGTTATACTTCCGTTCTTCATCGTGTTGTAGTATTCAAAGGATTCGGATAGCTTTCTATCATAGCTGAATAGCTTGTCAAAACCTTTCTCCGCTTGTTGAAAAAGATTTGTTCTGTCAAATCCTCCTTTGATTGCTCCTTTCTTGGTGTTCTTGTGGTTGGTTAGTGGCGATAGCTTCTTTTTATTTGCCTGGTCTTTACGGCTGACAATCAAATGACAGTGCATATTCAATTCATTGTTAGACCTGTCCCGATTGAAATGTATCTTGCCATAGAATTTTATATCGTCTGCCGATAGTCCTTTGTTAAAATTCTTAGCATATTCAGGAATAACCACTTCTCGGATATACCGCTTCATGGCTTCGGCTTGTTCCTGTTCGGTGCAACCCATTGCTCGAAGCTCCTTTTCCGATGGGCTGACGTGAATAGCATAAAACTTGGCATCTGTCTTTAATAGCTGACCGATATTGCAGTCTATATCCTTTATAACTTGTGATTTGTAGATATTATCTTCCGTCAGATTGAAAAATCCCTCTGTATAGATTCCTTGTTCCATACGTTCCAAATCTTCGTGCTCACAATAATTCGCTAAATTTCGACTGCTGCCTGCATTGTTGTATGTTCCTTTGGAGGGTGACGGGAAGTCTATATTCATGGAATTATTTTTTATTTATTAGCTATTTATCAGTTCAATAATTTCGGTTTTAAGATTTTCTTTCCGTTTACCGTCCATTACCCCACAAGCAGCAAGTTCCGAATACAGGCTAATCAATTTCAGAAGTTTGGCATTGTCTTTTTTATGTATCTGATGTAGTATCCCGATTTGTTTGCCCTGATTGTTTATCACATTGGCATGTTCATTAATTTTGTCGCTTATCAGTTGCAGTATTGTATGGTATTTTTCTTGGTTCTGCTCCAACTGTGAAAGAACAAGCGTTTCCAACGTTTTTACAATCGTATCGAATTTGCTTGCTACTGTGTGGCTCGTCCGTATCATCGGATTTAGCTGTTCTTCTTCATAGTGGCGGATAAAACGGATAATATCATCCTGTCGTTTATTAATCTTGCTAAGTTCCGTTTTTACGGACTCGGGAGCATCGGCAGGATTGATATGAGCCTTTTCCAAATACAGAAAAGCGAGTTTTACTATTTCTCCTTTTTTCAACGAATAGCGTTTGCAGATTTTTTCTACTAAAGCATTGGTTTCGTTATCTATCCCGATAGTTGTAAATATGGTTTTTCTATATTGATTTCCCATGTGCTATAACTATTTTATGACTATTTCAAATATTAATAACCTGATAACAAGCGATAAATGCAAGTCGCTTATAGCAGGTGTTATAACAGCGTGTTTTTATAACACGCTAAAGCCGAAGGCTTTGCCCCGCAGGGCAAGAGGAAGAACAGGACAAAGTCCAGTTCCCTCTTGCTTAATTTTACGAAACGAACAGAGCCGAAAGGCGAAGTCGTTTTTGTGAAATGCGGAGCGTTAGACAGGAGGCATAAGTAGAATATAAGCCTCCTTCATTTGCTCTATTCTGCCTCAAACAATGAAAGCAGAATCATTCATCTTTGTTGTCTTCATTTTCTTTTGGATGCTTCTTTTCAAATTCTCGAGAGGTCTGAGAATCCATATGTTTATACACAAAATCCCGCACATCAGAAGCTCGATAATAGGTCTTTTGACCAATCATAAAATAAGGTAGTTTTTTGCTTGTTCGGTATCGCTGTAAACTACGGTAGGATATTTTCAGGAGAAAGGCTAAATCCTGATTGTCCAATAGCTTTTCATCCTCGCCAAATACGTCACTTGTATTAATCAGGGACTTTATGTCCTTGCCAATATCATTCAGTTTCTTGGATAGCTTTTTCATCCACGTTTCAAAATCTTCATCATTGATATACATAATTTTACTTTTTTGAAATTAATAACTCAATTAATTCCAATGCATTGGTACGGCAAAGTTCCACCATTTTTGTATTGTTGATAACGATGCCGATACGACTTTTTTTGATTTTTTTTGAAAAATGGCTATTTACAACTGTTTCCGTAGGGGATTTTTTTCGAAAAAACAGAAAGGGAAAACAGAAAAAGGTCGGTATTTTTATGATATAGGCGAATAATAAACGAAAACACCCGATTTTGATACCAATTTAGGTCAAAATTGGGTGCTTGCAAATAAATACCGACCCCGATATTTTTTATTTCCTGCCCATACGTCGCAGCAAAGCGTTTTTTATTTTGTCAATAAAGGGTGTAGGAGTGTTTCGGGTCTTTAAATCGTCTAAAATCCTTGAAAGATTACCGTCCACTTGGATGTTGAAAACATTTTGCATGTAGCTATGAAGCTGTGTGAGTGGTACATCTCCGAATGTAGCTGCACTATCCCATGATAAAATTTGTTCTTGAAATTCGGCTTTCGTTCCTTTCCACGTTAGTTTGATTGCAGGGAAATTGGAAGGGGTATTTTTCGTTCCGCTGTCGTTCAATAACTCTATTTCGTGCATCAAATAAGCGGAAAGCATATCATTTGCTAAAATTTTTGCGACCTTGAAATCGCAATTCGTTGAAAATTTGGGGTCAAGTTCATGATAAAAAGTTTCAAGGTATTGTTCAGCAACCGATTTATTTCGCAGGAAATATAATGTATCCAAATGTGTAGACCCCGCTCTGTAATAGCGTATAAAATCAAGTCGCTTGTGGTTGTATTTATCAATATCGTCTAATACTTCGTTAAGATACTCTCGCTGTTTTTCTATGCCTGTTGGTCTGTTCATTTCAATATTAAAAACTTTGCGATAGTATATTAAGCGGTAGCAGAATTTTGGTTTTATTTCTTTGAAAAACAGTATTTCCTCTTCCTCGTTTTTGAATTTATATGGCAATGTGAATGCTTTTAGTTGATTAAATGCTTCGGTAAGTAAACAAGAAGCCTCCTGTGACTTTATTATTACACCGACTTCCAAATCTTCTATTAGTTCAATTTTCGCATCGACTTCTTTTTTAAGTTGGGAAGTAAATTGAAGCATAAGCCTATATAATTCTCATTATCTATTTTCTTATTCATACAGCATCAATATGATTAGCTATATATAAATCCATTAATTCATATTACGAAATTCGACAGGAGTTTGCCCTGTTTTACTTTTGAACAAACGGCTGAAGTATTGCGGATATTCAAATCCGAGTGAAAAAGCAATCTCATTAATAGACAAATTTGTGGTTAATAACAGGCCTTTTGCTCTTTCAATCAAATACACATGAATATGTTGTTGTGTGTTCAACCCTGTCAGGTTGCGCAGTAGGTCGCTCAAGTAATTTGTGGACATGGCTAATTCCGAAGCAATATTGTTAGCTGTAATGAGTTTCTCTTTATCACTATCGAAATGTTTGTGGAGTATAGACTGAAAGCGTGCCAGTATATCCGATTCAACACTATTTCTTGTCCTGAATTGACGTGTATAAAAGCGTTCGGCATAATTCAAAAGTACATCTAATTGTGATACAATAATATCCTGACTATGCTCGTCAATACTACGATTGTATTCGTCTTGCATATTTTTTATGATGCCTTCAACCATAATTCTTTCAGCATCGGACACATGCAGGGCTTCGTTCGTTTCGTATGAAAAGTACTTTAGTTTGTCGATTTTCATTCCGAGCGGATATTTACGGATAAAATCAGGATGGAATGCCAACATCCAACCCCAAACAGCTGTATGTTCCGATTTTTCATCCCAGAAATGCGTTTGCCCAGGAGCGTAAAAGTTCATCGAGCCTCTCGTGAAGTCGTATTCACGCCAACCGTATTTTGTAGAACAACTGGTTCCGTCTTTCATTACGATAGCATATAAGTTTAGTTGTATAGGTTTACCTATAGGAACATATTCTTTTGCATCTATCATACGATTAATACTTACCAAAGGATGATTGGCGGGCTGACAACCGAGCCATTTTGTATACTGTTCAATCGTATTTATCTTGATTATTTGGCTATCGCCGATTTTCAATTCGTTTAATTTCATCTCTGTATATCTTTTATTTGTTTGATACCTACAAATATAGTGCTAAACAATTGGATTCTGTCTTACCAACTTCCATAACTGGCTATCTGAATTCTGTTTTGCCATAAGAACAATGTCGGAGTTGTTTTCATCAGAAGTTGCGGTAAGATATAAATCTGTATCCCTTAACCGTATTAGATACGTTTCATCAGACTGTTTTATAAACTCCCAATACTGCAAATTGCTGCCGCCTAAAGTTTGTTGCCATAAACCAATCCCTGCTTCGGGAGAAGATGACGCCTGAAAACTTTTTTGTGTGTACAGATTTTTGAGAAGGTATGTTTTATCTTCCAGTTGAATAAGTTGCCATGTCATACACTCCCAATTATGATGACTGTATAGAATAATCTTTGTTCCGTCGTCATTTCCTGCATTATGCACCCTTATGTCCTTCCCTGTCTTGATGTTCTGTATTGCGTAGGTGTTTGCGTAATTCCGTTTCTTTTGGATGTCCTTATATATTCGTGGCCCGAAAACGGCAGCCGAAAGAGCAATAAGTATGAATAGTATAATAAGAGTTGCTTTCATAATTCTTTCTTGATAATTGTTTTCAGAGGTAATCTTTCGTAATTTTTTTACAGTAATCCCAAATAGCTTTTTCGTTTTCAGGCGAATAATATTTGTCATTGGGCTTTTCTTCTCCTTTCAATCCGAAATATTTACCTGTAACGCCCTCCAATTCAGGAGAAGTGACAGCATAAATACTACTGCTTGCTCCCTTGGCGGATGTTTTCATCATTGGCCACCAAAGAAAATAAATGATTCTCCACTTCAATGATTTTTCAGCTTCCCGTCCAAGGCTTGTAAATGCAGAGCCAGGGTGTACTGTATTAAATGTAATATTGCTGATACCCAGACTTTTCATTTCAGACACAAAGTGATTCATTACCCAAATCTCATATAGCTTTGATAGGCCATATGCTTTTGCCATAGAATAATGTTGTTTTAACTCGATATCGTTCAGATAAGGTTTACCACTCATAGAATGGGCTGCCGACGAAACAGTAACTACTCGTGCCAACGTGCTTTTTTTCAATATGTCTAGTAACAAGGTTGTAAGTAGGAACGGTGCAAAAACATTTATTGTCATTGTCTTTTCGTGTCCTTCATCAGTAACTTCCCTTTTATCGGTATATTGTGCCCCTGCATTATTTACAAGCACATCCAAGTGGCTATATTTTTGCTTGATACTTTCTGCAAAACGTTTGATTTCTGCAAACGACAGAAAGTCAGCAGTCATATATTCAATGTTATTATTGCCCGATTCCGCTTTAATTTCTTCGTAGGCGGCTTGCGTTTTTTGTTTGCTGCGCCCATGTACAATGATAGTATGCCCTTGCTTTGCAAGAGCTTTAGCGGTTTCTTTGCCGATGCCGTCCGATGCCCCTGTAACTAAAATTATTTTACTCTCCATTTTGTTTTATATATTTAGAAATCATTCTCTTTTGAGCTTAAATATTTCATATCTGCAAAAATATGGGGTAAAAATATATGGATAGCTAAACAAAACGGGGATTTTTCTAAACAAAACGAGGATATTTTGTTTTTGTATATAGTAAGCTTAGTTATGGAAGATGATTATTCAGCTATTATACTCTGTTGTCCAAAAGGTAATCTGCTTTCAAAATACCTGAATTATACGCGATACTTTTGTTCAGCACCCATTTCGATTCTTTGGGTTGCACAGGGAATAAGGGAATGCCATCGCCCAGAATCACAGGAATATAGCAAATTTGCATTTCATCTACCAAATCCGCAGCAAGCAACATCGAAATCAATTCTCCGCCGCCAAATAGCCAAATATTTTTTTCTGCACCATCGCGTAATTGCTGTATGTTGTCAATTACGTTGTTCGTAATGAATTTTACATTATTGGCGGCTTTTTCTGTCCATCCACGGGTTACGACATATATCTGTTGGTCTTTATAATGTCCTATTATTTCCATATTCAATACTTCCCGATAGGAACGTCCACCCATGATGATAGTGTCGACCGAATCTATAAATTCTTTATAACCATAATTCATTTCTTCTGTAATAGGAAATTCCGAAAGCCATTCGGTGCCGCCATCAGGCTCAGCAATTCGTCCGTCTATGGATGCAGCGATGTAAAGAATAATCTTTTTCATTTTTATTGATTTTAATTGTTCGTACTCTCGCTCGCTGCACCACAAAAAAGAAGCGTGGAACTTACACTGTTCTAATGTAGAGGTACTGGCATACCCGACTATCAAAACAGGCAAGCCCACGCCATACTTTCGTATAGCATGAACATTGCGCCTGTTGCCTCGATAGTCATTGAAAAGTGCCAGTTTTCTACATAGAGACGTTCAGCGAACGTTATGTTATATATCAACGGGAATCAACCCGTTACATTCTATTATCTTGACGCAAAGATAGTGATTGCAGTCAAATTATGGATGATTTGACTACAATTAGTTATCGTTTATAGGTAAATCTATCCAGATAAAGATTTTGAAACGTCACACAAAATATGTATAAAGCAATAGAATTGAACTACCGAGAAATCCTTGGTAGTTCAAAATGTATTAACCTTGTTGAATCTCTTTTGGCGTATATTGTCGCAATTCACTTGCAGATAAGCCATAGAATCGTTTGATTTCGTTGATTTCCTCTTTACTGCCTCTTTCCAAAACCCTTTGGATAACAGCATCTTTATATTTGCCCCAGTTGATTTTGTCAAAATCAGTGTCCCAAAAAAGGATTTTGCGAATATTCGGGCTTCCTTTGTAAAGATTTGCAAGTTCTTTATCTTTATACTGCTTTATTTCATAGTATGATTGCAGAATAGACAGAAATCCTTCTTCATATCCTAATGCTGTTTCTATTTTTAACGCCTGCTCCGTTGTTATGTTGCGCCTTCCTGTGATAATTGCATTAATAGCCTGAAATAGTATGCCCGTATCTTTAGCTAAAACTCGCTGAGTAATACCTTTTTTCTTCAAGTCCCTTTCAATTAGTTTCCCCGGATGAAGACCTTTTATTATATTGATACGATTATCCATATATTTGACTCTTTCTGCAAAGATGCGAATAAATAAACAAAAAGGTTTGCCCTTGCGATTTTTTTCAAAAAAAGTTGTGTGTTATTCTGAAAAATACCATATCTTTGCAGCACACTTAAAAGAGGAAGAGTCCCCCTTAAAATACACTCAAAAATAGAGTGAGTAACGAGTGAGCAGAAAGTAAATTCTGATGATTAAAACACTGACTATACATGGGTTAGATGTGATGTATAAAATCCGTCAACGCCCACTTAATAGTAAGCCAACTTACGACAAAAAACAGTCAAAGTCTTCGAAAACATTGTTTTAGAAGACTTTTTTCTTTTAGACCAATTCCAAAAAGGGACACGAAAACACTCCCTGAATAATAAATGTAATCACACTATAAGATAAGTCCGTTCTGATTCAGCGGACTTATCTTTTTAAAATAAGAACAAACATGAAAAGTTTATAGGTAAAAACTTACAGCCCGAAGAAAAGATACACAATAAGGCAAATGTACACAATACGTTGTAACAAATAAACGC
>JGI994J12354_10003277_pt1 | contig 15207 bp, 12 predicted proteins | sample IntmicLarv3ML3BL_FD_12354 | JGI IMG/M metagenome (IMG submission 12354)
GCAATGGGAATCAAGCCGTCCACGGTGTTCGGCAGCTCGACAAACACGCCCCACGAGGTCACGCCGGAGATGATGCCGTCGTAGATTTCGTCGATGTGATTCGCCATGTATTCTGCTTTTTTCAAGGCATCCACGTCGCGCTCCGCTGCCTCGGCGCGGCGCTCGGTGGTTGAACATTGCACGCAGGTGTTGGGCAGGCGTTCCCGAAGCGAGGCCACTGCGCTGTCTGTCAGCTCGCCGCAGAGATGCGACTTGATGATGCGGTGAATCAACAGGTCGGGATACCGCCGAATCGGGGACGTGAAATGGCAGTAGTATTTTGCCGCCAGTCCGAAATGCCCCGCGCAGTCTGCCGTGTACCGCGCCTGCTTCATGCTCCGCAGCGCCATGCGCGTCAGTAGGAGGCTTTCAGGCGTGCCCTTTGCGGATTCGAGGAGTGACTGCACAGCTTTTGCGCCGTTGTGCTTGCCCTTCATGCGGTGGCCGAAGCGCGTGGCGAGCAGTGCCAGGTTGTCCATCTTNTCTTCGTCGGGCGCTTCGTGTGTGCGGTAGACGAAGGGCAGCTCCAGCCAGAAGAATGCCTCCGCGACTGTCTCGTTGCAAACGAGAATGCATTCCTCAATCAGCCCCGTCGCGTCGTTGCGCGTCCGCGCCTGTACGTCGATGGCCTTGCCGTTTTCGTCGATGGTGATGTGGCATTCTTTGAGGTCAAAGGAAATGGCATTGCGCTTCTCCCGTTTTTCGCGCAAGATGCGGCTGAGGCCGGCGAGACCTTGGAGCATGTCTGCCAGCGCGTCCGGCCAGTCTGCGGGTTTTGCGCCGCCTGTGATGAAATCGTTCACCTCGTCATAGGTCATGCGCCGCTTGGAATGGATGACCGACGGCACAATCACGTGCGAAACGACATGCCCCGCGCCGTCGATTTCCATGGAGCAGCTTAATGTCAAGCGGTCGCAATCGGGATGCAGTGAGCAGATGCCGTTGGAGAGCGCGTGCGGCAGCATGGGAATCACCCTGTCCACAAGGTAGACGCTCGTGCCGCGCTGCAAAGCTTCCTCGTCGAGCGCGGAATGCGGGCGGACGTAATGCGATACGTCGGCGATGTGCACGTCGAGCTGGACATTGCCATTCGGCAGGGGCTTGAGGGAAATCGCGTCGTCCAAGTCCTTTGCATCCGCGCCGTCGATAGTGATAACGAGGTCGTCGCGAAAGTCGGCGCGGCCTTCAAGGTCTTCGTCGGACACGTTGTCAGGCATGGTTTCGGCGGCCTTCATCGTCTTTGGGGCAAAGGCGGACGGGATGCCGTGCTCCTCCACGATGGATAGAATGTCCACGCCGGGGTCGTTCCGATGCCCCAGAATCTGCGTCACTGCGCCGTATTGCGCGCCGTCGATTTCCTTTGTCAAGCGGACGACGACCTTGTGCCCCGCCACCGCGCCACCGTCGTCCTTGTAGCCGATACGGATTTCGCGGGGCAGGCGGCGCTCGTCAGGGATAACATAGTCTTCCTCGACTTCATTCTCCATGAATGTGCCGACGCAGGTCGTGACCCCGCGCGAGAGCACGCGGACAATCTCGCCTTCCGCGCGCTGGCCGTCTTCCGCCTCGGCAGACAGGCGGAACAGCACGATGTCCTTGTGCCGTGCGCCGTTCGTGGCGGACGCGGGGATGAATACGTCCGCGCCGTTCTCGTGCGCGACGAAGCCGAAGCCGCGCTCTGTGCCGCTGAACACGCCGCGTGTCAGGCTCAGATGCTCGGGCGGCATGAGCTTCTTTTTGGGCGTTAATACAGCCTGTCCGTCCGCCAGCAACGCGTTGATGAGGCTGTCAAACAAGTCCCGCTCCTGCGGCGGAACCTGCATGAGATATGCCAGTTCCGATGCGGTCATGGCTTTGTATGTCTTCTCGCGAATCAGCGCGGCGATTTTGGCCTTTTGCGCCTCCATTTGTTCTTGATTCATGTGTGCACCTCGTTGTCTTTCTTCATAAGTTATATATAATATCAATCAGTATAACAGATACGGACGAAAATATCCAATACAGCTTTATTTTCTTCATAAAGCGTGTATAATGATAGAGTGATTATAATGAACTATTCGGAGGCATATATGAAAATAGTACAAGATAGATTCCTCGAATACATCCGCATCGACACGCAATCCAATCCCGAGGCGGCGGCGTACCCGTCCACCCAAGGACAGCGTGTGCTGGCGGACATCTTGGCGGCGGAGTGCCGCGCCATTGGCTTGACGGAGGTGGAGCAGTGGGCAGAGGGCTATGTCACGGCGACATTGCCTGCCAATACAGATGTGCCGTGCCCTGTAATTGGGTTTCTCGCACATATGGATACAAGCCCTGATTGCGCAGGGGTCAACGTAAGCCCGCAGGTGATTCCGAACTATGACGGCGGTGATGTACTGCTGGGGAATGGCCTCGTCCTTTCCCCGCGGGAGTTCCCCGCGCTGGAGACATACAGGGGGCAGACGCTCATCACCACGGACGGCACAACGCTGCTGGGCGCGGACGACAAGGCGGGCATCGCGGAGATTTTGACCGCGATGGAATTTTTGCTGGCGAACCCGCAGATTCCGCATGGAACGATTCGCGTGGCGTTCACGCCCGACGAGGAGATTGGCCGCGGCGTAGATTTCTTCGATACGAAGCGGTTCGGCGCGGAGTTTGGGTATACGATTGACGGCATGACCGTCGGCGAGCTGGAATGCGAGAACTTTAACGCGGCGCGCGCGGTGATTCGGATTACGGGCAAGAGCGTCCACCCCGGCTATGCCAAGGGTGTGATGGTGAACGCGGCGCAGGTGGCGGCAGACATCGCGGCGAAGTTCCCTGCGGAGGAGATTCCTGCCAAGACGGGCGGCCGCGAGGGGTTCTTCCACCTCGTGCATATGCAGGGCGGCGTGGAGCGCGCGGAGCTGGTGTATATCCTGCGCGATTTTACGAAGGCAGGGTTTAACGAACGCAAGGATTTCGTGATAGACGCGGTGGCAGAGGTGAATCGGCGGTACGGCAGGAATGCGGCGGTGCTGAACCTCTATGACGAGTATTTCAACATGGCAGAGGTGCTGGACGAAAAGCCGCATATCGCCGCGCTGGCGGAGAAAGCTATGTGCGCGGCGGGCGTGGAGCCTGTCTTTTCCCCGATTCGCGGGGGCACGGACGGCGCGCGGCTGGCGTTTATGGGTCTGCCCTGCCCGAACATTTTCACAGGCGGACAGAACGCGCATGGGCCGTATGAGTTCATATCCGTGGAGGCGATGGAGAAGGCGGTGGATGTGGTCGTGAACATTGCGCGGCTGGCCTGCGAGGCGGGAGGCATGCGATGATTATTGGAAGCTGCAAGGTATATCTGACGGCGGAATGGGTATATTCCCTAAAGGAAAAGCGCATGGTGGTCAAAAGCCTGACAGAGCGGATGCGCAACAAGTTCAATATCGCTGTGGCGGAAGTCGAGCGGCAGGACGTGCACCGTTCGATTGTGATTGGCTTCGTGTGCCTGTCCAACGAGCGGCCGCATGTGGAGAGCATGATAGAGTCGGTTCTGCGGTTCATGGAGGCGCACACGGATGCCGTGATTGACGATATTGTCACGGAATTGATACAAGAATAATGAAAATTTGTTTGTTCAGCCTATGGATTTTCTGCATTAGGCGTGATATAATGGGAAAATATGTGCAATGCGATACAAAATATCCAAATATTGGGATACAAGACTGAGGAGGAAATACGATATGTCGTCAACATTTGAAAAATTAGAAAACCAACGCGCGAAGCTGACTATGGAAGTTGCAGCGGAGCAATTTGAAGGTGCACTGCAAAAGGCATACTTGAAGAACCGCACGAAGATCAACCTGCCGGGCTTCCGCAAGGGCAAAGCGCCGCGCAAGCTCATCGAGATGCAGTTCGGCAAAGAAGTGTTCTACGATGACGCGCTGAATATGGTGTTCCCGGAAGTATACCGCGCGGCGATTGAGGAGCACGAGCTGGAAGTCGTGTCCGAGCCGACGGTTGATTTGAACACGGACGACGCTTCGAAGATTCTCATTATGGCAGAGGTTACGCTGAAGCCGGAGGTGTCTGTCAAGACATACAAGGGCCTTACATACAAGAAGCCCGAGACAGAAGTGACGGAGGAAGAAGTCGACAAGGACGTAGACGCGGCCCGCGAGAAGAACGCGCGCATGGTGACTGTGGAAGACAGAGCCGTGCAGGACGGCGACATCGCGAACATCGACTACGAAGGCTTCGCAGACGGCGTGCCGTTTGACGGCGGCAAGGGCGAGGGCTATGACCTGACGATTGGCTCGCATACGTTTATCGACACATTCGAAGAGCAGCTTGTGGGCAAGAAGATTGGCGATGAGCTGGAAGTGAACGTCACGTTCCCCGAGGGCTACCAGAACGAAGAATTGTCCGGCAAGCCGGTTGTGTTCAAGGTGAAGGTGAACGGTATCAAGGTGAAGGAGCTGCCGGAGGCGAACGACGAGTTTGCGCAGGACGTGTCCGAGTTTGATACAATGGAGGCATATAGAGAAGACATCCGCAAGAAGCTGGCCGAGGCGAAGGAAGCCAACGCGAAGCGCGAGATTGAGAACGGCGTTGTGGAGTCGCTCGTCGAGCAGCTTGACGCGGACATCCCCGAGATCATGTACGAGAATGAAGTCCGCCAGATGGTGGAGGACTTCAGCCGCAGAATGCAGATGCAGGGTCTGACAATGGAGCAGTACTTCATGTACACAGGCATGGATCCGAAGGGCTTGATGGATTCGTACCGCGAGAACGCGGAGAAGAACGTGAAGGCGCGCCTTGCGCTGGAATTCGTTGCGAAGACAGAGAATCCGGAAATCACGGATGAAGATTTCAACGCCGAGCTTGACCGCATGGCAGAGATGTACCGCATCGAGCGCGAGAAGCTTGACACGATGATCGGCGAGAATGAGAAGAAGGGCATCCGCAAGGACTTGCAGGTGCAGAAGGCGCTGGCTGCGATTGTGGAAAACGCTATTGCCCAATGAATCGTAGAGGCTTAGGCTTCATTGATACAGTAGGCATGGCAAATATGTATTTACGGATAGAATGAATGGGAGGGTCACATATGAGTTTAGTGCCAATCGTATTAGAGCAGACCAGCAGAGGCGAGCGGTCCTATGACATTTACTCGCGCCTGTTGAAAGACAGAATTATTTTCCTGGGCGAAGAGGTGCATGACGTTTCGGCGAACCTCATTGTCGCGCAGATGTTGTTTTTGGCGGCGGACGATCCTGACAAGGACATCCATTTCTACATCAACAGCCCCGGTGGTTCCATCACGGCGGGCATGGCGATTTATGACACGATGCAGCACATCAAGCCGGACGTGTCCACGATTTGCGTGGGTATGGCGGCGAGCATGGGAGCGTTCCTGCTGGCAGGCGGCGCGAAGGGCAAGCGTTTTGCCTTGCCGAATTCGGAGATTATGATTCACCAGCCGTTGGGCGGCGCACGCGGGCAGGCGTCGGACATTCAGATTCATGCCGAGCACATCATCCGTACGCGCCAGAAGATGAACGAGATGCTGGCCGCGAATACGGGGCAGCCGCTGGATGTGATTTTCCGCGACACTGACAGAGACAACTATATGTCGGCAGAAGATGCTGTGGCATACGGGCTGGTTGACGCGATTACGAAAACGAAATAACGCGAGGTTTGATTGTCAAATCCACGAGGAGTTGAACGCATGGCATCCAAGACAGAGGAAAAGAAGATTGTACACTGTTCCTTTTGCAACAAGCCGCAGGAGCAGGTCAAGCGAATTATTGCGGGGCCGGGCGCGTACATCTGCAACGAGTGCATAGACCTGTGCAACGATTTGATGACAGAGGAGTTTGACGAGGAAATTGACGAGCTGAGCGGCGGGTTTAAGCTGTTAAGGCCAAGAGAGATTACCGAGTTTCTCGACCAGTATGTTGTCGGGCAGGAGGCCGCGAAGAAGGCTTTGGCCGTCGCGGTATACAATCACTATAAGCGCATCATGAGCGTGATGAGCGGTGACGAGGTGGAGCTGCAAAAGAGCAATATTCTGCTGCTTGGCCCGACCGGTGTGGGTAAAACGGAGCTGGCGCGGACGCTGGCGAAGATACTGAACGTACCGTTTGCCATTGCGGATGCAACGTCTCTGACGGAGGCGGGCTACGTGGGCGAGGACGTGGAGAATATCCTTCTGCGTCTGATTCAGGCGGCCGACGGCGACATTGACCGTGCCGAGCGCGGCATCATCTATATTGACGAGATTGACAAGATTGCCAGAAAGTCCGAGAATCCGTCTATCACGCGCGATGTGAGCGGCGAGGGCGTGCAGCAGGCGCTGTTGAAGATTCTGGAGGGTACCGTGGCCGCCGTGCCGCCGCAGGGCGGACGCAAGCACCCGCATCAGGAGTTCTTGCAGGTGGACACGTCAAATATCCTCTTCATTTGCGGCGGTGCATTTGACGGGCTGGACAAAATCATCGAGCAGCGGATGAACAAAAAGGTCATCGGCTTCGGCGCGGAGTCCAAGACGAAGGAAGAGAAAATGAAGGACGATATTTTTGTGCATGCACGTCCGCATGATTTGCAGAAATATGGCCTGATTCCCGAGCTGATTGGCCGTTTGCCCGCGATTGTGTCGCTGACAAACCTTGACGAGGACGCGCTGGTCGCGATTCTGACAGAGCCGCGGAACGCGCTGACGAAACAGTATCAGTACTTGTTTGAGCTAGATGATGTGCATCTTGAGTTCGACGAGGTGGCGCTTCGTGCCATTGCCAAGCTGGCAATGGAGAGCCAGACGGGCGCGCGCGGCCTGCGCGGGATACTGGAGCGGTTTTTGACAGGCATTATGTACGATGTGCCTTCGAACGAGAAGGTGGAGCGCATCATCATCACAGAAGGCGTTGTGGCAGGCACGGAAGAACCGAAAATGGTTCTGAACGAAAACCGCCAGCCCATCGAGCGCCCTAAACGCAAGAAGACACGCCGAGCGACCCCGAAAGAGGCGTAAAGCTAAGGAAGCCCGGTGACCCCGGGCTTTTTTTGTAAACGAATCGATAAAAAGCGATAGAGGAAGGGTTTTGATACACGATGAAACGCATTGCGATAACGACAGATTCGAATAGCGGTATCACACAGGAAACGGCGCAGGCGCTGGGCATTTCCGTGCTGCCGATGCCGTTCGTGATGGACGGCGAGATATATTATGAGAATATCACGCTTTCACAGGAAGCGTTTTATGAAAAGTTGATGGGCGACGCGGCGATTTCCACGTCAGCGCCCTCTGTGCAGGAGGTGACGGAGCTGTGGGACATCCTGCTGCAAACGCATGACGAAGTGGTGCATATCCCCATGTCGGCAGGGTTGTCGTCCAGCTGCCAGATGGCGCAGGCGCTGGCCTTGGAGTATGAGGGTAAGGTGCAGGTGGTGGACAACAAGCGCATCTCCGTCACGCAGAAGCAGTCCGTTCTTGATGCGATGGCAATGGCGGAAGCTGGGTGCGACGCGGCGGCCATCCGGCAGACGCTGGAAGCAGAGGCGCTGCACGCGAGCATCTATATCATGGTGGACACCATGCAGTATCTGAAAAAGGGCGGCCGCGTCACGCCGGTGGCAGCGATGATTGGCACTGTTCTGAATATCAAGCCTGTCTTGCAGATTCAGGGGGAACGGCTGGATGCGTTCGCACGGGTCAAGGGCGTGAAGCAGGCAAAGCGCACGATGATTGACGCGATGAAGAAGGATTTCGACATGCGGTTTGCCGCTGATGTGGCCGCAGGCAAGATGTCGCTGTGGGTGGCATATACATATGACGAGACGGCGGCAGAAGCGTTTCGTCAAGAGGTCATGGAAGCGTTCCCCGGCATTGACGTGCAGATGGATCCGCTGTCATTGAGCGTGTCCTGCCACATCGGCCCGGGAGCGTTGGCGATTGCCAGCGCGCGGAAGGCGGATTGAATGTAATAGAAGAGAGTTGTTATCCAAAACCCGCGCATATTAGGACGGTATCCTAAAGGGAGCAAGCAACTAATGACGAGCGGCGGCGTTGTAGTAACGGCACTCATACCCAATATTCAGTTCTATGCGCTGACATTCTGCCAACCGCAAGGTCAATCTTGCCTATTTTGTGGTAGATAAATTCAACCCGTTGGCGGCGGTTGCCCCGTGCCTGTTCCAGCTCATGAATAATGATTTTGTCAATAAACTCATGGACAATTGCAGGTGTCAGCGTTTCAATCTCGGTATAGCGGCGAACCGTGTCAATGAATCGGTCAACGCCGCTTGCCTGCTCATTCCAACTTTGTACGTCTTTTAACCGTTCCTGTCGGCTCTTATCCGTCACAAGGTGGGCAAACCGCTTTTCATCGTGTCACAAATGCAAGCAAATCTCTAAGTTCCTCAAGCACAAGCTGTTCCAAAACAGTCTCCCTGATAAAGTGGCAGGTGCATGGCTTTTCTTCACGATACTGTATGCCCTTGCGATACTTTGAACAGGAATACGAACCCTCATAGCGAACCTCAGTTTTTGCCTTATTCCAGATAGCTCTTGTGTGATAGTACAGCTTGCTTTCGCAGTCGGAACAATAGGCTGTCCCTAAAAACAAACCTTGTTTGCCATCACGTGGTGTACGGCGTTTGTGTTGTCGCATACTATGGACAATATCCCATGTGTCCTCATCAATGATAGCAGGGTGGGTATTTTCAAATACAAGCCGTTCATCTATTGTGAACCGCACCCCAAAAGCTGGACAGTATAATATACTAAACAGAGGGGGTGCGGTTTTAATATGCGATATAAACCAGAAGAACGATTGGAAATAGCGAAAGCAATAGCCGAAGGGCAATTAACAATTAACGAAGCGTCAGAAAAATACGGTACGCATAAAAGCGAAATACAAAGATGAGCTGCCGAATACACGCAGCATGGCGCAGAGGGCATCATCAAGAAGAAAGTCAAATATGACGGCAACTTCAAGAAAACCGTTGTTGAGGATATGCGAACCAACGGCCTTTCCTTGCGGGAAACTGCCGTAAAATATAAGTTGGGAAACCATAACGTGGTGGCCGCATGGGAACGAATCTATCTTACAGAAGGCATAGAGGGGCTATCTATTGAACGGCGAGGGAAATCAGGCCATGCCGTTGGTGTTCGGAAGGGCCGCTTGCCCAAAAGCAAAGAAGATGATTTGATTGCCGAGAATCAACGCTTACGTATGGAGCTAGACTACTTAAAAAAATTAAACGCCCTAGTTCGGGAACGGCAACACCCGGGATGCTTGGGCGAGCAGCAGAGCGGTTTTTGCTCTGCGACCAGCCTAGAGAGAAAGCGCAAGTAATCTGGGAGCTAAGGCATATGTATAAGATTACTGCGCTGTTGCAGATTGCAGATTTGCCAAAGAGTTCGTATTATTATCATGTATCGCAATTCAGTGTTCCGGGCAAATATGAATCCGCAAAGCTGTTTATAGGACAGATATATCACAAACATAAAGGAAGATACGGATATCGGCGCATCACAGCAGAACTGCATGACCGTGGAATTCATCTCAATCACAAGACAGTGCGGCGACTCATGAAGGCGTTAGGGCTGGTTTGCCGTGTGCGGACGAAGAGATATAATTCCTACAAAGGAGATATTGGCTCGATAGCGTCGGATCTCCTTGAACGAGATTTTGAAGCTGAACAGCCGAATCAGAAATGGGTAACCGACGTGACTGAATTTCATCTGTTCGGTCAAAAATTGTACCTGTCACCAATTCTCGGTTTGCACAGCCGTGATATTGTGAATCATACTGTGTCTGACAGACCAGTGCTGTCGATGGTCGCAGATATGTTGCTGAAAGCTTTTGAGTGTATTCCCAACGAAACGAATTTAATACTGCATTCGGATCAAGCAAGCGCGTTCTTTGCGCGATCCAGGGCTGGCAATATCAACACAAGCAATATCAACACAAGCTAAGTATTAGAGGCATTCGTCAAAGCATGAGCCGCAAAGGGAATTGCTTGGATAATGCCGTTGTTGAAAATTTCTTTGGGATTCTTAAGAGTGAACTATACTATTTACAGACATTTGATTCTATGGAACACTTCAAGAAAGAGTTAGTAGAGTATCTTGATTACTACAATAACCGTCGCAGGAAGACAAAGCTTAAGGGCTTGCCTCCTGCTCTTCACAGACGGCAAGCCCTTGTGGCTTAATTTTGCTTTGCATCCAATTTCTTGGGCGCTGTTCACATATCGCATGTCGGACTTTTGGTGACCTGGGTGATTACGCCTTGTTCGCAGAGCCGAACAGCTCGATTTTCTCTTTCACTGTCTGTTTGATGGCATCTGTGCCCGGCGCGAGAAGTTTGCGCGGGTCAAAGCCCTTGCCCTGCTGGTCCTTGCCTGCTTCGATGTATACGCGGGTTGCCGCTGCGAATGTGAGCTGGCATTCTGTGTTGACATTGATTTTGGAAACGCCGAGGCTGATTGCCTTCTTAATCATTTCTTCGGGGATACCTGTGCCGCCGTGCAGGACGAGCGGGATGCCGTCTGTCGCCTTGTTGATGTCAGCAAGCGCTTCAAAGGCAAGGCCCTGCCAGTTGTCCGGATACACGCCGTGGATGTTGCCGATGCCTGCCGCCAGGAAGTCTACGCCCAGCGAAGCGATTTTCGCGCATTCAGCCGCGTCTGCGATTTCGCCCGCGCCGACAACGCCGTCTTCCTCGCCGCCGATGCTGCCGACCTCTGCCTCGATGGACAGACCTGCCTTGTGCGCCTCAGCGACAAGCTCGGTTGTTTTAGCGATGTTCTCGTCGATGGCGAAATGGCTGCCGTCGAACATGATGCTTGTGAAGCCGGCCTCGATGCAATCCTTGCAGCCGCCGTAGGAACCATGATCCAGATGCAGCGCCACCGGCACCGTGATGCCCAGTGAATCATGCATTGCGCGCACCATAGCCGCGACGGTTTTGTAACCCGTCATATACTTGCCTGCGCCCTCGGAGACACCGAGGATAACAGGACTCTTCATTTCCTCGGCCTGCAAAAGCACGGCCTTTGTCCACTCCAGGTTGTTGATGTTGAACTGTCCGACGGCATAGTGGCCGTCTCTCGCTTTCTTCAGCATATCAGCAGCGTTTACGAGCATAGTTATAGTCCTCCTTATGTAATGGAAATCATATTATCTCTCTCATTTTACATCAAAAAGAGTGCGGGTGCAATCTAAATATTTCTTTCTTGACAAAACGATGGGAAAGTGGTAAACTTTTACGGTATGTCATGCACAGTGGGTGTAGACTCGCCGGGCGTGGCAAACAATGGCAGAAATGAAAATTTACAAGGAGGTGCAGTTTGAAATGCCAACATTCAATCAGTTAGTCAAACAGGGTAGACATGACAAGGTCAGAAAGTCGAAGGCTCCGGCGTTGCAGAAAAGCTTGAACACGCTGAAGAAGAAACGTAGTGACCAGTCCGCTCCCCAGAAACGCGGTGTTTGCACAAACGTTAGAACGGATAAGCCGAAAAAGCCGAATTCCGCGCTGCGTAAGATGGCCAGAGTGCGTCTGTCGAACGGCATGGAAGTTACGGCTTACATTCCGGGCGAGGGTCACAACTTGCAGGAGCATAGTGTTGTGCTGATTCGCGGCGGTCGTGTACGCGACCTTCCGGGTGTGCGTTACCACATTCTTCGCGGCACGCTGGATACAGCAGGCGTTGCGAAGCGTATGCAGGGACGTTCGAAGTACGGCGCGAAGCGCGCAAAGAAGTAGTCTCCGGGCTGCGAAACAATTTCATAAATGCCTTGTAAATGATAGAATGCCATTGTTATTTTTCGGATAAAAATGCGGAAAACGGTTATGGATATATATTGTTACAAAGCATGTGTCATGCTCCATATGTTATGGAGATGAGTACCGAATTTTTCAAAGGAGGGAAGAATCGTGCCACGTAAAGGACATATTTCAAAGAGAGAGGTTCTGCCGGATCCGGTGCACAACAGCAAGCTCGTGACGAAGCTCGTCAACTCGATTATGCTGGACGGCAAAAAAGGCGTTGCGCAGGGTATTGTATACGGCGCATTCAACAAAGTAGCTGAAAAGAAGGAAGTAACAGGTCTCGAGGCTTTTGAGGAAGCGTTGAACAACGTTATGCCCATGCTTGAGGTTAAGGCGCGCCGTGTAGGCGGCGCGACATACCAGGTTCCGATGGAAATCCGTCCGGAACGCCGCCAGACACTTGGTCTGCGCTGGCTCGTCATCGCTGCACGCAAGCGCAGTGAGAAGACGATGGAAGAGCGCCTTGCAAACGAGATTCTGGACGCGTTGAACAACGCGGGCGGCGCTTGCAAGAAGAAAGATGAAATGCACAAGATGGCAGACGCGAACAAGGCGTTCTCACATTACAAATGGTAATCATGCCGTTTGGAATGTAGTATGCATTGTCCGTCGTGAAACATTTTGTGTAGTTTTTGAGGAGGAATATTTGTGGCAAACAGAGCTTTCCCGTTGGAGAGAACGCGTAATATTGGTATTATGGCGCATATCGATGCGGGTAAAACGACTCTTACCGAGCGCGTCCTGTACTACACCGGCCGTACCTATAAGGTTGGCGATACCCATGAGGGTACTGCTACGATGGACTGGATGGAGCAGGAGCAGGAAAGAGGTATCACAATCACCTCGGCGGCAACCACAACGCAGTGGCTGGAAAACCGTATCAACATCATTGATACGCCGGGTCACGTGGATTTCACGGTAGAGGTGGAGCGTTCACTGCGCGTGCTTGACGGCGCGGTTGGCGTTTTCTGTGCAAAAGGCGGCGTAGAACCGCAGTCAGAGACCGTTTGGCGGCAGGCTGATAAATATGAGGTTCCTCGCATGGCGTTCGTTAATAAAATGGACATCATGGGCGCGGATTTCTACAATGTATTGGACATGATTAAGGATCGTCTGGGCGCAAGCCCGGTGGCGATGACGCTTCCGATTGGCGCTGAAGACTTGTTCGAAGGCATTATTGACCTGATGAGCATGAAGGCGATTTCGTTCGAAGGCGAAAAGGGCAAGGATGTCATTGAGAAGGATATTCCGGCAGACATGCAGGCCAAGGCTGAAGAGTACCGCATGATGATGGTTGAGGCGATTGCAGAGACTGATGAGGAGCTCATGGAGATGTACCTCAGCGGTGAGACACCGTCTGTAGAGGCGATGAAAAAGGCGCTTCGTAAGGCTTGTATCGCTTGCGATTTGACACCGGTGTTCTGCGGCTCGGCATACAAATTCAAGGGCGTGCAGACGCTTCTGGACGGCGTTATCGATTACATGCCCGCACCGACAGACATCCCGGCTATCAAGGGTATTCTGCCGGGCACAGAAGAGCCGGTTGAGCGTCACGCAAGTGACGAGGAGCCGTTCTCCGCGCTGGCATTTAAGATTATGAATGACCCGTTTGTGGGCAAGCTGGCGTTCTTCCGTGTCTACTCGGGCACGCTGGATTCCGGTTCCTATGTCTACAACTCGACAAAGGGCAAGAAAGAGCGTATCGGACGTATCTTGCAAATGCATGCTAACCACCGCGAGGAGGTTGACAAGGTGTATGCAGGTGACATCGCAGCGGCTGTCGGCTTGAAATTCTCGACAACGGGCGACACGCTTTGCCTGGAGGACGATGAGGTTATCCTTGAGTCCATGAACTTCCCGGATCCGGTTATCGACGTCGCGATTGAGCCGAAAACAAAGGCAGGCCGCGACAAGCTGGGCATCGCGCTTCAGAAGCTGGCAGAGGAAGATCCGACATTCCGTACACACACGGATCAGGATTCCGGCCAGACGATTATCGCGGGCATGGGCGAGCTTCATCTTGAGATTATCGTTGACAGACTTCTGCGCGAGTTCAAGGTTGAGGCGAATGTTGGTAAGCCGCAGGTTGCTTACCGCGAGACATTCCGCCGCGCAGCTGATGTGGAAGGCAAGTATATCAAGCAGTCCGGTGGCCGCGGTCAGTATGGTCACTGTAAAGTCAAGTTTGAGCCGATGGACTCCAACGACGCTGAGAAGACATATGAGTTCGTGAACAACATTGTGGGTGGTTCGATTCCGCGTGAGTATATCGCGCCGATTGACAGCGGTATTCAGGAGGCTATGCGCTCCGGTATCATTGGCGGCTATCCGGTGCTTGGCGTTCGCGCGACATTGTACGATGGTTCGTACCATGACGTTGACTCGTCTGAAATGGCATACAAGATTGCCGGATCGATGGCGTTCAAGGAAGCGATGCGCAAGGGTGACCCTGTGCTGCTTGAGCCTATCATGAAGGTTGACGTAACCGTGCCTGAGGACTACATGGGCGACGTTATCGGCGATTTGAACAGCCGCCGTGGCCGTATTGAGGGTATGGAATCGCGTAACAACGCGCAGGTTATCCATGCATACGTGCCGCTGGCTGAGATGTTCGGCTACTCTACGGATTTGCGTTCGAAGACGCAGGGCCGCGGCGTATACGCCATGGAAGTGCATCACTATGACCCGGTTCCGAAGGCAATTCAGGACAAGGTAACGGCTGGCAGAGCAACAGAGTAAGGATATCTGTCGCTTTGATAAAGATTTTCAAAATAAATGCTTGCAAAAATGCGGCATTGCCCCTATAATAAGGGTATTGTACAAATTCATTTGAGGGCATCGAAGCTCTCGTATAATTAAGGAGGAACGATCAATGGGAAAGGCTAAATTTGAAAGAACAAAACCCCACGTAAACATCGGCACAATCGGTCACGTTGACCATGGTAAGACGACTCTGACAGCTGCTATCACAAAGACTTTGTTTGACAGATACAAACTTGGTGAAGAAGTTGCCTTCGACAAGATTGACAAGGCGCCGGAGGAGAAGGCTCGTGGTATAACGATTTCCACAACACACGTTGAGTATGAGACACCGAACCGTCACTATGCTCACGTGGACTGCCCCGGACATGCCGATTATGTCAAGAACATGATTACAGGCGCAGCGCAGATGGACGGCGCTATCCTCGTTGTTGCGGCAACGGACGGCGTTATGGCTCAGACAAACGAGCATATTCTTCTGGCTCGCCAGGTTGGCGTTCCGAAGATTGTTGTTTACATGAACAAGTGCGACATCGCTGACGAAGAGCTTCTTGACCTTGTCGAGATGGAGATTCGTGAAGCGCTTGACAAGCAGGATTTCCCG
>JGI994J12354_10003278_pt1 | contig 15205 bp, 13 predicted proteins | sample IntmicLarv3ML3BL_FD_12354 | JGI IMG/M metagenome (IMG submission 12354)
TGCAATTAACAATAGTTAATGCATAGTAGGTCATTTCATCTACCGATATATACCCACGTAACTTCTGCCCATCGAAAACCCCACCACCTTTAATAACAGGTTTTTCGCCTGTAACTTTTATCATAGGCAATATCACAACCCCTTCTTTTCGCACACCTTCCTCTAGGTCTTTAAGGGTAAGTCTTAGGGTGTTCTCCACTTGTGCCCCGTTATTTTTGTAATAGTCCCAAATATATAGCCCGTCACCTTTATCCTCACTTTGTACCGCCTCTATACAGTCTTTGGCGCTACCTTCAGCACAAAGAATAATAGTCTTTAGGGAAAAGTCATTGCTCCTCATTAATGTATCCATAATATTTTTTAACGCATTATCCTCATTTATCAGCTCGTTACTTAAAATAATTGTTTTTGTATGCCCATAGTACATTGTTCGGCTATAGTTGCTTTCGTTTTCCTTCATGGCTTTGGCTAAAGTATCTCCCATACCTGTTTGCATTTCGTCCCCAATATTATCCTTTTCTTTAAGGGCAGGATTAGCAATACCCATACTTACTTGAAACTCACTTTCCGCCCCTTTATCTATCCCCAAAGAAAGCACAAAATTTCGTTCGTCTATTTCTTGACTGTCTCCACATGCAGTAAAAAGAGCCATTATTGTTATTATAATAAATAAATATTTCACTTTTTGCCCCTCCAAAAAAATATGAAAACCAATACTATAAGTCCGCTAAAAATCAAGTTAAGCGCTCCTGCTTTTTGTATTAATCGGGTTGCGTCATCAAGATTTTCAGGCAAAAAAGACACTGCAAATACTGCCGCTCCCATTACAAAAAACATTATTGTACTTTTTTCATCTTTTGCCACAATTTTGCTTAGAATATGCCCGCCATAAAACACACTGCTACTTATGAAACCAAAAATTGTAATTATCCAAAACCCCATTAGGATTACATCTTGTCGCTCAAGTAGCATAAGAGGGAAGTCAATGGTATCCATTATTTGCAGTACCGCCCAGCGCCTCTCGATTACCCCAAGCACTCCAAATACCCCTACTGTAAATGCTACAATGCCACCTAACATCACCGCTAATATAATCCCTGCAATAATTGCGCTTGAAGTCGTTTTATCGCTGTTTACATATGGCGATACCAGAAACAAAAACTCTACGCCAAATGCCATGGATACTGTGTATTTAATCGCCTCTAAGCTGTTTTCCAGTTTTATAGGCTGCAGGTTATCAATATTTAGGTTTTTTGCAGATAACAAAAATACAAATAACACCACCAAAAACATTAAAACAATAAGCATTTCTGCAAGCCGTCCCTTTGTTTCTAGCCCCTTTGCCCCTGTATAAAACCCCACATATATAGTAAGCAAAGAGATTAAGTACACAGCAGTTTTTGGCAAAAGGAGCATACTCATTGTTTCGGAAAAAAACCTAAGCCAAAGTCCACCACATAATAAAATTTTTAAAAATATAATAAACCCAAAAAGTTTACCTATTTTTGTGCTCATAAACCCTTGACATTTATGCCCGCTTGAAACTGCTACACCCATAATTACTGCAATAATTACTCCGCCTAAAAAGACATACAGCCAACTTCCTTCATGGCTTATTGCAGTTACACTAGACGTAACAGTTGTCATTAACACACCAAAAAAATCCACTATGATAAGCGCCTGTAATTGGCGGTTTGACAACATATGGTCTCTCGTTATTATTTGGGTTTGTTTATTTGACATGGGTTACACTCCTATCATTATTTGCCTCTACTCCTTTTGCCCCTACTCCTTTTCCTCTACTCCTTTTTGCTCCGCTCCTTTTACCTCTACTCGTTATCCTATCTATTCCTCGCTATCTTCTTGCTCTCTATCCTCTTGTGCTTTTGTGGCAAAAATAGGTCTTTTTTTCATAAACGATAGGGGAAACCTTATAATACTATCCTTAAAATCTGAATACCTATTCACAGATCCACTACAAAAAGGAAACATGTATGGTACACCAAAGCTTTCAAGACTGGATAAATGGGCTAAAATAAGAATTATTCCTAGCCAAAAACCAACCAACCCAAACAAACTTGAAAGAATAATCATAAAATACTTAGTTATACGTATACCGCTCACTAGGGTAACACTTGGCACAACAAAGCTACACACACCGGTTAGCGCTGCAACAATAACAACTGCCGGGCCAACAATTCCTGCCTCAACTGCTGACTGCCCTATAATTATTCCACCGACTATCCCGATTGTTCCACCGATAGGTGAGGGAAGCCTTATTCCAGCCTCTTTTAAAAGCTCAAATGCCAGTTCCATTATCAGCACCTCAACAATTGTTGGAAAAGGTACACTTGCCCTGCCTGCGGCTATTTTTAGCACCAAGGAAGTCGGTATTAAATTCGGATGAAAAATAGTAAGCCCGATATAAAGAGCAGGTAATATTGTTGCTAAAATTGCAGCGGTAAAACGCATTAACCGTACAAAGCTTACTATTTCCCAACGCTCGTAGTAATCATCAGCAGCTTGAAAAAACACATTCATTGTGGAAGGCACCAAAAGAGCAAATGGTGAATTATCCACTAAAACTGCTATCCTCCCCTCGTTTATTGAGGCGGCGGTTTTATCTGGTCTTTCTGTTACTTGCAGTTGTGGGAACGGCGAAAATGTATCCGCCTCCAAAAACTGCTGTATTGTGCCACTGTCTAAAACTACATCTGTATTTATATTATTTATTTTTTCCAGAAAACTTTTTAATATATCCTCCCGTACAATTCCCTCCATGTACATAATTACAATATCTGTTTTGCTTTTTGTTCCAATATTCATTCTTTGCACTTTTAGGCTAGTATCTTTTATTCTACGTCGTATTAAAACTATGTTTTTACTCGCCTGCTCCACAAAGGCATCTTTCGCCCCTTGTATTGTTACCTCGTTTGTAACAGCAGGTACCCCTCTGGACGGCCAACCTTTGGTAGAAATTTGTATAGCTTTATCATAGCCCACTGAAAAAAGTACAGTGTCCCCAAGCAAAATAGCGTCACACACTTTTTCAAAGGTATCAATTTCTGTTGTCTCTCCCACTGCTATAGTCCTAAGGTTAAGATAAAAAGCGTTACCACCTGTATGCCCTCTTACCATTAAATTAGTTAATATTGCATTTTCCACAGTGGTTCCCGAAACAAGGTTATCCACGTATACAATAAAAAGCCTGTTTTCCCCTGCGTAAAATTCTCGAAAAACTATATCCTGCACACAATCAAAAATACTTTTTAATTGGTTAATATTATCGTCTAAAGTGCTAAACAGTTTTCTTTCTTCCATATCATTCATCACCAATATAAAGTCTTAACAAAGAATGATTTTTTATACACAAAAAAATACCCAACTGAAAAGTGGGTATTCTAAATCCTTTTAGTTACATAAAAAAGAAGGTGGAAACAAAGTTCCCACCTTCTTGATTGTTTAGTTAGATAGCTATTAATTTAAACTATTAATTAGTTTAATGAAGCTGTCTTTGTAGCGTCATCCCAGTTGATTTTGCTATCATTTAATCCAAGAGCATAACCAAGGTCTCTCAAAGGAATGAATGATCTGCTTTCTGTGATTTCGCAAGCTTTTGACATTTGAACTGGAACACCATTGATGTTCATAGTTTTTGAACCAACTGTCATGCTGATTACTCTTGAACCAAATGTGATTGTAACTGTCTTAGTAGTGTCATCCCATCTTACGATAGCAGCACCTGAAAGAGCTTCTGTTACAGCACGAACTGGAAGCATTGTGTAACCTTCTGAAATGTAAGCAGGTACGTCAAGAGCGATTACTTGTTTACCAGCTGTAAGTGTATCAGCACCGATTGTTACTGTAAGTGTTGTTGTAAATGTAGAGTCATCCTGGTCACGACCAGCTGTTACTACTTCAACATAATCTTTAAGAATTACTACTTCGCTAACTTTGAAGTTTTTTGTACCTGTAACTGGATCTGAAGTTGTACCTGCAGCATAGTTTTGGAAGAATGTATCACTTGATCCGTGAATAAGTGAAAGTTCATATGAACCAGCTGGAATGCTTCTTTGAAGGAAAAGGTTAAGGTCAGAAATCTTAAGAACTGCAGGTGTTCTTTGTGTAGCAGTCTTAACTTCGATTTCAATTTTTCCTTCTCTTGTTTTGATTGATTCAATCTTAATATCGCCTTCTACAACTTCGATTGATGGTTTGCCATCAAAGCTGATGTAGTCAAGTGCAACTGTAAGAACTTTATCTCTTTCAAATAAACCTGTATCAGCTTCTGTAATGATAATGTCGCTGATTGTAACTTCCCTGTAGTCAATGTTAACTTCGTTTGTTTCAGCTTCTACTGCAAAAGGTGCTACAGCAGTACCAATAACAACTTCCATGTCTTCGCCAACGCCAGCGCCACCAAGTGTAGCTACGATGTCGCCTGTGAAGTCAGCTGCAATTGAAAGAGTGAAAACAACCTCTACTTTTGCCTTAGCACTACTTGGAGATTTTCCACTGAATGTCACTACAGATGTTCTAGCTTTTTGCTCTATAGCAGAAAAAGGACCAGTTCCTGTGAGATTGCTAGACTTAACATCAATAGCATCTACTTTAACGCCATCTGGGAAAGTAATAGTAGTTTTTCTGTTATCTAACCATGAGTTAACTATTGTTTCTTCAAATGTAACTTTTAATGTATCTATATCTTTGTCTGCTCTACCTGAGTAGAAAACAGGAAGTGTTTTGTTTTCAGCTTTGAAAGTAACACCATATGTTCTTGCTGTACCAACTTCAAGAGTTGCTCTTGTAAGACCAGCACCTGAAAGAGTAATTTCAGCAATGTCACCAGCATCTACATCTGCATCATCAAATTTAACTGAAAGACCATTAATAGCAATTGTTGCTGCTGAAGCTGGAGCTCCAGTTGGTAAAGTGATTTCTATGATTGATGGATCACTAGTAGTTTTAGCTGAAAAAGTTCCTGATGTTGCTACTGGGAATGAAGTTACACTAAAGAGTGCATCCATATCTGTATTTATTGGAATTGTAGTACCATTTCCTGAATGAGCTGGAAGTCCTTTAAATTCAAATCCGCTTGTAAGTCTAACTTGAATTGTACTGCCCCAGTTAAGTGCTTTTACAACTGATTCTTGAATAACGATTGCTTTGATTTCTGTGCCATTTTCTTCAATATCAGTTAATTTTTCAATTGTTGTTGTTGTTGAACCCGTAACAATGTTAGCAAAAACATAAGTACCTGCTGAAAGAACTGTATTTTCTGGTGCAATTGTTACTTTTGCTTGCCCTTCACCTTTAAGTATTGTGTCAAGTGGAATATTTAATGCTGATCCTGTTGGCGCTCCTGATACTGGTGTATATTCCACAACTGCACGATTAGCTGACAGTATTGTTATGTCATATTCACCAAGAGTCGCAGTAGCTGCCACACTGGTTGTGGTTCCAACATTCGCCTTCCATTCTGCATTTTCAAGTACCAACTGGAATGTGCTATTTCCTGCAGAAACAGGATAATCTTTTCCACTAATTACAAGAACAGGTGCTCCCCCTGCTATAGTTGTAAGATCGGTATCAACTTTGCCTGTTACAACTTTGTTAATACGAGCGTCTGATGCAGCAAATGCTGTCATGGGGATCATGCCTACAACCATGATTGCTGATAACAATAAAGCTAATTTTTTCTTCATCGTTTGTTTCCTCCTCTAAATTTTTAATTTTTAGTTTGTTTCGAAAAACACATTGTTTCCCGATTACAAACCGAATTATAGCACCCATAAAAAGCAACGTCAATACATTATACCAAAGTGTAATCTTACTGTAATAATACAGCGAAAACATGTAATAAACTGTTTACGTGTATAAAGCTATCTAACTTTAGTATCATTACATTAAACATGTCTTTTGTACATAGTATTAGGCTGTTTTCCATAGAAATGCCTTGTACATTATAACCGAAAGAAACTGTCTTTTCAACTTAATTCGTCTTATTGCAGTAAAAAGCCACACCCCTCAAGGTGTGGCTTAAACGTATAAAGTAAATCTTAGTCAATCTTTCGCATATACAAAGCCATATTCCACACTATATATACAAAATAAAAATTCTTATTCTCGAGTCACTATTTCCAATAATCCGTTAACAGTATACCATGTTTCTTTAGTTCTTCATAAATCAAGTGTATCGGAAGTCCAACAACAGTATCATAGTTACCAGTGATACTTGAAACAAAAATTGACGCCTTACCTTGTATTCCATATCCGCCTGCTTTATCTGTGTATTCGCCTGTACCCAGATACATTTCGATTTCATCTAAAGTCATTGGATTAAATGTAACTTCCGTACTGTCTACAAAGTTAATTTCTTCCCTTGTCCCGTCCGATTGAACTAAAAGCATTGTTACCCCTGTGAACACACTATGGTGTCTACCTTGTAAGTGGCGGAGCATCTTCACTGCCTCGGCACGATTTTTCGGCTTATTCAGTGTCATTCCTAAATCAGAAACAATAGTGTCTACACCCAAAACAATAGCAGGGCCTTCCACTTGGTCTACAACAGCGTATGCCTTTTTTTGAGAGAGAACCAGACATCGTTCATAGCAAGATGCCTCAAGTTCCAAATTTTCGTCTACATAGCTTGGTATAACCTCAAAAGGTATACCCACATTTTCCAAAATTTCACGCCTTCTTGGTGATGCTGAAGCTAAAATAATTTTATACATTTACGATACTCCTTTTTCAATACCCCACATTATTGGTTTATGTCACATTCTTCTATATAGTACTGCGGCAATTATTATGCCTATTATTCCAGCAATGGTGAATTTAATTGTAAGACCAAAGCTAATTACAATAACACCAAGATCTAGCACAAACGGTGAGCTTAGTCCAAAGCTTTTGCCATAAGCAAGCCAACTTAAATAAGGCACATCGCCTAAAACATCGCCTAAAAATCCGCCAATGACCACTCCTGCCAAAAGCAATAGTAATAAAACCAAGCCATTCTTACTGTTGCTTCTACTCATAAGCATCCCTCCAAACGTTTAGTTGCCGAAAAATATATATCAACAACATTCTAATAGGAATAGAATTTTTTTGCAACCATAATACAATAAAATACTGAAAATGTTTTTTACGAGAAAGCAGCCCTAGGGTGTTTTTGAAAGAAAGACAGCTCGAAGCGGGTCAATAAGAGTGTCTTTATGGTAGGCGACGAGAAAGCATCCCCAGATATTTTTTGAGATAAAGACCACTCGAATATGAGAAATCAATCCAATGAGAGGTTTCTCATACAAGCACCCCAACAAACGTGTTGCTCTAACACCAGCGGTTCAACAATCCCTGCCTTTCTAACAAAAAATGCGTAGGGCAACCACCCTACGCATTTATAATTATTCTGTTTTTGCTTCTTCCACTGTTTCTACCACTTCATCTATTACAGCAGGAGCCTCTTCTTTCGCTTTTGCGTCCTCTTCTGCTTTAGCCTTGGCTTCTTCAGCTTTTTTTGCTTCCATAGCTGCTATTCTTGGGTTTTGGATTACTTTCTTCGGACATTTCATTGCACAAAGTCCACAATCCTTACATTTATCGTAATCGATAACTGCAATGTTGTTTTCCACTTGGATAGCCTCAAACTTACAAGCTTTTACGCAAATTTTACACGCAATACAGCCCACTTTACAGTTTGCCATAACAACTTTGCCAGTATCCTGAGAGTTACATGCAACCCTTGTTTTTTTGCTTGCTGGTATAATCGATATAAGGTTCTTAGGACAAGCTTTTACACACTTGCCACAAGTAACACATTTATCGTCATCTACAACAGCAACACCGTCAACAATAGTAATTGCGTCAAATGCACATACCTTCGCACAACCGCCAAGACCTAAACATCCATAGCTACAGCCTTTTGAGCCACCGCCAGCAAGTTGGCTTGCCATTATACAGTCATCAAGACCGAAATAAAGATATTTATTTTTACTATTATCACATGTACCTGCACATTTTATAAATGCTACTTCTTTTTCTTTTTCCACTACTTCAACGCCCATTACTGCTGAAATAGCTACTGCACACTTTACACCGCCTACAGGGCAAGCGTTAGCCGAAGCTTTGCCTTCTACAATTGCAACAGCGAGTCCGCCACAACCAGGGAAACCGCAACCGCCGCAGTTTGCAGCCGGAAGACAGTCCACAATTTCGGCTATCCTCGGGTCTTCTTCTACTGCAAAGATTTTACCTGCATAACCAAGGCCTGCACCAAAAACAAGACCTAAGCCACCGATACTGACTATCGGGAATAAAATAGTATTTACTACGTCCATTTTTTGTTCACCCCTTGATTATAGTTTAATTAGACCCTGGAAACCTAAGAATGCAACTGACATTAATGTAGCCGCAACCATGGCAATAGGGAAACCTTGAAAAGCTTTAGGTATGTTATTAAATTCAACTCTTTCACGGATACCTGCAAAAAGTACAATTGCAATCGTGAAACCCACAGCACCACCGAAACCATTTAAAATAGATGCTATAAATGTATAGTCCTTTTGTAAGTTTGTAACTGCAACTCCTAGAACCGCACAGTTCGTTGTAATAAGAGGAAGATATACTCCCAATGCCTGATAAAGAGATGGTGAGCTCTTTTTAAGGAACATTTCAACAAACTGAACAAGCGCCGCTATAACCAAAATAAAGGCGATATTGTAAAGGAAAAGAATATCAAACCTAGCTAAAAGCGAATTGTAAACAAAAAATGTCATTGCAGATGCTAGTGTCATAACGAAGATAACCGCCGCACCCATACCTGCCGCTGTTTCTACTCTTTTAGAAACACCGAAGAAAGGGCAGAGGCCTAAGAACTGTGACAATATATAGTTATTTACAAATACTGCTGCTAAAACTAACAAAATAAGATTTGGTTGTTCCATTTTTATTTATCCTCCCTTTCTTATGATGATTTTTTATTTTTAAAATGATTTAAAAGTGCCATAAGGCAACCGAATGTTAAGAATGCTCCTGGTGCCATTATGAAAATAAGTGTTTGTGGGAATGCTTCTGGCAATACTTGGATAGCAAACAATGTGCCTGCGCCAAGGAATTCACGTACAAGACCAAGGCATGCAAGTGCAAGTGTAAATCCAAGTCCCATACCCACTGCATCAAAAAATGCATCTAGTGCTGTATTTTTGAAAGCAAATGCTTCCGCACGTCCAAGAATAAGACAATTAACAACGATAAGAGGGATATATATACCAAGTGCTTGGTTAAGCGCTGGCATATATGCCTTTAAAAGGAACTCTACAATCGTTACGAACCCAGCGATTACTACAACAAATACAGGTATTCTTACTTCATCTGGGATAACTTTTCTAAGAAGAGAAATTACCACAGTTGCTCCAATAAGAACTGCCATTGTTGATACACCCATGCCAACACCATTTACTGCGTTACTTGTAACCGCAAGGGTTGGACACATACCAATAACCTGTATAAAGATTGGATTTTCGTCTAAAATACCATTTTTGATTATCTGAATTGGGTTACTCATTAATTAGCACCTCCATTTGCAAACCATTGAAGTGCCTCATCTACGCCGTCTGCTACCGCTCTTGCTGTAATTGTTGCACTTGTTATTGATTGCACTGTTCCACCGTCTTGTATTAGTTTCGCACTACCGCTTAATCCTGCAAATTGACTTGTAAACTTCGGCTCAGCCGCTAATACACCAAGACCCGGTGTTTCTGATGGTGTAGTTACGCTCACACCCATTATAACTCCGTCTAAATCCAAACCAACTGTAGTAGGAACTGCTCCACCGAAGCCTGAAGGATTTGTTGCAACAACGTATCCTATAACTTCGCCCGAAGCATCTTTACCAACATTTACTCTGGAAATTGTAGTGCCTTCAATTGCTTCTGATATTTCTTCAAAGCTAGCAGCGCTAGGAAGTGATGCCTGCATAGCTTCGTTTTGTGTTTTAATTTCTGCGAGCCTAATAGGCTCTCTTGTAACACTTTCAACAACACCGAGGAGTGCAGCAGCTATTGATGTAACCGCTAATAATATTAATGCTGGTCTAATCATCACTTTCATGCTTTCTTCGCCTCCTTTGGTAATGCTCCGAAAATTTTGCCTTTTGTATATCTGTCAATAAGAGGAACACAAAGGTTCATTATAAGTATTGAATATGAAACACCTTCTGGATATCCGCCAAATACTCTTATAAGTACTGTAAGGATACCACAGCCAACACCCATTATAATCTGGCCTTTAGCTGTAATCGGTGAAGATGCGTAGTCTGTTGCCATGAAAAATGCGCCAAGCATAAGTCCACCAATTAAAAGTTCGTATACTGGTGATGCGCCTCTGCCCATAAACATGAAAAGTACAAAAACTGTTAAAATATATGTAGCTGGAATTCTCCAACTAATAACGCCTCTAAATAAAAGATAAAGACCGCCGAATAAAAGGGCAATCGCACTTACTTCACCAATACAACCTGCCATATGGCCAATTGCTGCATCTGTTAAAGATGGAAGTTGGCTAAGAGCCTCTTCTGAGCCAATTTTCAAAAGAGCAAGTGGTGTAGCTGTTGAAACTGCGTCTGCGCCCGGTGTTACCCAAGTTGTCATAATTGTTGGATATGACGCCAAAAGGAATGCACGTCCTGCAAGTGCAGGGTTAATAAAGTTTTGGCCTAATCCGCCAAAAAGTTGTTTCGCTACAACGATAGCAAAAACACTACCAACAATTGGAATCCACCAAGGAGCCCCTGAAGGAAGGTTCATTGCTAAAAGCAAGCCTGTTACTACAGCAGATAAATCGCTTATTGTAACTTTTTGCTTTGTCGCTTTTTGATACAACGCCTCAGCAATAACTGCTGTTGCAATTGCAATTGTTACAAGCATTAACGCGTTTAAACCAAATTTGATAATACCCACTACTGTTGCCGGTAAAAGAGCAATTATAACATCACGCATAATTGTTTGTGTTGAATCTTTTGAACGGACGTGAGGGGTAGCAGATATTGTGATATTTTGATAATCCATTTTCTATTGTCCCCCTTTGATTATTTTGCTTCGGCTGCTCTTGCGGCCGCTGCTGCAGCTGCTTTTTTCGCCATCTCGATTTTTTTAGTAGCTCTAATACTTTGCGCAAGCTGCTTCTTTGCTGGACAGATGTAAGAACAACTGCCACATTCAATACAATCAAGGCCATGCTCTTTAACAAAGCTTTCGCCGTCATCTCTTATCGCAACAGCATTAAGCATAAAAGGCATAAGGCTCATTGGGCAATGGTCTACACATTTTCCACAGCGGATACAGTTACCTTCATCAGGTATACGTGCCTCTTCTTCTGTAAAACATAATAACGCTGAAGAAGTTTTTGTTGTAGCAACGTCAAGGGTATACATTGTTGGCCCCATCATTGGTCCGCCTGCAATTATTTTAGCAGGTTCAACTTTGAATCCGCCAATTTGTTCCATTAAATCAGTAAAAGTCATCCCTATTCTAATCTCGTAGTTACCAGGGTTCGCTGGTGCGCCACCTGTAATAGTAACAACTCTTCTCATCAAAGGTTTTCCTTCAACAACACCGTTGTAAAGAGAGATAATTGTATCAACATTATCCACTATACAGCCAACTGCTGATGGCAAAGCGCCTGACGGAACTTCTCTGTTTGTAATGGCTTTAATAAGATGTTTTTCAGAACCTTGTGGGAATTTAGCTTTAAGACATGCAACTTCCATATTAGGGATATCTTTGCAAAGGTCTGCAAGATATGAAATTGCAACAGGCTTATTTTCTTCTATCCCGATAACGCCTTTTGCGTTAGGGTGAAGTTTAAGAACTATCTCAAGCCCTTTAATAAGTTTTTCGCCCTGCTCCATCATAAGTCTGTAGTCACAGGTAAGATAAGGTTCACATTCTGCTGCATTTACCAGAACATAGTCTATCGCTGTTCCCGGTGGCGGTGCTAATTTGATGTGTGTTGGGAAACCTGCACCACCAAGCCCAACAATTCCTGCCTCTTTAACAGCAGCGATGATTTCTTCGTTTGTCATTTTTGTGTAATCGTTACCGCTAATGCCTTCAATTTCAGTCATTGTTCCATCATTTTTGATTACAATTGACTGACTCATTGCTCCGCTCGGAGTCAACATCGGCCTAACGTCTGTTACTGTGCCCGAAATACTTGAAAAAATAGGTGAACATACGAATGCCTTAGCTTCTCCTATTTTCTGCCCCACCTTAATGTAGTCGCCTACTTGGACTATCGGTTCACAAGGTGCCCCTATGTGCTGTGACATAGGGAAAAACAGCTCGGCTTCTTCTTTTGGAAGTATCACTTTGATTGGCTGATCTTTTGTCAACTCTTTGCCATCATGCGGATGAACTCCCTTTTTGAATGTCAAAGTCTGCATATTATCCCCCTCTGTGCTTTGATTTTTGCATTTTTAGTTTCGTATTTACTAAAAACGCAAATGAGTGATAGTGATTATTGCTGATTAAAAGTAAACTATAATAAATCGCTTTTAAGCGTTTTGCCCATAAAACGACCAGTTTAACTATAACGTTCTCATTTTAATACAAAAACGAGCACTTCTCAACACTATTTGGCAAATTTCTTAAGAAAAAATTCAAAATTGATGCCACACTGAATTGTACTACTTTTGCACCATAAAATCAAATACAAATTTGTCGCCTTTTTTTGTGAAAATTACATGTTGCTTTCAGATTAGAAACATTTTTTATCAACATTCTTGTCATAAACCATTAAAATTCATTTTACTCTCTACCCTTTTATGGTATACTTCCATATAAAAACACTAATTAAGAAACGGAGGTGCATCAAGCGTGGATCTCATTTTAAATACCAGCCAAAAGCTTTTAATCTCTCAAAAAATGATTCAATCTTCAGAAATTTTACAAATGAGCTCTTTAGAACTTATAGATTATGTTAATGAGCTTTCTGTAGAAAATCCTGTATTGGATTACGAAGAATCTTTTGACGAAGATGCTTTTGAACTGGTTCGCAAAAAACTAACATATATCAGCGACCATGAAAAACAAACTAATGATTATAATGCAGAAGATAAAGACGCCCCCGATTGGATTTTTGGCGAGAACACAGAAGAGACTCTTTCCATGTACCTTTTGGAACAAGCCAGAGCCTTGTCACAGCCGAATGACTTATACAGCATAATTAAATATATTATACTTAATATCGATAAAAATGGCTACCTAAAAGAGGATCTTCCTGAAATTGCCACCACTCTAAACATAAATATTTCAAAAGCAAAAAAAGCACTGGATATCGTTCAGGAATTTGAACCCCTTGGTGTTGGCTCAAGGTCTTTGAAAGAATGCCTTCTTATACAGCTTAATGCACTGGACACCAATTGCAACGTCTGTAAGAAAATAGTTGAAAACCACCTCGAACGTGTGGGCAAAAACCAAATTCATATTATTGCAAAAAGCCTAAAAATAAGCCAAGATGAGGCTTTTAGCGCCATACAGTTAATTCGAACATTAAACCCTAAACCGGGAAACAGCTTTAACGACCTAACAACGCCTGAGTTTATTATTCCCGATGTTATTATCCATAAGACTCAAGATGAATATGAGATTATCCTAAATAATAAGTTCTTTCCTAATATATCAATTAACCCTTATTATAAAAACATAATGGACATAAACGATAATCATCAAACGAAGGAATATATAGCTAATAAAATAAAGCAGGCACAGTGGATAATGGCCTGTATAAATAAAAGAAATTCAACCCTAACAAAAACTATAGAGGCTATTGTATCTGTACAAAAGGACTTTTTTGCCCACGGAGCCGCTCATATAAAACCGCTAAACCTTGAGGACATCGGAAAAACTATTAATGTCCACGAAAGTACTGTCAGTAGAACAATAAGGCAAAAATATCTGCAATGCTGTCATGGAGTTTTCCCTTTAAGCTATTTCTTCCAATCGAATGTACTTTCTAATGAAAAAAAAGGCTCAACTGCTACAAACATTAAAGATATTATTAAGGACATAATTAAAAACGAGGACATTTCTTCCCCTCTGTCCGATAGAGAAATATCCGAAGAGCTGGAAAAAAGAGATGTCTGTATATCCAGACGAACTGTAACAAAATACCGTGAATCTATGGAAATCCCAGGTATAAGCGGGCGAAAAACAAAAAGAGACGTGTAATAGATTTAATGGTTTCGCAATTAAACAGGTTTAAAGAAATGAATATTTATTACAATAATTGCATATCAAAGCCGAACTGTCAACTATTTTGACAGTTCGGCTTTTTTATGTTTTTCTTCCTATTTTGTAATGAAAAATCCTATAAATCAATTCCGTAAAAATATATACAAACGAATTATTTTATTTGTTATTTATTCAAATCTGTTTTTGGCATTTCCTCTTTTTCTTCCTTATAAATGTAATTTCTAATTGCGTTCCTTAAAAAATCGGCACAACCTATACATTCTTTATCGTAATATTTTCTAAGCTTTTCATCATCTACAATTTTATCCGCAATTTGTAGGTGATATTTTATTTCATATTTCTCCCAAATATAGGTCAGCCACTTTTTATGAAGCCTTGCTATTTCCACCCCTTCTTTGCAATTTGTTCTAACCCCCTCCCTCACAGCTATTTGAAGTCTTTTTAAAATATCTCCCTCAATTTCTTTCATCGCCTCGTAATCCTCTTGACCAAGGTTTACCATTGACCCTTCTTTTATAGCATCATCAGAATAAATATACTCTATTTGCTGGTTTTGATTTTCCCTTAATTTCATAAAATTCCCCCCTTCTAATTCTTTCAATTTATTGTGCCCTTTTAACTTTTGATAATTCTCTGAAAAAATATTTATTTTTACAATACATACTTTTCACAACAAAGGAAAAAATTAACCTTACGCGAAAAATTTTTGACTTCGTTCAATCTTAATGTTTTCGTAACAGTATTTTTGTTGAAAAATAACCCAAAAAGATGTAATATTAAGTATCATGATATTTTGGGGTTATTAGGCGCTTTAGTTTGCTAAAATAAACATAATACCTAAGGGGGTTTAAAAATATGTTTTCCAGAGATATGGGAATCGATTTAGGCACAGCAAATACATTAGTTTATGTAAAAGGAAAAGGTATAGTCGTTAACGAGCCATCTGTTGTGGCAGT
>JGI994J12354_10003279_pt1 | contig 15204 bp, 7 predicted proteins | sample IntmicLarv3ML3BL_FD_12354 | JGI IMG/M metagenome (IMG submission 12354)
CTCCGTTAATCGTTGAAAAAACGTCAGTAGTCGCGGCAGGGTGATAGTCGATGATAGAATCAGTATCGCCCTCGGCAATTATAGCGGCAAAAGCGGACTCTTTTTCCTTTACTCCGTACACAGGCACACGTATGGACGTGGGCTCTTCAAAATCTTCCGGCAATTGATTAATAGTCTGGTCGAACCCTGCCATATTAATCGAATGGTTGAAATAGACATTCTTGCGGAAGAATCCTGCATACTGCGGGTGGAATTTATTGAAGTAAGAAATCGCTCCCGCTCCGTCAGGAATAAACGCATAACCATCAGTTTTCGTGTCTGCCGCACCGAAGTTCGGAAGAACGTCGATAGTGATTATTCCGAACATCGTATCGCTGTTCATATTACGGCGTTTTTCAGAAAACTCGTCTAATAATGAGTATATTTCTTCAATAGGTCCGCTGTACTCATCAACCTCCATGGTTAAAGCGGCAAGGCTGTCGATATCATCTCTGAACTCTTGAAGTTGATTTCTGCGTATAATTGTCCGAACGTTGTCATTCAAAGCTTTAAGCTTTGATTCTATTTTTTTATAATAGCCGTCTAAAGTTTCGCGGTCTGCTCTTTTAAGCCCGGTTCCGCGTAATTTTTTCAACGCTTTCACCTGAGCACGCAATTGCTCGATAATTGTGTAAAGATCTTTTTTTACAGGGCTTATCTCGCCATAGCTTTGCAGGTTTTCCTCGATTTGGTCATCGGGAATGGTAACATCAAAGTTAGATCCGAAAATCTTAAAGTCCATCGCAAACTTGATGCTCAAGCTGCGCATGTCAAAGGTAACGCGAACTCCGTTTTCGATAACCTTATAAGTGGTCTTTGCATTGCTTCTCAAAGGATTTGAAAACTGCTCGGTATCCTTGTTGTCAGTGTTATAGTCAACATAAGAAAACTTGCACAAAGACTGCCAGTTAGAAACCGTAGTTTCGTCCTTCTCTATGTTGATTTTGTCCTCGCTTAAAAGAGAGGTCCAAAGCTTGCCGACACGTTTGTCGTACACAGCAACATCAACCTTTTGAAGCTCTGAATCGCCAAAGCGGTCATCCCAGTCAGACGTAATATCAGCATTTTCTTCTGCACTTTTGATAGCGGCCTTTTGCATTATATAAAGCTCAAGCTCTTTGGTTTCTGCCACCTTTTTGTATCCGTCGCCCGCATTATTTGCAGGAGAAAATCCCGCAGGATCAGCACTATTACCGCCGAACCCAGCCTCCATGTCAATAACATCAGGCGTCATGTCAACCTCTTTCATAAGGCCGGCACGATAGTTCGAGTCTGTTATCACTGAAAAAACAGTAATAAAAATTATAAGTGCAAGCGCACCCGCAATAATGCTTTTTGTCAAGCGGCGCATGCCCCAAAGCCTCTTCCCGGTTTTAGGAAACCAAAGGAAAAAGCGTTTTATAGCTGAAACAATTTTTTTGAAAAAAGAACGAATCATAATTATATCTGAAAATATAGGTTATTTGCCTCTGTAAATGATTTCTTGAGAGATTTCACTGATGAAAGAGCCAAGCTGAGAGATGATAATAATAAAAAGGAAAACGATAATAATTGTACAAATTATTGCGAAAATCGTTTTTATAACGGTGAAAGCCGCCTTGCCAAAGCTGTACTGGTTACTTGTTTTAATGTTACAGAATACCAAAAGCAAGCACCAAAGTAACAGAAGCGACTGCATTCCTCCGTATATTCCCGACTCGCTCATAGACATCAAGTTCGACGAAAGCGTTATAGGAAGATAGAAAATCATCATTGGCACGAAACTGTAAAGCGTGCACGAAAGAGTTTCCATAAACGTCTGCTTACCGTCTGAAATCGAGGTCATAGCAAACGATACGCAAATCCATAAAATAAGCGGTAGGAACAGCACCAACATGTCTTGCAGATAGTCAACACTAATCCAACTGTCAGTAGCAAGAGGGAAGTGGATAAATACCCTAAACAGTATCTTTTCAATGAAAAGCACTCCAAGCATTAGTCCCACAGGCCACAACTTCAGATTTTTTCGGTTCATCTTTATTCGGTTGAAACAATCGATAGGATGAACTAAAATAGTGGCACAGGTTTCAATAAAGAACTTTATACCGAACCTGTCATTTTCAGGAAGATCTCGGTTGGTAATCTTTTTAGTATACCTCATCAAAGCCCGCGCGGCAAAGATTAAAACCAGCATAGCGACAATAATTATAAGAACAACCCACCCGAAATTTGTTCTAAAGAACTCAAGCCGTATTCGGTCAAACGCCTCTGAATACCCCGGCTGGTTCAAAGCCTTTTGATAGATTTCCTTCGCCCTTCCCATATCAGCAAGATATTGCTGATAAATCTCAGGATTTTCAAGGTCTTTCGTTGTCCTCAAAAGAGATTTCGCAATTCCCTCTTGTGCAATTTTATAGTTTGCACAGCCGGCGAAAACCTTTTCCCAATAAACCAAAGCCTCTTCATACTTACCATTATTATAAAGAGTAACAGCAGTAGTAACATTCAAGAAGAAATCGGTCGGAGTCAAAACCTGAATACTCGCAAGAGTTTTGTCCAATACAAGAAGATTTCCTTTGCTGTCAAGTCCAAGAGCTGAGATATAAGAGAAATACTTTCTGGCATTTCCCTTGGCACCGAACGAAGTAATCATCGCCCCGTACTGGTCGTAAATGTATATAGACTGCCAAACGCGGTCTGCGCAATAGAAAATTCCGTCGTCATTGGCAACCACGTCCATCATTGTCGGAATACCCTGTTCAACAATATCATCAAAGTTCGGCTCACCATAAAACTTTGCGGTCAAGATATTCTTACCCGCAGGCGTCATTCTCTTTACCTGTCCGTCTTTTTCGATTGCGTTCGTAGTGTACAAAGTTCCGTCCGAGTGGGACATAATATTGGTGAAATACGGCGGCTGAGCCTGCCCGTATTTTGCATTCATGTCCGAAGAACCGAACATACGCAGGAAGTAAGTAGTAATATCAAACGGAACCTTAATCGTTCCGATATATCCCATGAAATCACCGCGGGCATTGATGGTAATAATGCCGTGAGTATCTTTTCCATTAACAATATATATGTTACCGAACTCGTCTATTGTAAGCTTAGTCGGAGCAAAAGGATACTGATCGTCATAGGTATTGTCCGTCGGCTGAGTCCACTCTTCAATATACTTGCCCTCTGACGAAAGGTGAACAATACGTTGATTTCCCGTATCAGCAACAAAAACATCACCGTCACCGTCCACGAACAAACCCGAAGGAGCGTTAAGCTTTGCTTTGTCACCCTCCGGAGCATCATAAACTTTTGCAAGACTATAATCCGGATTGAGCTTTATAACACGGTTGTTTCCCGTGTCAGCAATGTAAATGTTGTCTTTTTTGTCAATGAACAAATCTTCCGGTTCGGACAACGTAACATTGTCGCCAAAAGAAAGAAGAACATTCGAAACCTCATGAGTGTCAGGTATCCTCTGCCCCATAAGTTCGTTGTCTGTCTGTGTCCACTCTGCCGCACCCGCAGATGGCACAATAGTAAGCAGTCCTATCACGGTAAGCGTTAGGATTGCTATTAACTTTTTGAAAAGCTTAATTTTCATAATTCACTCTGAAAAAATGTCAATATTTATTTAATACCGGTATGCGCCATGGTCTTGATAACTTTGCTCTGCATGAACACAAAGATAACAATCGTCGGCACCGTAGTAATCAAAGCCGCCGCGTTAAACGCTCCGGCACGGGCAACCTGCCCTACGCCGCCCTGCAAAAGCTGAAGTGCCAGCGGCAACGTTTTATACGCCTGATTCTGAATGTATATCAAAGCAGATGTGAAATCGTTCCACGCTCCGACGAAAGCAAACACAACAACTGTCGCCCAAGCGGGTCGTGTCATCGGCATAATCATCCGCCAGTAAATCGTCCATGGATTACATCCGTCCATCTTCGCCGCTTCTAAAAGAGCGTCCGGTATACCGTCAAAGTTCTGCTTAAGCAGGAATAGGTTGTATGACCCCGCTATTTTCGGAATAATCAAAGCCCAGTATGTATTCATCATGCCAAGCTCATTAACAAGCACAAAGTTGGTAATCTGAGCAACAGGCGGCGAGAACATAAGAGATGCGATAATAATCTGAAACACCGCTCTCGTTCCGGGCATCTTCAGCTTTGTAAGAGCATACGAGCCCGCAGAGCAGACTATAACCGTAGCAAACACAGTGGCCGCTGAGGTAAATGCGCTGTTAAACACATACCGCAAGAACGGAACAGTCGACCCCTCAAGCGCGATGAACAACTCGTTGAAGTTTCGCGTTGTGGGGTTCTGTACGAAGAACCGCGGAGGATAAATGAACATTTCGTCCAACGGTTTGAACGCCTGAAGTACAAGGTATACAAGAGGCATCGCCGTAAACACTACCAAGCCGGTTATGGCAAGATACAGTACAACCCGCCCGAAAGAGGGTCTGCGAAATATTAATTTCTTTTTAATTAATGGAATTCGTATTGTCATTTTTTATCTACCGATAATGTATATCAAATATAAGTTAGCCATGAAGCTCTGAAAAACCTATTCGTCCTTGCTGTCAAGCAGTTTGAATACGACTCGTCCGAGAAGGAATGTCATCGCAAACATTATAACAGCGATTGTACATGCGTACCCGAAGTCCATTCGGTTAAACGCAAAGTCGTTTAAGTGTCCGACAAGCGTGATAGCACTGTTGTCAGGACCGGGGAAACCAACCAACGTCAAAGGAATATCATAAATTCCGAAAGAGCCGGCAATCGTGTTAACCGCGCCGAACAAAAGCATAGGCTTCATCAGAGGGAGAACAAGGTAGATAAGCTCTTGGAATTTGTTAGTAACACCGTCGATAGCTCCCGCCTCAAAGACCTCGCGGTCCATGTTCTGGAAACCTGCCAAGAACCCTAAGAAGCCGTTGCCCATGCCCATCCATACCGACACAAATACTACTAAGAAGAGTACCCACTCGGGGTTTTGCGTCCATAATATCGGGTCGGATATCACACCCATGTTAAGCAAAAGGTTGTTGATAAGTCCCAATCGGTCAGGCGCAAAGAAGAAAAGCCAAATGACCGACATCGCTATACCCGACGTAATTGACGGGGCATAGAACGCAAGAGCGTAAAACTTCTTGAATTTAAGAGTATCAATCGCCCAAGCCACCATGAAAGAAACGATATACCCAATCGGGCCCGAGAACAACGCAAATGTAAGCGTCTGTCTTAAAGCGAGTATGAAAGTATCGTCCTCGGTGAAAAGGTAAACGTAGTTTTTGAACCAAACCGTGATAGGCTCTTGCAAAACTGTATAGTTCGTAAAACTCAATACGATAGCCGTAATAACAGGAACGACCGTAAAGAGTAAAAACAAAACACCAAAGGGTATAAAGAAAAAGATACCCGCAATTTTGTCTGCGCCCTCACGCCCGAAAAGCCTGCGCTTTATTTTTGGTTTATGTGTTGCTTTTGAAAACATATTAGTAATAGGTGATTTTAGTTAGATGTAGTCTTTTTTTGAGCGTCATACTCCGCACGACGTCTGAACTCTTCGTTCTTGTTATCAAGCTCGCGATTGATATCTTTGATAGATTGCTCTAAAGCATCTCTGAAAGGTTTGCCCTGAACAACACTTCTAACACGAGCATTCTCTAAATGACGAGCAAGAATATATCCGCCGATTACGTTCGGAGTATCAACGTACCACTCGCGCTGTTCAACAATAACTTTTCTAAGGCTGTTTTCCCAAGGAAGTTGGTCGAACGCCTCAACGTTTGCAGAGCACCAACGTGCCTCCATACCAACGGTGGTCATAATGTCGCTTGCATATTGCGCCTGCACGTCCTTACGTGTGTACCATTCCAAGAACTTCCAGCTCTCATTCGTAAGCTCGCTGTCTTTTAAGATGAACGCCGCACTTGTTCCGCCGCCATAGCTGCGGTTAATGCGTCCGTCCGCCATCTTCGTTCCCGGTATCATAGCAACGTCCCACTTGCCGTTAATTTCCGGAGCAGCCGCAGTCAACTGAATAAACGTGTTGAAAGAGGAAATACCGATAGGCACCTGCCCTGTACGGAATGAAGAGTAGAACGATACTAGCGCTTTAGGAACATCGTAAATAGTAAATATCTCGGTGAACTGCTTAAACGCAGTGAATGCCTCAGGCGTATCCAAAGCCGAACGCTTGCCGTCAGGAGTATAATAACTCCCGCCGTTTTGCATCAAGAATGTGTGATATCCGCCCTCGAACCAGAAGTCCATACCGTTCTTTTTCAAGGTAGGAAGCACCTTGGAATAAAGGTCATCCCAAGTGTTCGGAATTTCAAGGTTAAGACTCTGCATTATGTCCGTACGATAGAACATAACAGAGAAGTCCATCGTTTCGGGAAGCCCGTAAGACTTGCCCTCGAACTCGAACGGCACCATAATACCGGGCAGAAAACGCTTCGTCACGTCTTTGTACCCCGGCATATCCTGAAGTTCGAATACGCTATCGCGAATTCCATACTCGAACGGAACGTTACTCGCAACACCCAAAGCAAGGTCTGGGCCCTGTCCCGAGGCGAGCGCCAGCATGATAACACCGTTTGCTCCGAATGCGCCCGCAGGAACAACGTTCATCTTTATGTTAACTTTATTCTCTTTCGAGAACTCTTCGNCCGCCATATACTGCAAAACTTCCGCCCACTCGCGCGAGCGTGAAATCCAAAGGTCAAGCGTTTTTGCACCGACAACACCTTCGCCGTCCTTCATTCCGGTTTCGTCATAGTCTTTTGTGAAAGAGGTAATGAATGTATTAAACGTAACACCGAGCTTTTTCCAAATGGAAGAGCCGTAGTCCTTCGTTTTCGCAGAAGGAGCTTTAATTTCAAGATAATCTATCTGTAAAGGGCTGTTCTGGAAGTCGGTAATCCAGCTTGCCATAGTTCCCTGATCGTCCATAAGCGACCTAAGACTTCTTGAAATCTCAAACGGATTGGCAATCATCTTATCGATCTTCGCCTTTATCATGGCAAGATTGTTAACCGCCTTCGGACGTTTGTTAGAAAGAGTATTGATATAGTTTATCTGATAAGCAAGACTATCCGAAACTACCTTAAGGTCGTCGGTTATACCCGGCACCTTCTCGGCAAGCTTATAGTCATAGTTAACGTCAGGGTCAATAGTAGTAATCTTGATGACCTGCTGAATAATAGTCGAAAGTCTGTAAGCATCTGTTTCTAAAAGCGAAACAACCTCTGCGTACGGTCCCGTTTTCGCGGTCATCGAGAATGTATGTTTGCCGGCATCGAAGTAGAAATTAAACACTCCCTCTTCGTTGCCGAGGTCTTTAAGAGTCCAATCCTTAAAATCAAAACGAACAATCGAAGCCTCTTGATACGGCACTTTACCGTCAATCAAAATCTGACGGTATATAGGCATTCCGTCGGTGAACTGTTGAAACTGCCTAAGAGAAACCTTGTATATACCCGGGTTTTTTATATCAAAATTCCAGTTAATAGTCTGCCCACCTGTGGCCCATACAGATCCGCCGATTGTGTTATACACACGGCTAGAACCGGACGGAGGAGAACAAGACGGATCAGAGTTCGTCTGAATTTTCAGAGCCCCATCATTTCTTGTATTGTGATTAAAGTCCTCTGCCTCAATCTTAATGTAGTTCTCGTCAGACTCTTCAACATCTTTGTACCCCAAAGATGCCCATTCCGCTTTCACATCAGCATAAGCAGGGATCTGTTCAGGAGCCTTGATTTTCAAAGCAGAAATTGCGATAGCTTCTGATATATATGTAAACGTGATTGTGTGTGTGCCCGCTGTGAAATGATACTTCAACGGAGCTTCATACTTACCCGAAGCATCAGTAAAGCGACGGTTTTGCCAGCCGGAAATATCCGTCTGCTTCGCGCGCACTTCGTCTTCTAAACTGTTCTTCCACGGAGGTTCGTCATCCTGCCAAAGCCTCGGAAGAATAACCGTATTCATCTCTTTGAAAGGATATTCGCCGTCAATCATCACACCGCGCTGAGGGTTAGTTGTCCCCGCAAATGTGAGGAAATCAAGAGAGATATTGTAAAAAGCGTCCTCAGTAACAGTGAAATCAAATGTAAGCGACGAATATGTAGCATTCTCCCAAAGCACAGCGTTCACGCCCTTGGTCTGTTCGTTATTCGCATTGTAATCCTTGCCGTCATTTGTTTTCGCGGCTTCCGCAGACACAACAATATCCGCACCGACGTAATCGGATACGGAGCTTTTCTCTTTGAGATAATTGCTATAATAATCCCCTTCCGGGATAATTTCTTCTGCTCTTACAATGGCATTTGTCTTTTCTGCAAGAGTTTTAAGACTCTCTGCCCCCGAGATTATCGCAGGATTAGCGATGATAACAGCGGCGATGAGTGCAAGTACGCCAAATCTCTTAAAATTGTTTTTAAGTAATGAAAATTTCATTTATTAACAAGCCTTAGATGTTTCTAAACAATGTTACAATATTTGCAACGTGAAAACTGAATTTCATTCGCCGAACCTTCAAATTTCGACATATGATAACCATTTTTATGGGCGACTTTAAGCCGCCCATAAAAGTTTACTATTTTTTATTCCGCTTTATTCTGCGGCTGCCTCTGCAAGTTTTTCAGCTTTACGCTTTTTCTCTGAAAGCAAGAACTGAACCAAAATTCCTGCGGCAAAAACCGCCGCTCCTGCAATAAAGAGTATCCACCAGAAAGAATAATTCGGAAGATCTGTTGCCGTCACCTGATCATACGGTTGGAAATCTCCGTAATCATCTTTACGCGCAATAACGCGTTCTTCAATCTTAAAGCCCTTCGCTTTCAAAGCGGCTAAGCTCTCTTCACGAGCATCAGAAATCGCTTTCTCGTTTTCTGATTCAGCTGCATCACGAGATTCGTACATGGCAACATCCGCGTCAGACTGTTCTATAGCCAACTGCGACATTTCCGAAGCCGCGGCAGCTTGATTTGACTCAAACTCTTTCTTATATTCGTTTTCCGAAGCATAATACTCGTTACGCTCTGTGTTATCTACAGAAGGAAGCGGAGGCAACGCAATGGACGGGAATGGAGATTTAGGTCCGGGGTTAGCAGCCTTTTGGGTATCATACGGATTGCGAGTATTGTAAGCAGGAAGGTTTTCAATCTGTTTTTCCTGATCCAAAGTAGCACCGGGGTTAAGCGCCCCAAGCTCGTCAACGATATAGCCAATCCAGCTTATAACACCACCGTTACCATTACCTGTGGACATATCTCCGAAGCGAAGATAAACATATTTCTGATCCATAGATTTATTAAGGTGCATTTCCTCGGTAATCTCTATGGTAATAAGACGACCGTTGCCGGGAACTCCGTCCGCTTCTGACCCGAATTCTTTTCCTGTACCGCCGGCTTTGATGTCATCTTTCACAGCGTCAGCCGCTTGATACCATTTAGGAATTGCCGTAGAATATGCCTCAACCCTAGGAAGTTGGTCGACAGTATAATCTCCGATAAGAGTATCTATGAAATAGTTCGCCATAACTTGAATTTGTATCCAAGTTTTGCGGTTAGGATCGTACGGGAAACGGTAAACCGCAGTGGATGAACCGTCGCAGAAACGCTCACGAACACCCTCTTTTCCCTGCCCTCCGGCAGCGAAAAGGAACGCTCTTTCAGGATTTCCTTCCATGAAGAAAGAATAGTTCTGAATAGATGCAGGGCCTGTGTTCTCAACAAGAGCAGGCGGCGAAGGAACGAGATCCTTATAGTCCTTATTATAGTTCATCGCAAGACGTCTGACCTGTCCGCCGTTGCCATAGCTACCACTACAGCCGATACGAACATACACTGCTCCGACCTGATATCCGCTTGTGCGAATTTCATCAACCAAAGGCATCATATTGAAAATCAAATCTTCGCCTGAACCGGAAGCATTTTCCGGAGTTCTCTCATAGTAGTATATCTCATCAGAACCGGATACTATTTTCGGCGTAGCCTTGCTTGAGAATCTGCCCGGGCGGGTTGAAAGGTTCGGGTTAGTAATACCGAAACCAATTTCAACACGATATCTATCAGACACAGTAACTATAAGCTGTGCTAATGTAACCTCTGAACGAGCGTCAACAGGAAGCTTGAACGTCATCAAAGCGCCGTGGTCAGCGAAATAATAACCATTTCCGCCCTTGCCGACATCACCAATCTGCTTAACACCGTTATTAGTGTGCGTAGCATAGTGATACGGGTTTAACGCCTCGTACAAAAGCTTGTCATTGTACTTCGCAAGAGGCATGTTGCCCTTACCTCCGGCTGCAGCGCCAAGACCGTCAAAAGCCTTAGCTGGCATGTTTTTTTCGCGGTCATACTCACCTTCGCGAGGTGCAAACTCTGCATCATTCGCGGGATTAAAAACGATGTTTCTAATCGGACCGGGCGAATATTCTTTCGATGAGTAATATTTGATTGCCTCTTGACGAGAATTCTCGTCAACTTCAGCTTGCGTCAAAGGTGCAGCCATAACCGAAACGACCATAGTAGCAACTAAAGCAGCAATCAATATAAAGGACGAAACTATTTTCATATAATTTTTCATAATAACCTTTGCTCCTAAGAACTTAATTTACGAAAGTCGAAATCCTCGACAGCCGGTGGATTTTATCTGTTTGCATCCTGAAGTTGTTTGTAATAGCCATTCTCGACAAGACGTTTCTGAGCGTCTAACATCTGGTCAACACGAATGAACTCTGCAGACGGAGTAAGAAGATTGATATACTGCTGAACTCCCTGGAACACTGTCATACCGCCAAGCTCTGCCCACGGAACACCCTGAAGGCCGATGTAAAGCGGGCTTTTACCATCCCAATCTTGAATACATTTTCTCGCAACAAATTTAAGACCGTCCGCCGATTCATCATAAGCTGCGGCAAGGTGGTGCGACATGAATTTGTTTCCGTTTTTACCGGTAAGAAGCGCAATATTCTGATGGCGCCAATCAAGCTGTTGCCTTGATTTATAAACATTCGAGCTGTCCGTGAAATCCCACTTCAAAGCAGGACCTGAGTACTCGGGATGTTTTTCTGTTTCTAAATCATACTCTTGCTGAGTAATACCCATAATGCTCGGCATATTGTCAGCAAAGAACTGAAGATAGTTTACACCGTTTTTAGTCTGACGAGTCATAGCTCCGTCACTACTATTCCAAACAGTGATTGTTTTCATACCAAGCTCGCCCATTAATTTGTCCGTCTTGTTTATGTGCTTGGCAAGTCCGGGGGAAGCAACGAAAGGATACAAATCTCTGTCCGCACCTTCGTTAGGCACTACCCAGCGCTGAGGATAGAAATATCCAAAGCCGGACGGACCGGAAACAAGCATATCGTTGCTAGCGTTCATCGACTTAGCATAGAAGTTCCAAATATCCGGCGCAAGAACTGCCGCACAAGGAGTAGTCGTCCACGCAAGCGGGAAGTCGCCGCGCTCTTGCTGAAGCCACGCGCTCAACATACGTCCCTGCATGTACTGCATGTTATCTCCGTCAGACTGAAGGAAAGCAACATATACTTTCGGAGCTTTAATTTGCGCATCTGTAAGCGGAACAAATCCGTCTTTTTGTTTCAATGGCTTGGTTCTCGAACCCGAGAAGTACGAAAGGTTCTGCGACCAGTCAGCAGCGAGGGTTACAACACCGAAGTCCGCGGCATACATTACGCCCTCTTGCTCCTGCGGCCACCAACCAAGATAGGTTGCACCGTCTTGAACCATGCGCTTCATATATTTATCCATCTGAACGCAGTCCTCTGCCATAACAGGGTCAAGCCAGATGATACATGCTTTTACCGCCATTGCGTAATCACGGACGAATCCGTAAACGCCGTTAGGGTTGATACCGATAATAGCCTTGTCCGACGTGCGGGAAGCATAGTTATCGAACATCCATTCATAGATTTCCCACTTATCATTGAACTCACCGCGGAGGTCTGCGATAATCGGAAGATTGAATTTCGCAACTTTATCAAGAAGTTTCGGCGAAATAGCAACACCGCGTTCAACCGATGCCATAGTGCAGGCAAGGTTTGCAGTGTCGATAACCGTTATATTGCTGTCGTCATAAACAATCCAACCACGAATTTCGTCTTTGTATTTGTTAATCAACTCGTACGGGTCGCCCGGCTTGTTAAACTTAATGTTAAGAATGTTCTGCCAAGCAGTTCCTGTTTCTTTCGGGTCGGCAGGCGAGGTATAAATACGCGGCTGACGGCTGTTCACAAGTCCTTGAAGAGAGGTGAACATAAGTTCTTCTTCATTAGAAAGTCCGCGTCTTATCCAAGTGTCAAGCACAGGGGCAGGCTCGGCGGTTTTCGGAAGAAAATCGTCTTTATCGTATGTAACGCCCACGGGAATTTCATATTCGTCATTCGCACGAGGATTTTGACGTGAAGCCCCCCACATCTCTTCAGACTGTATGAAAGGAGGAATCGAATACTCTGTAAGAGAAATCGCCTCCTCCGGAGGAGAAGAAACTCTCGAACTCGAAACAGAAAGACTCTTCGGCGTTGTTGTCGTTTTGATAGCCCCGATCGAGCCAAGAGCAACAAAACCCGATGAAATAACTGCAACGATTAAAACACCCTCAACAATCAAGAAGGTGAGATTGCGCTTAAAGCTATTTTTCGAAAAAAAGGAAGTAAACTTGCCCATAACTTATATTATCCTCTATGAAAGCAAAATCGCTTAAAAATGCCTCGTGTATCTTTTATATCACAATGCTTTTATTAATAATACCATATTTTTTAGTAAAAGTCAATAGTGTAATTACAAATCGTCCATATTTTTTTTGGTAATATTGATGTATTGTGAAAATATGTAATATTTGCGGGGTTTATTTGTCACATGTTTTTGTCACACTATTTCTATTAGTATATGGAGGACTGCATTGTCACAGCACAAAAGCAGCACTATCGGATAAAATCCGATAGTGCTGCTTTTACAGGAATTCCTTATTATTCTTCAATAGCAGCTTTCTGCTCGTTGATTTTCTTAAGTCTTGATACATCAAGCTTAACGCGGCGGTCAAAAGTGTAAACACCGTTAACTTCCTGCTGAACGTCAGTAATCTGAGTATAGCAGAATGCGCACATTTTCTTGTTTTTCAACAAAGCAGTTACCCAGCCTTCATAACGACGGTAAACTTCTTCAATCTCTTTCGGACTTTCGCCGTATCCCCAGCCTGAAGTGTCTGCATCAATGCTCCACCAAGGGCCGCCGAACTCTGATACAAAGTAAGGTATGTCGAACTTGAACACTTCGCGCTCACGCTCGGGACAGTTCATGTAGATGTCGTCAAGGTTATCGGTTGCATCTTCAAGCTTCTGGTAACGCTCTGCAAATGTATCAAGGTTCTGGTCATAGTCATGAACATCATAGATATCAGTTTTCTTCGAGTGAACATATCCTGAAGTATCGATAATCGGGCGCTGTTCGTCGTAAAGACGAGTTGCGTCATACACAGCTTCGAAAGTTGCCGCAACACGGTCGCGGTTTGTCTCGTTGAACGGGCACCAACCGACGATTGACGGGTGGTTATAGTCACGACGAAGCTCTTCCATCCACTCGGGAAGCATGTGCACAAGCGCACGCTCGTCAGTTTCGTTAAGCCCCCAGTTCGGGTACTCGCCCCATACAAGATAGCCGAGTTTGTCAGCATGATAGATATAACGAGGCTCAAAAATCTTCATGTGCATACGTGCACCGTTGAATCCTGCATCCATAGCCAAAACGATGTCGCGCTTAAGCTCTTCATCGCTTTGTGCAGTGTAGATACCATCCGGATAGTAAGCCTGATCAAGAACAAGACGCTGATATACAGGCTTGCCGTTGATTTTGATTGCATAGCCGTCAATCTCAACTTTACGCATACCGAAATAGCTCTCTACAACGTCGCCGTCGATTTCAAGAGTGATGTCGTAAAGGTTCGGCGCACCCGGACCCCAAAGGATAGGATTTGTGATATCAAGAACAAGCTTCGCTGTTTTGCCTGTAGCTTTTGCAGTTACTTTCGCAACTTCTTTGCCCTCGAAGCTTGCAGTAGCAGTGAAAGCTTTTCCGCCGCTGTACTGGTTAAGGTTAGCCTCAACATAAAGCTTTTCGTTGTCAACGTCAGGAGTAAGCTTGAAGTTTGTGATGTATGTGTCTGCAACGTGCTCCATCCAAACTGTCTGCCAGATACCTGTGCAGCGTGTGTACATACAACCATAGTTGAAGTACTCGTTACACTGCTTGCCGCTTGGCTGCATGTTGTTCGGAGTGTCATCGTATGCACCGACAACAACATAGTTGTCGCCGTCTTCTAAAAGAGCGGTAATGTCAAGAACAAAAGGAGTATACCCTCCCAGGTGCTCGCCTGCTTTTTTCTTGTTCACCCAAACTGTTGTCTTATAGTCAACAGCTTCGAAGTGAAGAAGAACGCGGCCTGATTTTTTCCAGTCTGCAGGAATATCAAGTTTTTTTCTGTACCAAACGGCTTTCATGAAATCTTGATAGTTAATTCCCGAAAGCTCTGTTTCGGGTACGAACGGCACGATGATTTCTTGTTCGAAATCTTCACGCTCTTCGAATTTGCGAGCAAATCCGCTTGCTGCAACGTCCTTTTCGAACTGCCACAAACCATTGAGGTTCTTCCAGTCTTTACGGAAGAATTCAGGCCGCGGATGTTCGGGACGGGGGATTGGGGTCTTGCTAAGGTCAAACTTTGGCATAATTTAGGTACTCCTGAAAATTATTTTATTGATTTAGTTTATTTATTTCTCTATTCTGAAAGACTTAATCTCGAACGGAGTGAACCCTAAGGTTACTGTGTTGTCTTTCACTTCAATCTCTTCTGTGTCACGCTCGATTAAATTACAAAGCGTGGCTTTAGAAATTCCTGCTATCTTAATATCGCAATCTTTAACACGCTTGCCGACAGCTTCATACGCTCTGACGATAAAGCCCTTGCCGTCCTCGGCACGCTTTACACTCTCGATAATAACCGACGAAGCAGATACTTCAATAAACGGCTCTCCGCTGCTTACACCCGTTCCCACTGCCTGCGGAAGACGGCTGTTAAAGCGATACGCCTCGTCGGTAACTTTCATAAGGTCGCCGTCATGAATGAACAACTCGTAACTGAACTCGTGCTC